>JAEEGL013765535.1_pt1 | contig 11233 bp, 11 predicted proteins | sample 9134231 | NCBI WGS metagenome assembly JAEEGL01 (sample SAMN16246548, study PRJNA631951) | gut metagenome | biome: gut microbiome; feature: rumen; material: fiber-attached | host: Bos | place: Iran: Karaj | collected 2018-10
ACATAATCAAACTCTAATCCTTGACAAGTATGAATACATCCAATTTCATTAACTGACATTGGATCAATAGCCCAAGTTTGTGAATTACCTAAATTCCAACTCATTTCAAAATTATATTCAGGTATAACAATATCGTGAATATCGGTATTATTCTTTCCTTCGCTTATCCAATTCCAACAATAACCTGCAACCATTCTAGATTTGTTGTTTTCTCTATTTTTTTCTTCTATTAATCTTCTAACTTCATTAGGATTATCTAATATTTTAAAATCATAATCAAAATCCATATCATCAAAATTAGCAGTCTTTCTTATTTCAAGTAAATTATCTAACCAAGCAAGATAACCATCAGAGCCATTACATCTAAATTGACTTTCTAGTTCTACCACTTTAATACCTGCGCCTAGTTCCCTAGCATATTTCTTTATTTCATCTACTGAACCAATATCTTTTAAAGTAACTTTTTGATCTTCATCTATAAAAAATATTGAAAAGTTAGAAGCATTTATTATTTCTTTTATTTGATTCTCACCTAAATTTTGGAACATACCTGATTTAGCATTTAATCTATGTGCTTCATCTACTATTAATACATCAACTTCATTTTCTTTAGCTTCAGTAAATTGCCCTGAACCTTGAAATAAATTATTAATATATGTCATATTAAATGAACCTTTTAATTTATCCCTAAATACTGCTCTTGGAGCAGCATTTTTTGTTACATAAAAACTTGTCATATTTCTTTTAGTTAATTCAACTAATAAGTTAATTGCAAGTACTGATTTACCAGTACCTGGTCCACCTTGAACAATATATACGTTTTTACTATTACTTGCTACTGTATCAATAGCCATTCTAATAGCATCTTCATATATGACTTTTTGCTCATCTATCATGTTAAATTCTTTATTGCCTTGTAACATCTTTGCTAAAGAATCTTGTAATCTTTTAGAAGGTCTTATTCTACCATTCTCTATTTTATATAGAAGTTCTCTATCATCACCTTCAACAATATATTTTTTTATAAATCTTCTAAGTTTTTCAAAATCATTAGATCCAAACATAGGAGCTTCTTTTATGTATTGTTGATATCCTTCACTACATATAGGATCATCATCTCTTAAATCATAATTGTGTAAAAATGCACAAGGATATAATCCTATTTCATCTAATTGTACTGTTTCATTAAAATCTCTAATTAAATTAGCATAACTCATTGCTTGATAAGATGGATGAGCTACTTCTCTAATACCTCCACCAGTAAAAGTAGATACGATACCATCTTTACCATCTACTGCAGTACATGTTTCCCATTGTTTTAATTCTATTATAATTACAGAATCTTTTCTTCTATTATCTCTACCTGATAATATAAAATCTATTCTCTTAGAAGTTGTTGGAATATTAAACTCAATAGCAACACCAGCATTATCTGGTATTTCTCTATCATCTAATACACCTCTCATATATTGCATAGAATTCTTCCATGAGTTTAATTGAGATTCACTTGTTCTTCCAAAAAACTGTTTATATTTATCATAGATTTTATCAACAATCTTATTTAAATTTACATCATCGATAAAACCTGATTTAATTCCTTCATATACTAACATATACCATTACCTACTTTTATATTTTATTAAACCCTTTTGCTCTATAAATATTTTTATTATATCCTCTTTGTTCACTTTTTCTTCTAAAAAATCTTCGTATATAGATAATAAAGATGGGGTATCAATTATTAATGCATCGTTCCTATTTGCAATAGTAATATTTCTTTCTTTTATCTGAGCTCGATCTGACACTTTTTTTAATCTTTCACTTGCCACAATAAATAGGCACTTTGTATTCTCTTCTATTCCTTGCTGGTCTAAACTATCCTCATATATAGTCAAATGTGCAAGTGCATCGTTAATATGTTTTCCTTGCACTTCACCATTTAGTCCCTTTGTTTCTACAATGAATGTATAATTATTAGCCTTAAACAAATAATCCTCTTCGCATGTATCATTAAAATCGTTATGTGTTCCAATTATATTTTCAATGATTTCTATAATTATACTTTGGAGTTTAGTTCCTGATTCATATAAGATTGATTTAAAATGATTATTTATTGCAAGGTGTTCTAAATTTTTTTGCTTTTTTTCAGTCAAAGCAGCTATATCATCATCTATTTTCCTATTGGAATCAATATATTCTTGATCATCCAAAAACATATAATCAATTAGCCACTTAGGTATTGACTCCTCTTCACTTTTATACAATTCAGCTAATAGATTTGACAGATTTCCTTCAACTCCATTTTGAAAATCTAATTGAATTGTAGTAACAACAACATTCTCATAGCTTACTGCAACTACTTTCCCATTTTTATCACCTGTCACCAAAATATTATTTGAAGGCTGTTCAAAATAAAAGTCATAATTATATATGATATCATTGATTGTGGCAATTCCTGGCTCGTACTCTAAATGCGGAATATAATCAAAAATATAACGTGTTAGAATGTCTACTAACTGTGGTAGCATATTTTTCAAATCAATATAGCTGCCATAACTACGGCTTAATGAATTATAGGAATACTTAAAGCTGCCACTAACTGGTAAAATAATAATACACTTTGAAGTGCACGTGCAAATGGTTTTTTTTATTTTACAGATATCATCAGAGCATAACACATCATTTACCTTTGCACCTTTATTAGCCCACATATCTGGATCATTTAGACATATAATATTAAGATCATACAAATCAAAAGATTTATAACTTCTAAAATCTGTAATTATAATATCTTGTGATGACGTAATTTTTGGGTAATCCTTATATTTAATAACTTGAATCATAAAACCTCCTATAACTTATTATATTTTGTACTTTTTCCCTTTGCTTTATCAACTGGATATTTTTTAGCATTCTTTTCCATTTTATCTAAAACTATTTGTTTAGGATCTACTCCCAACTTATTTGCCATTAATATACAATAATTAATTACATCAGCAAGTTCTTCTTTTACTTCATCTAAGTTATATTCATTATCCCATTGAAAGCATTCTAATAACTCCCCTGCTTCAATACATATACTTTTAGCTAAGTTTTCAGGAGAATGAAATTGATCCCAATCTCTTTCTTCATTGAATTTTTCTATTTTTTCTTGTAATTCTTTCATAATGATACACCTCTATTTAATTATAACATAAAATTACGGATTAACCGTAATTTCTAGTACAATATTTACTGATTTGCACTCTTCCCCCCGGTCCTCAAAAAAGCATGATTCTCAGGTACACAAGACCGTATGTAAATTCGTGCCTGAATGGTCCTAGTTATTAATTAATTGTAAGAGGTTAAATACTTATAAATACTGATAAATAAAGGCATAATTAAAGAAAAAGAAGTGCAAAATTAGACTTCTTATGGGCTCAGTTATATATTTTAATTTCTTTTAAAAACGGCCTTTTATGACCGTTATGTTTTTGTAATAACCCTAACAAATTGGTATTTATTAATGTGTTGGTACCTAAATGGTACCTAAATCTTAATTCCTACTATTCCATAGTATGTAATCTAATATTTTAATATCTGATAAATTATATTCTGGAAAATACTCTTTAAAATCTTTTATAGCTTGTTGTATATCCTTTTGTTTAAGTTTATTATTCTCTATTTCTATTATTCTATTATATACTGCTATCGTATCCTTTAATCTTTCTTCTTTTGTTTTTCCCTTTACTTCTAAATCTAAATTAGTGAGAACATATTGATCCCATATTGGCATATTAGGATTTATTGTGGATAAAAGTTTACTACAAAATGATGCTTCAATATTTCCTGTTTTTTTATACATATAATTCACTATTTCTTCAAATGAGATATCTTTTATATTCTTAATTGATTCAAAATAAGTATAGAATACTTTTCTCCATTTATCATCTCTTCTTACACGATAAAATGAATTAAATTTTGTTTGAAATTCAATATCCTTACTTATATCGCACTTATAAATGTTTTCTTTTATATAATTATATTTATCTAATGCTAAAAATCTTATTACAGCATTTTTTTGGAAATTTTTAAAACTATAATCCATACTTATATCATTCCTTTTTAAAACTTATTTTTTTATTAAATTAATCGCTAAAAGCATTAAAGCCCACTATTAAGCGAGCTTTTATACTATAAATTATCCATTGCAATACCAAGTCTATCATCTATAATTGAATATATTTTTTCACTTAAATCTGTTCCAAGATTATTAAGTATTAAATTATTAAATATTTCGTAACTGCATTCTTCGTGATTCTTATACAATTTAAATATATACTTTGTTATTAAATCTGCAAAGCAATATGATGTGATAATACAAGTCTCAGTACCTTTAATATCTTCTACTGCACTTGGAACATATCCAGGTGTAACAATAATTGTATATTTTGCATTGTACAATATTCTATGTTGTTTTAATCTTCCATCATTAATACTCGATAATTTCTTATGAGTCGATTTTCCATCTGCACAGAACATAATATCATCTTTTAAATAATGACACAATGAATCTGGTTGGCCTGGGCCCCCAATTGTTTCGGCATTTACATCTTCAAATAAATTGAAGCTTTTTGTAATATATTCTTCAAATTTAGACCATTTACCAGGATCAACAGAAGTTTCAACAAGTAATTTTGGAATTTGTAGATATTCTGTATACATATCCTCTTTTTCCTCAATTTCCTGTAATAGAAATTCTGGAACACTATTATAAATATCTCGTATCCAGTCACTACGAAGTCCATATGGTTTCTTTGTTTCTTCATATAAAGATATTTCTACTAAATACTTACTAACAAATTCAAGAGACTTAGACGTTAATTTTAATGTTCTTGGTGTAATAATTGTTGGTTTTTTTCTGACTTTAGAATGCATTGAAAAACGTTCATCCGTCTTTTCTTGCATCGTGATATCCATATCAGATAAAATATTAAACAAATAATTGCAACTAACATAGTTTTTTATAAACTGAGTTATATCACCAATAAGAACTTCTGTAGTTCTTTCTGCACTATTGTTTCTAAATTCAAGAATCTTGTTAACAATACTATCGTAATCATTTTTGTTTTTAACTGACTTTATATAATAAAGTATTTCTGATACTTCTATATTTGTTAATTTATAATTCAATCTACTGTCAGTAAGCAACTTAAATATAAGCCTTAATGGATAAATATCAAAATCTTTCATTTTCTTATAAGGATTATCGAATTGGATATTAAAAAGCATTGCAACAAAAACTTTATTTCTTTTTATTTCATCATGTTCATATTTTAATAACAATTCTCCATATGAGCTGACATGAATCTTTCTGTTTGCAGTTTCGTATATTGCACCGTAAAAACGTGGCTCATCAATTTTATGATTAGCAGAAGAAAAATCGTAGAAATCCTTTTTTATGTATGGATTGTATGCACCCATTTTTGAATGTTGTTCCATAAGCAATTGTTGAACATTTTCTTTTCTACTAATACCATTAAGTTTACCAAATACATTTAATGTTATAAAAAATTGATTTATATCACATGAATTTTGTGGAAATAACCATACATCTCTATTCATTATTATCACCATCCAAATTACTTACTATTTTAAATATCAATAAAGGAGGAACACCCTCACCAATAACTTTTCTTATAAAATTATCATTTGCCCAATTAGGTATATTCCAATCATCTGGTATTGTAAATAATTTCATTATTTCATAAATAGTTAATACTCTTGCATCACTATATGTACCATCCTTATTTAATCTTCCTGGATGAACGTTACATTGTGATGAAATGACACCATTTGCCATAGTTATTGTAGGAGCTGGCTTATCCCATTCCATTCTTTTATAAGTTGTATTGTACCCTTTAACACGTGTGCCATCTATTTTTTTAGGATAATAAAACTCGTTTTCAAAGGCAGAATGTCCTGTCGGAGTATGTTGCATTATTTCAACATGTCGAATTGAGTGTTCTCTAGGAATATGCCATTTGTGTATTTTTTTACATTCCTTTATCTTCTTGTCATTTCCGACAAAATAATTACTATTCCCATCAATAATTGCCTCAACACTTGGAAGATCTCCAATTGTATCTCTAACAGTAACAAGTTTATTATCTTTTTTAGGAAATTCCCATTTGTTCTTTTTGTTTAATAAAATAATCGCTCTTTTTCTATTTTGCGGAACACCATAATCCTGTGCATTTACTACCTTATTAGAATTTATATTATATTTTTTCCCAAATTCTGTTTCAATTATTTTTTCTACTGTATTAAAATGCCCATTATAACTTATTTTTAGTTTAAGTAATTGAGGAACATTTTCAATTAATACATAATCTGGATCTAAATCCTTTATTGCATTTAAAACAGGGATTATTAAAGTATTTCTACTATCGGAATAATCTCTTTTTCCAGCTACACTCATACCCTGACATGGAGGTGTTGCCATTATAAATTTACAATTATTCTTTTTTGCAGTTTTAATTATCTCATCATAGTGTTCATTAATATCTCCTGCTATCATTTCACATTCAGGATAAACATTTCTATAAAAATTTACTCTATCTTTTTCAAGTTCATTAGCAACAGCAATATTTACTCCGCATTTTTTTAATAGCAATTCTCCAATTCCAACATTAGAAAAAAGTGATAAACCATTTATCATATTTTTTCCTCCTCATATATGTTTTGAAAAACATTCATTAGGACATTTACTACTATTGAATTGCCACAGATTTTCATTATTTGTCCATCGGATAAATTACCTTTTTTCATGTTAAAATAATCCGAATCATTATATCCCATTAGTCTACAGCATTCTAATGCATTTAGCTTTCTTTCATATAACTGCCCATTCTCGTTTTTGATTAGTTTTAAGCCAGTTCTACCTGCTCTTTGTGTTGAACACACCTTACCAATCATTACACCATTTATTTTCCAATCACGGTCATCTAAAAAAGCATAGTAACCATCTTTTACAGAACCTTTGATTTCCGATTTTGGTGTAAATTTTTTCCAACCCTTTTCATTAAAATCTATTATATCATTAATTTCTTTTTTTACTTTTAATTCATTATCTTTTATTAAATCAGTATGACACTTTCCATACTTAGACACTACAATAACACGAGGTCTTCTTTGTGGTATTCCATAGTCTTTAGCATCAAATATTTTCCAATAATTTGTGTAACCCTGACTTTCTAAATATTCAAGCCAATCATTAAAATTCTTTTTGTTCTTACCTGTTGTTAAATTTTTTACATTTTCTAATAATAAATACTTTGGTTTTTTGTTTTCTATTATTTTTTTACATTCCCACAATAATGAGCTTCTTGTTCCACTACCAATATCTAATCCTTTTTGTGTTCCTACTGAAGAAATATCCTGACATGGAAAAGAATAAGTAAATAAGTCATGATCTGGAATGTCTTTAGCATCCAACTTAGTAATATCACCCAAGTTATTACATACATCAACTGCATTAAATAATGTATCTAATGATTCAGAATTCATCTTCATTATTTTTGACTTATTTCCAATGCCTCTATCAATTATAAATTTTTGCTTTTTACTATCAGAATATTTTTTCCTGCTCTTTTTACTATTAGCATGAGTATGATAATATGCAAGGGTTGCAGTTTCATCAATATCACATGTTGCAACTATTTTATATTCTTCTTTTAAGTTTCTTAATGCCATACATTGAGCACCCACACCAGAAAAAGCTTCAAAAACTCTTAACATATTATCACCACCTTTATATTATCTGTACAATTTAATTATATCATTAAAATCTGTTTTTTCCTACTAAAGTAGACAATTTGATTAATAATTTGCTAAAAACTTGCAATATTTTCTATTTAGAGTGATATATACTACACGGAGGTGTTTATGCTAAGAAAATCTACTGACGAAGATATTAGCGATGAAGAATTTTATATCACCTTATTATTATAAATTTCTTTCTAAGATAAAAGAACTAATAGGATCTGATAATTTAGAAAAGATAAATGAAATATTTGAGAATGATAAATCAGTTATATCAGATTTATTCGGTAAAGTTAAGCAAAAAACAAAAGAAAAATATGAAAATTTGCGTGATAAAGAAGAAGACTAAAGTTTATAACCTTTAGTCTTTTTATATACAAAAAAGATGATTATTCATCATCATTATCCCCTATACTTTTAATATTGTTACTATTGCAGTTGAAAGTAAATCATCAAATGAGTCTTTATCTATATTAAGTATATCAAAAGATTTAAGTTGATCTTTTACTTCTATGAATTTATGTATTTCAATACTATTAAATCCTATAGATGTAAAGAATTCTTTTATATGTTTTTCATCTTCAAATCTATCATTTAATTCATTTCTTTTTGTTACTGTATTTAAACTATTATTTATTGTAGTATTTATTTTATCTTGTTTATTTATAAATCTTTTAGGTGTTAAATCACAAGTTATCCATACACCACCATATTTTTTTAATAGTTTATATATATTTTGTGCGACTATCTTTTTTTCATCAAATGTTAAGTATCTAAGTAATCCTTCATTTAATATTATTAATTCTTTATTAGGATCTAGATATTCTAAACATTTAATATAATCATTATATTCTAGTGCGTTACCACTTACTATATTTATATTAGTATTAAATATTTCTTTAAACATTTTCTTTTTATTATTTACTACTTCTTCTAAATCCATTTCTACATAATTATACCCATTTTTAGAGTATATTAGTCCTCTAGAAGAATAACCTGATGCGAGTTCTAAAACTTGAGTAATATTTAAACTATCTATTAGTTTATTAGTAAGTTTAAAACGGGCTTCTAACTCTGGTGCGAGTAATTTATTTAATTCTATATTATTACTACAATTCTTACTTAACCAATTATATATTTCTTTTTCATATGGTATATCAGTAAATATTCTTGGATATGAAGTAATAATTGCGGTCGGTATTATACTTTCAAAAGGTTCCATAGTATCACCTTTACTATCTTTGCATATATTCTTTTATTTCTAGTAATTTATCATCTTCTAAGATAATACCTTCTCTAAAGTCTACTGCTCTTGGCCAATCATTATCGTGCCAATTCATATTAAACATTTCTATATCTTTATCATATCTCGGAAAAGCGTGATAATGTACAAAATTATCTTTCATCATCATAATAGTATAATTAAATTTTACTGCCCCAAATTTATTTATACATGTATCTTCATACCATTTAATTACTTCAGGAAATTCTGCTCCTTCTTCCTTATTCATATCACCTACACTAGATATTTCTCTTTTAAGTAATATTACTGCATCCCCTAATGTAGTTTGTTTTCCTCTTACACATACAATCCAATATTTAAATTCTTTTATACACATTGTATCTGGTTTAAATTTACTCATAAATTCTAAATTATTCATATAATCACCATCTTCATTATAACATAAAAAGGAGAATATTATTCTCCTTTTACTTCATTAATTAAACTAAGTTTTGAACCTTGTGTTGCTTGTTGTTGCCCTGCAACGAAATTATCAATAAAAGAGTCCATATCTTTTATTTCGTAATCAAGGTGGCTACATCTATATTGAACTAAAGCTTCAATAAATTTTTCTACATAGTCAAATTTACCATATAGATTAACAGTAAAACCAAAAGGTTTTGAAGCAGTATCATAAAAACGAATCTTTCTTGGTGTACCTTTAGATAATCTGATAACGATTTCTTCTTCTGCCAAGTTAGGAATAGGATCCATTCCAGTACTTCCAAAAAATCCGTTACAATACTCTTCATCAACAACAAGAAGTTGTCTTTCTGAACTCATTTCATACTCGCCAGCAAAATTGCCATGATTTATCATGCGTTGGCATGTTACTTCTGTTTCTTGACGTACAAATTTCCTACCACTCATTTTAGTGACTACGCTTGCGATAGCATCTGCAATTTCTTCAGCGTCAAATTCAGAAAAATGATAGATTAAATTTCTTGTTTCTGCGTAATTAGCTTCTATTTGCTCTAATTGTGTTTCATGGTATCGTTTTAATTTTTTTAACTTTTCAAATTTTTCAAATATTTTTTCGTTCATAAATCCTCCAATTATTAGTTATATATTATAATCAATAAGCATTTAGTTTGTCAATAAAAAAGAGAATTTTTATTCTCCTTTTTCTTCTAAAGCCTTACGCGCTAAATATTCCATTTTCTTTTGTTTTGCGCGAACACTTAACATATCTCTTTCTTGTACGTCTCTAGTTTTTTCTATCATACCACAATACTTACATTGTCTTACCCAAAATAATCCTGCAGAAGAAAAGTATTCATCACTTATAGTGTCATATTCGTATATAGTGGTATTCTTCTTTCTCCAAGGTGTGAATTCATGGTAACTTCTTTGGCATATGTCTGATTTTACCCTATATACTTGTCCACGCATATTAGAGAATACCGCATCTAATACTTCTAGTTTAGAATCCTCGTCAAGATCATCAAAACTTCTTAAAGTATTTATTAGGCCTTGATTTTGTACAGCGTTTGATACTTTATCACTAAGTAATTTAGTTGCTATTTTTTCTAATTCTTCATCAGTAAATAGTTCTGGATTAAAATCTTTTGAGATTAAATCACATACATTTTTTTCACATCTTTGCATTATAAGTTTACATACTGCAATATATAAAGTATTATTGTTTTCTATCTTATGGTCTCCCATTTCAAATTTTTTTGTCATAAATACTCTCCTTTAATAGTTTATTATTATAAATGATATAAAGAGTATTGTCAATTAAAAAGATTCAGTTTAACTGAATCTTTTCTATTTTAATATCGCTATTATCTATATATAGAATTGTATAGTATATAGTATCTTCTCCACTACTACCTACATCTATTAATCTTTTACTGTCTACTGTCTTTTCGAATGGATTATGTTCATGTCCAACAAAAGTAATATCAGAATCTAATACTACTTTATCTGTGTTTATAATATCTATTTCTTCAAATGGATATAGATCTTCTTTATTAGAATTAAATAAGAAATGTTGAAATGAGATATTACCACGCTTTATTTGTAGTTTACAATTATTTAAGAATTCTATTTGTTTATCTGTTAATTCGTTTTTAACTTGTCTTATGTGTTTTCTTTTTGAATCTTCTAATTCATCATCTATAGAATCACCTTTAATAACATATA
>JAEEGL015477365.1_pt1 | contig 11233 bp, 10 predicted proteins | sample 9134231 | NCBI WGS metagenome assembly JAEEGL01 (sample SAMN16246548, study PRJNA631951) | gut metagenome | biome: gut microbiome; feature: rumen; material: fiber-attached | host: Bos | place: Iran: Karaj | collected 2018-10
AATGATTAAAAGGAATTTTTACAAATCAAAAAAAATTCAAAAAATTCTTGAATTGTTTTTATAAAAAATTGCAAAACTCTTACTTAAAGAAAATCAAAATTCCTAATAATCATACACAAAAATTACATTAAAAAAAAAAAACTGAATTTAATTTTCTTCTACCAACACCATTAGGAGCATTTTGTCTTCCTCCTTTACTAACATCAACTTCTTTAGGAACAACACTTTTTTTGATTGAATTCCAAACATTCTTTTCATTTTTTAAACAACTTCACTAGTAAAAAATGATTCAGTTTTTAGGAGCTCTATATCAGTATAAGAAGAAGAATTCATTTAATTATCATTAAATCCCACTAATTTTGCATTAGCTTCGATTGTTAAGAATGAATATATAACAGAAAATAAGTTATTTAAATATCCAGTTCTTATTTGAGAGTTGTGTATTATTAAGTTGGCAGAATAACTTGTAAGTAATCCACATCTGTAATTATTAATCTTGTACTAGACAATTGATTTGGAAAAACACATACAATGAGAAGTATGAAGAAGATACTTTAAAAATAAGTTAGAATCTGGCTTGTAGGAATCTATTTTTTTTACTTTGGTTTCATTTGATTTTATATAGTTTTTTTTAAATTTTAAGATTTTTAGAATGTAAAAATTAGTTCGTTTTTAAAAATATTTATTATCTTTATAAAAATTTATATTTTATTTTTTAAGGTTTTTACAATTATTTTTTTAATTTATTGTTCATTTTTTTCTTATTTTCCTTTTTTTTTATTTGAATAAAATTATCTAAAGAAATATCAGAAGATAAGTAACATTTTGCTTGTTTTAACATTTTTTCATCAGAAATTGTTTGAATAGTTATTCTATCTGATTCTTGTTCTGTACCTTTAATACATAAATTACTTGATATAATATTCATTTTATTTAAATTATTACTATTTATTGTATCTTCTGTATTAAAAATACAATTATTAAAATTATTATCTAATTCTATATAATTTAAAGGATCTTCTATTGTTAATTTTTGATTTATATTTTTTTTAATTGGTAATATTTTTTCGTTTTGATTTTGAATTTTAGGAGAAAAATTATTTACTTTTGGATTTTCATTTAATTTTAAATCTTTTGAATTTTTTAATGTTGAAATAGTATCGTTTGAATCCCAAAAATTAACATTATCATAAATAATATAAGGAACAGATTTTGAATTCCTTTTTTCTTTATTGTTTTTTTCTAATAATTTTGTGAAATTTGGTAGTTTTATTGTTTTATTTTTATTTTTATTTTTATTTTTTGAATTTTGAATTGTTAAATTTTTGATAATCATTGAATCATCCGGAAAATTTATTGAAAGTGAATTTGATTTTATTCTTTGAGAAATAAAATTATTAATTTTATTATTTTTTTTAACTTTTTTTTTACCATCTTTTTTAGGATTTTCAATTGTATTAGAAGGAAATAATAAAATATTTTTATTTTTTGAATTACCACTATTTTTTGAATTTTGTTGTTTTTTCAATGCTAAAATTTTATTTGAACTTGAATTATTGGTTTTTAAATGTGACAAATAAAATAAATTTGAAAAAGTATTATTTCTTGATTTAATATTTTCTTTTGTTTTATTTCTTGATAGAGAAGATTTATATATGTTATTGAATTTTTCTTTTTTTTGTTTCTTTTTTTCTTTTTTAACAATATTATCTTTAAATTTTGAGAAAGTTGATGATAGATTAAAAGTCTTCATCAAGTAATTATCTGTATGAACCTCAATATTACGTGAGCTTTTTTTATTATTCCAGTTTTTCTTTAAAGAATAAGGATTATATTCTTTATTAATTTTAGGACGAAAGGGATAATTTTCATTTTCTTTTAATTGGTAAACTATTCTTAAAGTCTGTAAATATGATTCCTTATATTTATAATCATCATATAATCTTAAATAAACTGAATCATAAATGTCATAAATTATTTCTTTGAAATATATTTGAATTCTCCACTTATTAAAGTAATCTAACTTTTTTATTCTAATTTTTTTTGAGTAAATTATTAATAAGTTTTTTAACAAATTATCAATTTTAATATCATCGTTTTCTACAAATTTATCATAAATTTGGTTTGCTAAGTCTAAATTTAAGTATTTAATTAAATAAAGATTATACTCTTTGAATGTGTTCTTATTAATATATCTTTAATTGAATTTTTAATTGAATTCACATTTTTTATTGTTTTCATCTTATTTACAATAATTGATTTGCCTTCTATTATTCCATTTTTTTGAAGAAAATATGATAATTTTGTTAAGTAATTTAACATTTTTTAAACCTTTAATTTAATTTTATAAAAAGAAAAAATATATTTATTTAACAAAACAATTTAAATCTAAATGTTTGTTTAAATTTTTTTAATAATAACGGATTAAAAAAAACAATTATTTTTTCTTCTTAAGTAATTCATCAACTTTTTCATTAAATTCTGCATCTTGTTCAGCAAATATTTTATCCATTTTTTGATCAAGTTTATCTCTTTCGAATTCAAGTACAATTTCGATTTTTTGTTCTAATTCAGTTTTAGGTCTTCTACTTTCAAAATATTGTCTTAAAATTTTAGCATTTCTAGGTAAAATTTCAGTTCCTTCACTTAAATCTTCCACTTTAGGTAAATTATATGAAATAATTTCTCTTGAATCAATGTCAATATCAATTTTACTTGTTAATGTATAATGCAACATATGAAATCTTCTATATATTACATCAACAAAAAAATTTGTCATTAAATAATAAGTTTCTTTCCTTAAAATTCCTATTTGAGATGAAAATCGATCCATTGAAAATGTTAATATTGATTTTTTGAAAAATTCATATATTTCTTTTTTTCTAAAATTTCTTTTAAATAAATCCAATGTATCATTTATTATTTTAAATATTGTACAAGTTTCAAGAAGATTTATATTATTTTTTGCACAAAATTCTGTTAATAATAAAAATATTTCTAATGTTGTTTTATCTGGTAAATCTAATTTATTTAAATTTAATTTTTGTTTAATGATATCTCTTAATTTTTCTTTATCTGGTAATGCTTTAAACATTATAGCAACATCTTCTTCTTTCACAATTTCGAAAACATGAAAATTAATAGTTGCTATTTTATAGAAAAGTTCCTTTTCTATCATTTTATTTTAGTTATTTTTTTATTAATAAAATATAAAAATTAATGAAATAAATTTCTTTAAAAATATTTAATTTTACAAATAGAAAAATTTTTTTTAATTTTTCCACTCTTCTAATATTCTTTCATCTTTAGTATCTAAAGAAGTTAAAGAAGAACAAACATAGAACATATATATCATATTATTAACATTATTAGTATTAAAATTAGATAAATTTAAAGAAGTTAAAGATGAACAATTATAGAACATATATCTCATATCATTAACATTATTAGTATTAAAATTAGATAAATTTAAAGAAGTTAAACGAGAACATTTATAAAACATAAAATTTGTATTTTTTAAAAGATTAATAAATACAATATTAATTGTATTCTTTCCTTCTATCTCAAATTTATATTTAAAACAGAATTGTATTTTTTGATTATTTAAATATAATTCACTCTTATCTTTAATTTCTTTTTCATTTTCAACCTATTCAATTTCATCCCAGAAAGGCTTTTCAGGAATTTCTTTTTTAGCTTCTTCATAACAATTTAAAATTTGAATATCCTTATTTTATTTTTTAATATTATATTCAATATAAGTTGATTAATATTGGAATTATTTTCTAAAAGAAAATGAGTTAATATATTTTGAAAGAAATTCCAATATTTTCATTAATGTTAGGGTAACCAGCTTTATGAATACCAATAATTTTAAAATTATTTTGAAGGAAAATGGGAGAACCAGAAGAATCTTTATGAGTAGAAACTAAATGTTTAATTTTATAATTATCAAAACATTGAATTCCTCCTTGAGCAAAAGCAAGTTCTCCTCCATCTTGATATTGAACAATACAGATATCTTGATTTAAATAATCATTTTGAGATTCATTATTCATAATATACTTCCTGTTTCAAAAAATAATTTTTTATTTTCTTAAAAATTTCATCTTCTTTTAATATTTCAATTATTGTATAATCCAATTGTTTATTTGTTCCTTTTAATCGATTATTTAATCTAATTTTTTCTTCTTTATTTTTGTATTTTATTGAAATATAATTATTATTTTTAATTGAATTTAAATCTAAAACATGATTATTTGTTATAAGAAAATATTTATCTTCTTCTTTTATATTATATCCAAAAAAAAATCCAGTCCTATCTTTCCTCCCATAGAATCAATTTAACATGTTACATTTTCTGCTTTTTCTTTTAATTCTTCTAATCTTTTAAAAGAAATAGGATCTCCATGTCCTGTTATTTTCTTTTCATCTACATATTCTTCCATATTTTGATTTTAAATATTTTAGTTGTTTAAATATATATAATCATATATTTCAAATGATAATTTAATCACAATTTAATTATATTATTTTTTATTAACAATTTATCCCTGCTTCAATTCAGAAAAAATTCAAATCTTAAATCATATAAACCAAGAATAAGAAATAGTTACAAAGAATTACCTATTTAAATTGTTATTAAATCTCAAATTGAAAATCCTGATAAAAATGTTTATATAGAATTAAAAATAGAATAAGTAAAAATCTACTTGAAAATTTTTGAGGGATATATAATATTTTTAATACTTTTCTTTTTATAGGATAATCTATTTTCATTAAAAACTATTTTAATGAAAAAGACGTATGTTTATTTAGGTAATCCTTAATATAATAAATATGGTATTCTTCATATCTTCTGATATTTCAAAAATTTTTTCCCAAATTATAAACATTATCTTAATTTTAATTAAATTCTTTAAGCAATTTTCAACAAGGAGAGTCTCACCACACTTAGAAAATACTTTATGATTTCTTATTAATTAATTTTTTTATTGATTTATTTGAATCATCCTTTTTACAATCTCTTTCTTTTTTTCTAAAAACAACTTATAATATATAATATAATTTATAAATATTTGGTTTTAAATTCTCTAAAAACATTTTATCATTGAATATATAATATTTAAAAAATCCAAAAAAAAAATAAAATTTTTTATTTTTAATTTTTTTAATTTTTAAAAAATTCATTAAAGTTGAAACTAAATGTATCAAATAGTATCAACTGAAATTATAATATTATTATCATCATTTCTTATATTTTATAAATTTCGTTTTGAAAAAAAATTTATTTGTTTTCTTTTTAAAAAAGTAGTAATATATTTACCATTAACAGATAAAGATTTTGAGCAATTAATTCAAGTGAAAAAAGAAAAAAATAAAAATATTAAAGGAATAGTTAGATCATGTGAAATTGAAGAATATGTAGATAAAGCACAAAATGAAAAATTTTTTAAATTTGATTTTATTGTAATATTTTATTTATGTAATCTTACAACTGTTTTTTTTAATGAAATTAAAAATATAATATTATCAGTTTTTTTTAAAGAAGATGTAATAACTGTAAATACATTTAATATAATTTCATCTTTTGTTTTGATATCTTTTTGTTATTTTGTGTATATGAATTTAAGATTTCATATTTTTAAAGAAGGTTTTTCTAAATCAAAAGAAGTAAAATCATTTTATGAAAATTTTATTATTAGCTTTACTTTGTTTTTTATAATACAAAAAATGAATGAAAATTTTTTTAATATTAATTATACTTCAGTATTAGAAATAGTTAACGATAGAATTTACTCAATATTATCACATTTCGAATTTAGTTTTAAAAATGAAAAAAATTTAGTGTCCAAAACTTTAATTCAAATTTTTTTTTCATTTATTTTTGGAATTTTTATTTCAATATTATTTAGACCAGCAATGCGCTTTGCTTATTTTGATCATTTTCTTTTAATGGTTTGTGAAAATCCTGAAGATGAAAAAATAAGAGTTTCAAAATTAGAATTGTTTATTAAATTTAAATCAGTAATTAATATATTTTCATTATTCCTTTTATTAGACCCTCTTACAAATTATATTTTTGATAATTTTACTTTAATTAAACCTTATTCTAATGTCATTATTTTTTTAAGTTTGTTTATAAATTATATTTTAGAATTAATTTGTGGAATAAATGAAATTTGGTATATTGCTTTTATGTTTCATGCACAAAATTATAATGAAATTGTAAATTTTTCTAAAAATCCTTCAAAGGATAAATTACTAATTCATAGAAATTATATAAATTCAGTCAATTCTAGATTTTGGGAAATTATAAGTCATATTTTTTATTTGGTTTTTATTCCAATTTTAATATTAATTAGTTTATATAGTAGAGCAAATATTATTCAAACATTAATTTTTCATAAACAAATTGAGTTAAAAAAATATTTTTTGGAAATTATTTTATATATTGTTTTATTAAGTTTTGCTATTGCAAAAGGAGTAATAGAAAATGGATTTTTATTTTATGTTATTTTAATGAATATTGTCCATGTTCCACTTTATTAATTATGGTTTAAACATTAATTTAATATGAAAAATTTATAATTTAATTTTTATTTCAAAAAAAAATGAAAAACAAAGAAGATGAAAATGAATCAAATTATCATGATGATTTAATTGATGTTAATAAACAATCATTAACAATAAAAAAATATTATTTTCCTACTTTGAATCAGAAAATAATTAAAATAAATAAAATAAAATCAATTTCAATGTTAGAATTAAATAGAGCAAACGGAAAATATACATTTTTTGGTTTCAGTTGGACATTCCATTATTATCATTTAGACAGAAAAAGACCTTGTAAAAACCATGCTATAATTATAGAAGAAGAAGATAATAAAATAAAAATTGGAATTACTCCTGATAACCCTGAAAAGTGTTTTAGTGTTTTAAATAAACTATTATCTTATAATAAAGAATCTGAATTGATGAGTTTAAAATAATTATTTTTTTATTTTTATAATTGATATTTATTATTCAAATAAACATAAAATAAAGAAAAAAAAAAAATTAAAATATTTCTTGATAAATAAATATTTTAAAAGATATAATTTAAAAAATTAATTGAAAATTAAAAAAACATAAAATATTATCTCCACAAATATATAATCCTTTAATATAAAATATGATAAGAAAAAATTTCCGAAAAAAAAAGGTTTTATATCTCAAATATTTATAATACATAAAAATAAAGTATCAAATAAATAACTTTAATAAACTTTTTTAAATAAATTCATTTCCAAATCAATATTTAGAACATAAATAAATATTAATGCCTCAGAATATATTATTTAAATGATATTTTATAAATTTCAATAAAATGAAAAACCATGATACAAATACTTGTAATTCATCATGTGATATTGACACAAACCCAGATGAGGAAAATACACATAATAATTATAGAAAACAAAATTCATGTCAAATTCCTCAAGAAAAAGGGCCTAACATTAATTTAAAATGCTTTAAAAAAAGATATAGTTCAGAAGAAGAAAAACAATTTATTTTTGAAAAGATCAAAATTAAAAAAAAAACTGAGTTATGTAAAAATTGGGAATTATATCATGATTGTTTTTATAAGAATGAATGCTCTTTTGCTCATGGAATGGAAGAATTAAGAAATAATATTTGTTCTTTAGGATATAAAACTAGAATTTGTAAAACTTTTAATGAAAAATCTTATTGTAATTTTGGCCCTAGATGTAATTATAGACATATTATCAAAGAAAAAAGACTGTTTACTTACTCAAGTTTAATTGAGAAAGTTGGGAAAGAATTTTTAATCGAATTTAATAAAAAAGAAAATGAAGATATTAGTATATTACAATTATATAATCAAATTATATCTAAAAGAAAAATTATTGTGTAAGATTTATTTTTTATAATTTTTTTAGTCCAAGACTTGATATATTTAAGCAAAAAATATAACAATAATAAAAAAAGATTTATTATTATTAATAAAAAATTATAAGGTAATGGTAAGTTTGATAATGAAATAATGTAAATGTGTTTTATAATAAATACAAAGGTTAAATTTATTTAATCACATTCAAATATTCTGTAGAATATTTATCAAAAGTAAAATACTCATTTTACAAATTATAAATTAAATAATAATGTATATATTAAAAAAGAGATTTGAAACTTGATTTTAAAATTATAAAAAATATATAAATAATTTTTTTAATTATTATTTTTGTTTAGATATTTTTCATAATATTTCAAAATATTATACAAATTAAATTTGAAAAAATTAAAATATAAAAAAAATAAAAGTAATTTAAAAAATATTAAATGTTTTTAACTTATGTTTTATCAGTTAAAAAAAATCATTTAAAAATTAAAAACAAATTTAAATATTTATTTCACAAAAATTATTTATTGTCCTTCTTCTCCACCTTCTCCACCTTCATCTTCTTCTCCTTCTTCTCCTTCATCAGAAGATTCAACACCGACTTCTTCATAATCTTTTTCTAAAGCAGCAAGATCTTCTCTAGCTTCTTGGAATTCTCCTTCTTCCATACCTTCTCCAACGAACCAATGGACGAAAGCTCTCTTAGTATACATTAAATCGAATTTATGATCTAATCTTGAGAAGACTTCAGCAATAGCAGTTGAATTACTAATCATACAAACAGCTCTCATTACTTTAGCGAGATCACCTCCTGGGACAACAGTGGGTGGTTGGTAGTTAATTCCGCATTTGAATCCAGTTGGACACCAATCAACAAATTGGATAGTTCTTTTTGTTTTGATTGTAGCGACAGAAGCATTTACATCTTTTGGAACAACATCTCCTCTGTACATCATACAACAAGCCATGTATTTACCATGTCTTGGATCACATTTTGCCATCATTGATGCTGGCTCAAATGCACTGTTTGTTATTTCTGCAACTGAAAGTTGTTCATGATATGCTTTTTCAGCAGAAATAATTGGAGCATATGAGGAAAGCATAAAGTGAATACGTGGATATGGGACTAAATTGGTTTGGAATTCAGTCATATCAACATTTAAGGCTCCATCGAATCTAAGTGATGCTGTTAAGGAAGAGATAACTTGACCAATTAATCTATTTAAGTTTGTGTATGTTGGTCTTTCAATGTCAAGTTGTCTTCTGCAGATATCATAAATGGCTTCATTGTCAAGCATTACTGCAACGTCAGTATGTTCTAAAAGAGAGTGAGTTGAAAGAATTGAATTGTATGGTTCTACAACAGCATTTGAAATTTGTGGTGAAGGATAAATGGTGAATCCTAATTTTGATTTTTTACCATAATCAACTGAAAGTCTTTCTAAAAGAAGAGATCCAAGTCCTGATCCAGTACCTCCACCAACAGCATTGAATACTAAGAATCCTTGTAAACCAGTACAATTATCAGCAAGCTTTCTAATTCTATCAAGAGCAAGATCAATAATTTCTTTACCAATTGTGCAATAACCTCTAGCATAGTTATTAGCAGCATCTTCTTTACCAGAAATTAATTGTTCTGGATGGAAAAGTTGTCTGTAAGTACCAGTTCTGACTTCATCAACAACTGTTGGTTCTAAATCAAGGAAGACACATCTTGGAACATGTTTACCTGCTCCAGTTTCTGAAAAGAATGTATTGAAAGCATCATCACCTCCTCCAATTGTTTTATCAGAAGGCATTTGTCCATCAGGTTGAATACCATGTTCTAAACAGAATAATTCCCAACAGGCATTACCAACTTGAATACCTGCTTGACCGATGTGAATGCAAATTACTTCTCTCATTTTTGAATTATTATATAAAAATTATTTGAGTTTATATTGTATTTTATTAAAATAATTATTATTTATATAACTGAAACATCAAATTATATAAAATGTTAACAAATAAAATAAATAATTTAATATAAATGAGAGAAATTGTTCATGTTCAAGGAGGTCAATGTGGTAACCAAATAGGTGCCAAATTCTGGGAAGTCATTTCCGATGAACACGGTATCGACCCAACAGGAACATATCATGGTGATTCAGATCTTCAATTAGAAAGAATCAACGTTTACTATAATGAAGCCACAGGAGGAAGATATGTCCCAAGAGCCATTCTTATGGATTTAGAACCAGGTACAATGGACTCTGTCAGAGCAGGACCATATGGTCAATTATTTAGACCTGACAACTTTGTTTTTGGACAAACAGGAGCAGGTAACAACTGGGCTAAAGGACATTATACTGAAGGAGCTGAATTAATTGACTCAGTTCTTGATGTTGTAAGAAAAGAAGCTGAAGGATGCGATTGTTTACAAGGATTCCAAATCACTCACTCACTTGGAGGTGGTACAGGATCAGGTATGGGAACTCTTCTTATTTCCAAAATCAGAGAAGAATACCAAGATAGAATCATTGAAACTTTCGCTGTTTTCCCATCACCAAAAGTCTCTGACACAGTTGTAGAACCATACAATGCCACATTATCAATTCATCTTCTTGTTGACTCAACAGATGAAGTCCAAGTTATCGATAACGAAGCATTATACGATATTTGCTTCAGAACCTTAAAACTTACAACTCCAACTTATGGAGATCTTAACCATCTTGTCTCAGCTGTAATGAGTGGTGTAACATGTTCACTTAGATTCCCAGGTCAATTAAATGCAGATTTAAGAAAACTTGCAGTTAACTTAGTTCCATTCATCCGTCTTCACTTCTTTATGATTGGTTTCGCTCCTTTAACCTCCAGAGGATCTCAACAATACAGAGCACTTACAGTACCAGAATTAACTCAACAAATGTTCGACGCAAAGAACATGATGTGTGCCTCAGATCCACGTCACGGAAGATATCTTACAGCAGCTGCAATGTTCAGAGGAAGAATGAGTACAAAAGAAGTAGATGAACAAATGCTTAATGTTAAATCAAAGAACAATTCATATTTCGTTGAATGGATTCCAAATAACATAAAATCAGCTGTTTGTGATATTCCACCTAAAGGACTTAAAATGGCTGTTACTTTTATTGGTAATTCTACTGCTATTCAAGAAATGTTCAAAAGAGTTGCTGAACAATTCACTGTTATGTTCAGAAGAAAAGCTTTCTTACATTGGTATACTGGAGAAGGTATGGATGAAATGGAGTTCACTGAAGCTGAATCAAATCTTAGTGATTTAGTCACTGAATATCAAAATTATCAAGATGCTTCTGCTGATGATGAAGG
>JAEEGL016080695.1_pt1 | contig 11233 bp, 4 predicted proteins | sample 9134231 | NCBI WGS metagenome assembly JAEEGL01 (sample SAMN16246548, study PRJNA631951) | gut metagenome | biome: gut microbiome; feature: rumen; material: fiber-attached | host: Bos | place: Iran: Karaj | collected 2018-10
TAAATTATTAATAAAACATCATAACGTGTAAAATATATTGATTTTTTTTTACATATCAACATCAACATGTAAAAGTTTTGCGATTTTTTTTACACGTTATTGAAACATGTAAAAATTTTTTACATTTCATAAGAGTCTGATTTTTAAATTTATATTTTTAATTAAAAGGAAAAAGGAGGTCATGGACAAGAAGTCCGCACCTCCTTCATCGATATCGATATATACAAATATTATATAAAAATCAAATCTTTTTTAAGATTTTTTAAAAGATTCCATTAAATTATTTAATTTGAAAAAAATTTTAATCCAAAATATTGTTGCGACTCCTGATTATTTCATAACGTTTTTCTTCATCTAAAAAAGATAAAGCATATTCTGAAATATTCTCCGTATCATATAAATTAACTTTGCTTAGCATTTTTTGTATCAATTGATAATGATTATAATGTACCAGTAATCATAAATAAGAATCCAAAGATGAACGAGTAGGATTATTATTAGTTTCTTTCAGTGTTTTATTAAAGTTTGATATTGTTCTTCTGGCACGATAAATATGATATGGTTTAATAATGGCTCACAAAAACTGAACTCAATGAGAAATTGGCTGTAGATACACTTTATCTGGATGTAAAGTTAATTGTGCAGTATCTTTAAGATAAGTACGCATGATAGGAATTAGACCTTTTAGATATTCTTTATCATTATGGATTAGTACAAAATCATCCACATACCTTCAGTAATATTTAACTTTTAGTGTATCTTTTACAAAATGGTCAAAATCATTCAAATAGATATTGGAAAATAATTGAGAAGTCAGATTTCAAATCGGTAGCCCACAATTTTCTCATGTATAGAATAGTGATTTAGTCTTTGGTAATCATATATAGTCAGAGGGTACACCCCTGAAAATTCATCATTTAGTAGGGTCGTTATATATTATATCACGTATGACTTTTACTAAATAATCTGGGAAATTTCAAACAATCGGAGAAAGTATATACATAGGATTCTTAGGATGAATTCATGGTAGATTATTCCGATTTTTTATTACATCATAATTCTTTTTTCGTAATAAATCCCTATTGATAGACATAAAATATCATTGAATATCCATCTTTAGAATCCATCAGTTTTTTGTAAAATTTTCACTACAGGCTCTCATAAACTTAGAGATTCTTTCTATTCATTTGGATGTTCATTTCCCTTTACGGCATGAATATGAATCATATATAAACTGTTTCTCCCAATATGGAGAAATACAGTCAAATATTAGATGATGTACTATTCTATCACGAAAATTTCAGGCAAATACTTCACGTTGGATTGGATGTTTCTGAATAAAATATATGCTAGGAGAAATCTTATAATTTCAATTATAAACATCATCACAAAGTTGATCCAGGTTATATTCTAAATTTTGATAAAATCTTAGATGACTTTTAGAATTTGATTTATGCTTTCTTGCTTCAAGATATGAAAGGTATAGATATCTACGTAGAGTTTCTTTATCCATAGTAAATTATTTAAGTAAATCAGACTGTTCTTTTAGTTTTATACGACAAAAATTTTCTCGTTTTGTTATTTGGTTAAAAAGCTCATTTAAATCATTATCTATTTCGTCATAATCTTTGTGAGATATTTTATTAGAATCATGACAAACCTTTAGCAAAACATTAATTATTTCTATATCTTTTTTGGCAGTGGATAAATGCTGGATTTTCTCATCAAATCAAAAGACTTTTGTAGTTAATGAGATTTCAGCGACAGTATCTACAGCATAATTTTCTATCTTTTCTCAAAAAGAGTATTTAAAATCTTTAGAAAATTTAGAAATTAAACCACATAACTTTGATAGAATATCATAACTATATTTTAGTGCACCAGGATTCTCAGACATAATTTGAAGATATTAAAAATAAAAAAAACTCCTTTTTAGTATGGATTATGTGTTATTTTGAATAATCGATATTCCGCAGAATCAGATATTCATAAATAAAAAATCGCATCATATCTATCATAATCTAAAAAGGAGTGAAAAGCCAATCATTGAATGCTTGAAGCAGCGGACGGAGTTACCGTTGGCACGGTTGTTGTTGTTATTCGCGTTCACATTGGAAGAATTCAAGTTCAGGTTACGTGCGTTATTAGAACCCGCCGAATTAGGAGAAGACGACCAATAGTTACCGTTGGACCCCTGATTGTTGAGGGACGCATTCGAGTTATTACGGTTACCAGCGAACGATAGGGTGATGGCTCATTTGTGAAATAACTATCCCTAGTTATTCATCTGTTAGTACTACCATATTTTGTATGATGATAGTGCATCACGGGATTCATATGTGGCTTTTAACAAAAACCTGCCTTCTACTCTCCATATTTCCAGTGAAAATATAGACTCCCAAAAGGCAAGCAGGGTATTTATAATAAAATAAAAATCATTCGCGAGAGAAAAATTTTTAGCTATTTTCTGTATTATCCTGGAAATCGAGTTGAACATCGTCTTCAAGGATATCAATATCGGATTTTACATTGGAGAAATCCAAAGTAGGGATTTTTTCACTTACGATTTGAGGAGTCAGAATATTTGGGATTAATTCGTATTTTTTGATTAATTCTTCAATATCTTTCAGCATTTGATAGAATGTTTTGAAGGGAATTTCCTGAGAATTATATTCATTGTAATTTAATGAATTAGTAATTATACTTAATTCATGGTTAAATTCTTTGACAGTATTTGTAGATATCTTAATTTCTAAAGATTTATTTCCATCGCTTTTAATTAAAGGTTTTCGACTTCAATTTCATTCTTTATCCTGCACAACTATAAACGAATATCAATATTCTTTGAGTATAGAAAAATATTTCTTCCCAGATTCTCTTGGGAATCATGCATATTTAGTAGTTCATTGAGGTACAACTTTAAATCCGAAAATAAAAGACAAAGCTTCAGCATCAGTTTCATAAGCTCTATAGAATGGTTGGCGAGGAGGTAAGAAGAAAATTAAATAATCTTTTAATTTTGGGTCTGTTCTCCATGCTCTCCAAATTTCCTCTATTTTCATTACACAATCTTAAAAATAAATGAAAATGATATAATAATTTACAGAATCTATTCAATGTTTTATATCGGATGGTAATGGGGGATTTAGTAAATTTTCAATAATCTATTCTTAATATAGTGGCTGATAACTGATGGTTTATCTAAAATGATATAAAATTAAAAATGTAAACATTTTTTTTTCTTTTCCTTTAAAATACCAAGTCAAAATGCAATCAAAACCCACCGATTTTTTGCAAATTTTTTAAATTCCAAATATAATTATATGTATTAAATTATTTTATTCTTATGTAAAATTTAAATGAAAAATGTCAGAAAAACTCTGAATTTAATAGCTCTAACTGTATTTATGGGGTCAAATTTATTAACTCCAATTAGCTATGCAGTAGATGATTTAGAATTCGAAGTAGAAACTCCTCAATTAAAGTCTGATTCTATAATACAGGTAGTACCTAATATTTCTGAAGGGGGGGGGGAGTCTCTTACTAATTTAGAAAATAAAGCCGAAGGAGGGAATTCTTCGCTAGATGCACCAGATGAAGTGCAAAAAGATAACACACAAGAATGAGATACACAAGAAGATATAGAAAAAACTGTAGAAGAATATTCTACAGATGAACAAGCTAAAACAAGTACTGATAATACTGTTTTAGATTACTCTTTTCAAACGGTTGGTGAAGAGGGAGACATTTTGACTTCCTCTTCTTTTTCATGATGAAAAGATAATCTAGAACAAACAGCGAAAGAATGAGAATCTTCATCGGTTAATTCAGATAATAATGGAGATGATACAGATGAAGAAGAGTGAGATGAAGATGAGGACCCTTTGCCTGAAGACGAACGAAAAAAAGAACTCGAAAAAGCACGAGAAACATTAGAATGACCAATTACAGAGTCAGAAACATTCGATGAACTCTGAATGGTAGTGAAAGTAAAAGCTCTTTCATGAACATTTCCAAAATGAACATATCCAGAAATAACATTAATTCAATGAACAGAAAAAGAAAAAGTAGAACAACAAATCATTGATAGCGAAAATGCCAATGTATCAGAAGATGCAGAAATGATAACATTTGATATTAAGTTTATATATACACTTAGTAACGGTTCATGAGTAGAAGTGCAGCCAAGAGATAATACAGTGCAAGTAACATTTGAATATAAAGATAATGAAGAATTACAGCAGGCAGAAGAATCTCCAGAACAAGATATCCAAATCATCCATATCAAAGATAAAGATGAAGATGGAGAAAAAGTAGCTGAATGAGAAGAAAAAGTAGAAACAATAGATATTAATGAACAAAAATCTGCAAAAGTAGAGAATGGATTAGTAATCGATGCAGAAAGCTTTTCATATTATACTATAGTAGTACAGATAAGAGAAGAAGCTCCAGAATCAGATCCTACACAGACATGGCAGTATGGAGAGGATTATTTTACGATATCTATAGCAAAGCCAGAATGAGTTGATGATGAATGACCAGCATGATTCACAATTATGGATCGTAACTTATGAGCATCAACGGGAAATATTAATTCAACTGATTCATATTGAAATTATTACCAATGGTGAAACAATTATGGATTTAATTATTCACTTCAAAATAATGTGACAGTAATTACAGAGTGACTTACATGGGATGAAAGTTATAAGAATAATGGATATGTTAGTAAAAAATGGATAAACGGAAGTAGTCATGATTATGATGTATGGGATGGAAATCATCCTACCGCAAACGATAAAGAACATCATGATTGAATATGGTGATGAGAAAATGATGCAGGATGAAATAATCGATGAGCGAATCAAAGTAATCCTGCAGAAAGACAATGACCATGTCCAGAATGATGGCATGTGCCTAGTGCATGAGAATGGTGACTTTTAGTAAAATATTATGCATATGCTTCATGATATTCTAGTAGCATAGGATGAAGTCAATGATTATATTATCTTTCTAATAATGAAGCTAGAGAATGATTTATGAACTATTTCAAGCTTCCGTTCGCTGGTGGCCGTGATTACTCGGATGCGTCCCTCAGCCTTCAGGGGTCCTACGGTTACTATTGGTCGTCTTCTCCTTATTCGGCGGGTTCTAATAACGCGCGTGACCTGTACTTGAATTCTTCCAATGTGTACGCGGATGACAACTACTACCGTGCCTACGGTGACTCCGTCCGCTGCTTCAAGGATTCATATGTGGCTCCTCCTGAATCCTCTAACCTAGTCGACACACAGGCATGGGTGGAAGGGAAGGATTTTGAGACTATCACGATTTCAAATCCAGAAAATAGTAATGAGTGATTTACAATCATGAATCGTAACTTGTGAGCTGAGGATGCAGTCGTTTCGACTACAGCATCAACTGTAGCTAATACTGGTTCATACGGTTTCCATTATCAGTGGTGAAATAATTATTGATTTGAACAATGATGCTGGACTAATGGATGTAGTGATTCAAATACTTCTTCAGCAATTACTACATTAGCTACATGGAATGAGAATGGTATATATAATAATCATGGATATTTTGGAAATAAATTTATAAAAGGTAGTAGTGATTATTGGCAGAGTAGTGCTCACTATGATAATCTTCGATGATGAGCAGGTGATGTAAATTTTGCATCAAGTCCAAATAGTGTGAATTGACTATATTGGGATGACGGATGAGATAGAAGTCTGAGACAGTGACCATGTCCTGTGGGTTATCACGTGCCATCAGCATGAGAATGGAGTATGTTAGTGTATTATTGGTATAAGAAAAATTATAATGCTACTCCATCAATAAGTAATAATTTATATTATTTCTCTAATACTACTAGTAGAGAAGCTTTTATGACCTACTTCAAGCTTCCGTTCGCTGGTCGCCGTAAGCGCTCGGATGCGTCCCTCAGCAGTCAGGGGTCCTTCGGTTTCTATTGGTCGTCTTCTCCTTATTCGGCGGGTTCTATTTACGCACGTTACCTGCGCTTGAATTCTTCCAGTGTGAGCGCGGATTACGACGACAACCGTGCCTACGGTTACTCCGTCCGCTGCTTCAAGGATTCATATGTGGCTCCTAAGACCTATACCCTTACATTTGACAGTCAAGGCGGAACCGCAGTATCAGGACAGACGGTTGTAGAAGGACAGACCCGAAGCAGACCCGATAATCCTACAAAAACTAATTGGACATTTGATAATTGGTATACTTCAACGTGATACACATCAGTTTTTGATTTTTCTACTCCAGCATCTGCAAATACTACAGTATATGCAAAATGGAATGACGCTGTAGCTCCAGCAAATGTAACTATTAGTACAACAAGTAATGAAAAAGCTACATCTCAAACAGCTACATTAAGCTGTACAGATGAAATATGAGTGACAAAATATTATTGGTGAACAAGTAGTTCTCCAGCAGATAGTGTATATACTACAGTTACAAGCACTACAAGTTTTAGTACAACGCAACCAGTTTCTTCAGCTGGAACATACTACTTATTCTGTAAAGATACTGCATGAAACACAAGTACATCAGCGACTAAAACATATTACACATATAGTGTACAAAATATGTTGGATAAAGTGTCTGGTACACAGTGAACATATAATACTACAAACTATGAGACAAATGGAAGTAGTATGTGAACATATATAATTCCAAGCTGAACATCGATAACTCTGAATAATTCAACATCATATGGAGACCCAATAAGTAGTCATGATACATATGCATGATATACAACAGCTAATAGCTGAACTCCAACGAATTCAAATCCAACCATAAGTGCTAATACAACGTATTATAGATGGTTTAATAGAGATTCTCACACACTTACATTGAATAAATGAACATGAGTAAGTAGTGTAAGTTGAGCATGAACACATAAACATGGGGCGAGCATAAGTATAAGTGCAACTCCAAATACAAGTGCATGATATAGTTTTACTAGCTGGACAGTAAATAATGGAAATAATCCAGCAAATACAACTAATGCAAGCACAACGGTAACGATTACACAAAATACAACTTTAACTGCAAATGCAAGTGATACTACGGCTCCAACAATAGAAATTAATACACAACCATCTACATCTTGTGCTATTAGTAAGACTGTAAAAGCAACTATTACTGATGGAGTATGAGTAGATACAAGACAGTATGCAATTATTTCATCATCAATATGTAATTCTTCAATTGCATCTACTGCAACATGGAATAGTTACACTAATGAAAGTAATATAACTTTGGATAATGAAAATCTTAATGATAAATATATCTGTTTTAGAGCTTCAGATGAGGCATGAAATACATCATATTTGGCTACAAATCAGATTACAAATATTGATACAGCAGGACCATGAACTCCTAGCTTATCTTTACCTGCAGACAATACATATACAAATAATGATAAGCCAACTCTAACATGGACAGCATGAAGTATTGCATGATGTTCTACTCTTGCTAATTATGAGATTCAGATTTGTAGTGATAGCTCTTGTAATACTGTAGAACAGTCAAATACATCAGCTACAAATGCTACATGGACTCCTACAACTGCTCTAAATGATGGAACATATTATTGGAGAGTAAGAGAAAAAGACAGTTTAAATAGATATAGTGATTATACATCTACTAAATCATTCATAGTAGATACTACAGCTCCAACTGCTCCAACATGTACAGCTAATGCATGTTATAAATGATCAAAAGCAGTTACATGTACATCAGCAGAAACTCCAATTAGATATACAACAGATGGCTCAGCTCCAACATGTTCAAGTAGTACTTGGACTAACCAATCTTTCTCTGCTACAACTACACTAAAAGTAGCAGTATGTGATCCAGCATGAAATCTGAGTGATGTAAATACATATACTTATACAGCAGATAATTCAGCTCCATCAGTACCTACAATGACAGCTGAACCTGAATATACACAGTGATTATCAAATGCTGTAACTTCTAGCACAGTAACTGATAATGGATGTAATGGAAATGTACAATATCAGTTCTGTAAGAGTACTACAAATTCAACTACAAATTGTAGTGATACAAATTTGAGTAATTGGTTGGATACAGTATGAACTACATTTACGAATTTAACAGATGGACAGAAATATTATTATTTTGTCAGAACAAAAGATGGACTCTGAAATACAAGTGAATGGAGTGAGTCTGTAAGCTCTACTCAGGATAATTCAGCTCCAGCTATAACTTTTACTAATAACGTAAAACAAAATCCATCAAAAGTAGATGATGTTTCAGTAGATTGGAAGGATGCAACAGTAAGGAAATGGAAATATTCTGATACAGATTCATGTCCTACAACTTCATCATCTTATGATAAAACAGAGTCAGATACCATGAATCAGTCAGATGAAACAAATAACTGAAAATACATCTGTTTATATGCAGAAGATGCGTTATGAAATGCTACACAATTACCATCAGCATATCCAATTAATATCGATATAACAGCTCCTACATGATGAGCATTTAGTATTAATAATAATGCAGAGTATACCAATTCAACTGCTGTAACATTAAAAACTACATGTGCAACTGATACATGAGCATGAGCGGTAGAGGTAGCTTATGGGAATACTACAAATCCTGATAATTGGACAGATTGTAGTTCAGAAATAGATTGGACTCTAACTTCATGAGATGGAGAAAAAACTGTTTATATGAAGTTTAAGGATGAATTATGAAATGAATCTGCAGAAATAACTGATACAATTATTTTGGATACTACAGCTCCAGCTCTAAGTGCAAATAATGCAGGGGAATGGAAAACATCAGATATTACAATTACATTAAGTGTAGATGATACAAATGGAATTAATTATTCTAAATATTCATGGGTTAGTTTAGCAGATTGTGTAAGTAACTGAACAGAATTTAATAATGCTGATACAGTAAGTTATACAAATGAGTGACAATCTACATTATATCTATGTGCTAGAGATAATGCATGAAATACAAAAACATGGACAGGAATATATAAATTGGACACAGTAGCTCCAGCTGTAAGTTTTAGTTCAGAAAATGGGGCAGTAGCTAAATCTCATACAGTTACAGTAACGGTTACAGATTCTACAAGTAAAATCTGAGCCGATCAAAAGATTAAATATAAATGGTCTGAAAGTGCTGAATGTGGAACAGAATGATTTACACAATTATCTCTAACTCCATCAGAAGCATGAAGTACAACTGCTACAGCACAGGTTTCTACATCAGGATTATCTGATGGAAGTTATTATTTATGTATCTTATGATGAACAGTAAGCGATATAGCATGAAATACTAACTCATCAAATAAAACTGATTGAGTATTCGTAATAGATAATACCCCACCAGTATTTAGTGAAAAAACAGAGTTTAGTAACGGATGGTATACATGAAATCAGATTTCTACTTTTACTTACACAGATACATGAGCAGGAATAGCTGATTGAGAAAATACAACATCATGTACAATTTCTACAGAATGAGAAGATAGCGCATGTACGATAGAACATGTGAATATATGTGATAAGTTATGAAACTGTAATACAGAATCTCAAACTTCAGATTCAATTAAATTGGATAAAACAGCTCCTACATTTAAAGAAAAAACAGAATTTGCTAACGGGTGGTATAATACAAACCAAGAAAGTGAGTTTATTTATGAAGATAATATTTCATGAATAAGCGGAAGTAATAAAACTACATGTATTATAGATGAAGAATGAGAAGATGCTAAATGTACAGTAGTTACTACAAATATCTGTAATAATGCATGACTGTGTAATACTATAAATCTAACATCAAATTCAATTAAATTAGATAAAACAAATCCAACATGTGAGATTACATGAAATCCAGTATCTCCAGTAAAACAAGATATAACTTTGACTGTAAATTATAAAGTTGAAGCAAATCAGATTGATAATTGATATAGTTGGGATGGTTTAACATATTCATCTACAAAAACTCATACAGTATCTACTAACTGAACATATACAGCATACGTAAAGGATGAAGCATGAAATACATGAAGTTGTAATATAACTGTATCTATGATAGATAAAACAAATCCGACAGCAACTATCACATCTACAAATAATTTAAAGCAAACAACTCAAACTGCAAGTTTATCATGCTCAGATAATGAATGAATTGCTAGTTACTATCGATGAACAAAATCAAATCCAGAGAATTTAGATTTTGCATCAGTAGAAATTCCATCTACATCATTTTCTACAGATAAAATTGTAAACAATAACGGAACTTACTATCTTTTCTGTAAAGATACAGCATGAAATATGAATGATTCAGTTTCACAAACTTACTATAGTTATGATGTTCATAATATGCTAAATGCGATAGCTCAAGCAGAATGAACTTATAATTCTACAAATTATCCACAAGCATCTACAGATACTTATATAGCTTTATCATGAACTGAAATTCCATTCTCAAATGTTTATACTGCTCCTACATATTCAGACCCTTATCAATATGTATGATATACTACAACTGATAGTTGAACTCCATCACATAGTGATAGCATTTACTTAAATTGAAATTCAGTTTATTATTTCTGGTTTAATAGAGTAAATCATGCTTTAATATTACAGATAGATACGTGAATAGAAAATATACATTATAAAGTAAATAATGCGAGTGATTATACTATGGTGTCTGATACAACAGAAGTGTCAATGAAAGAATGATCTAATGCATATGCTTATGCAACAGCATCAGATGGATATGAATTAACATGAATATTCAAAGACTATGATGCAGATAATCCAAAATCATGGAATACTATTACAGCTCAACAGATATTTATACCTAAAACAGATATTATTACATATAGTATTGATTATGAATTGAATTGATGAGAATTAGAAGCATGAAAATCTAATCCAGAAGAATATACAGTAGAAACTCCTAATTTCATATTGAATAATCCTACAAAGGATGGATATACTTTTGCATGATGGACATGAACAGCTCTAAGTGATGCTACTGAAACTGTAACTGTTACGAGATGATCTTTTGGAGATAGGGAATATACAGCTACATATAATATAAATAATTATAATTATAGAGTAGAATATTACTATGATGGAGATTTAAGCTGAGCAGTAACAGAAACTGCAAGTGCAACATTCCAGGATGTAATCAATAGCTATACATGAAA
>JAEEGL010160633.1_pt1 | contig 11232 bp, 10 predicted proteins | sample 9134231 | NCBI WGS metagenome assembly JAEEGL01 (sample SAMN16246548, study PRJNA631951) | gut metagenome | biome: gut microbiome; feature: rumen; material: fiber-attached | host: Bos | place: Iran: Karaj | collected 2018-10
CGGCTCCTGCATGTGCCTGGAAATTCTCGGCGCCGTAGATATACTCGCCTATCTCCTTTGAAAAAGTACCCCAGCAGTAAACAGTACCTATACTGCAGTGAAGCAAGAGTGCCGGGATCGCGGCGCAGATCCATTTGTTCTCGCGCTTACCGGTCTTTTTAGCATCTGACATATTATTACCTGCTTTCTGTATATGATGATAATAAAACTAACGAACAGAATTGATTATACATCTGTAAGTGGCGTTATGTAAACACCTTATCACATACTCGTATAACCGCCGTCAACGGGAATGACCGCACCTGTCACGTAGGTAGTCATCGGAGATGAGAGGAAGATGGCAGTCGTGTCGAGCTCGCCTTCGTTACCGTATCTCTCCATGGGGATCATGGTCTTCGCATTAGCCTGGAAGAATTCGCTGTCCAGGGTTTCCTGAGTCAGAGGTGAATAGAAGTATCCGGGGCATATGCAGTTCACGGTGATGCCCTTTACACCCCACTCTGCCGCAAGTGCTCTGGTGAGGTTCACGAGACCGCCCTTGGCTGCATGATAGGGAGAAGCGGGAGCGACCTTATTTCCAACGAGGCCGTACATCGATGAGATGTTGATGATACGTCCGTATCCGGCAGGTATCATGGCCTTCTTTGCCACGGCTCTGCACATCTTGAAGCTGCCGAAGAGATCGATATTGAACTCGTTGTCGAACTGCTCATCGGTGATGTCCTCAGCGGGAGCTACGGCACCGGTACCTGCATTGTTGATCAGTATATCGATACGGCCGTACTTCTCCATGACCTGATCTATGGCTGAGTTGACATTATCGGTATCGGTGATGTCGCATTTGATGCCTATGGCTTCCACTCCATATGTTTCATGAAGTTCAGCTGCGACCTCATCTATCAGATTCTGGCGGCGTGCCATACATACTACGGTTGCACCCTGATTAGCCAGAGCCTTGGCCATCTGCACTCCCAGTCCCGTCGAAGCGCCCGTTACGATCGCCACGTTCCCTGTCAGATCAAAGTAATTCTTTTGCATGTTTTCATCCTCCTGCATAAATGTATTGATTACGGCATTCTGTCCTTCACGATAGCAATGCCCTTATTCAGCTGATCATCTATTCCCTTGTCATAGTATTTTTCAGCATCGAATTCAATCTCGACATCAGGTTCTATACCCGTGCCCTGTATGTTATCACCATTGGGCAGGTAATAAGCTCCCACGGTGAGTTCCACGGCCGAACCGTCAGACAGCTGATATGTATCCTGTACGATACCCTTGCCATAGGTAGTGTTTCCGACCAGTATACCGACTCCGTAATCCCTGATGGCTCCGCTCAGGATCTCGGCGGCACTCGCGGAGTATCCGTTGACCAGTACCACGAGCGGAATGTCTATCGGATCATGGCCTTCGCACATATAATTGGTACGGTTGCCGTCGCTGGTCTCCTCTGAGAAAAGGACGCCCTCCGGGAGAAATCTGTCAGCCACTCCCATAACTGCCGTGACCAGTCCGCCCGGATTGTCACGCAGATCAAGGATCAGTCCCTTTGCACCCTGCGCCTGCAGATCGGAATAAGCTTCATCGAACTGTTCTATCGTAACGTAATCAAAACGTACGATGCGGATATATCCGACCTTGTCATCCAGCATTTCATGCGCTACTGTCTTGGATTCAATGGCGCCTCTGGTCACGTCTATGTCCAGATAGTCATCTTCTCCCTCGCGGAAGATCTTGAGAGTGACCACGGTACCTTCTTCGCCCTTGATATAGCCGACCACCTCATCCAATGACATGCCGTATGTGGACAGACCGTCCACCTCTACAACAATGTCACCGGCACGCAGGTCAGCCTTCTGTGCGGGTGTGTCGTCCATGATACCGCTTAACATCGGGTATCCGTTCTCAGCCAGGGAGACATATGCACCTATCCCGTAATATACGCCCTGGTTATCGGCGATCTCGGCCTCGAGCTCTTCTTTTGAGAAATACTGCGCATATCTGTCATCAAGAGATCCGACCAGTCCGTCGAAAAGACCGTCTCTCATATCATCAACGCTCAGGTTACGCTCTTCGTAATCATAGAAATGCGTATCGATCACGTCTTCGATAGCTTTGATCTTGCTCATGGTCGACACGTCCAGAGTCTTGCCGAGCACGTCGGTATATGATCTCACTGCGAGGTATCCTACAACCCCCGCGACTATGGCGACGGCAAATCCTATGCATAAGCCCAGAATCAAACCTCCCCGGAACGAAGGATTCTTCCCGGGGTTCTGAACATCACTCTGAACGGGTGGTATTATGTTCTGCTCCGGAGGAGCTGCGAAATTTTCATTAACTGGTTCCATTATTTCAGATACCCCCACGGGCTCACGTAACTTCCGTTCTGTCTGACTGAGAAATGCAGGTGATTACCGGTCGAACGTCCGGTCGACCCGACCGCTGCGATCGTCTGACCTTTGCTGACAGACTGACCTTTGGACACATACAGGGCAGAGGCATGCATGTATATGGTATATATTCCGCTGCCGTGACTGATCATCACATAATTGCCCATACTGGATGAATAATCGGCTGCGACCACATCACCGTCATAGGCGGCAAGGATGGAAGATCCGTACGGTGCTGCCAGATCGATACCGTTATGGAATTTCTCCACTCCGAGGATCGGATGGATACGATTACCGTAATCATCGGAGATACGGGTATATGCCGGACATGGCCAGGCGAACATTCCGCCGTTATACTGTCTGCGGTTAGCCTCTTCGAGCGCGGCTATCTCTTCTGCGATAGCCTTCTCCAATGCCTTGATCTCGGCATTCATCTCATTGATGTATGCTTCGTATTCCTTGATCTGGGCCTCTTTGTCACTGATCTCGGCGGATACGGAGTTGACCTCCTGTTCCTTGGCATCCATCAGTTCATTGACGTTGGCCTGTTCAGTCTCAACCGCCGCCTTGGCGGCATCGAGTACTTCCTTCTCCGCTTCGAACTCCTCCTTGCAGGCATTGACGTACTCGGTAGTCTCTATATATTCATTGAGCTTACGTCTGTCATATGCCGACAGCATCTCGATATAATCCGCCTTGCTGATCATGTCGGAGAAGTTACCTGCACCAAAAAGCATATCAAGATACATATTGTCTCCCGACTCATACATAAACTTGATACGCTTCTTCATGGATTCGTACTGGTCCTGTTGAACGCGCTCGGCTTCCTCCAGATCCAGACGGGCCTGCTCTATCTCGGCTTCTTTATTTTCGATAAGACGATTATACTCGTCTATCTTGAGCGTGATGTCGGTGAGCTGTGCATCCAGCTGGGTGATATATGCATTTAAGTCACTCTTGGTGCTTTCCAGTTCATCCTTGACACGCTGTATATCCGTCAGTCCGCTTTTTAAGTCCTTGACCTGCTCTTTGGCTCCGGCCAGCTCACTCTGCTTGGCCTGAATGCTCTCATTGGTATACGTAGTAGCGCATACGTCACCGCCCATGCCTGCAAGCATGGCCGTGATCACGATAACTCCTATACCACATCGCGCTCTACGTCCGGTCAACATTACTACACTCTCAGATGCTTACGAACAGTGATGATACTTCCCAGGAAACCTATGCCCAGACCGATAGCCAGGCTGATCGGTACAAGAACATGGAATATCTCCTGTATGGTAAGGAATGTGAGAAGCTGCGACAGGACTGAGAATCTCTCTTTGATGAATCCTATCACCACATCATAGAGGAAATAGATCAGGGCCAGCGGAACTATCGTTCCGATCACACCGATCAGCATACCCTCTACCACGAATGGCGATCTGACGAAGAAATCGGTGGCACCGATATACTTCATGATCTCGATCTCTTCTTTTCTGACGGATATACCTATCGTGATGGTATTACTTATCAGGAAGATCGATACCGCAAGAAGGATGACGATGATACCCACGGAGATGTATGCTACCAGCTTATTGATACCCGTAAGTGTGGTAGCAGTCATCTCTGACTGGTTAACGCGGCGTATACCGTTTAAGCTGTTCAGCATGTCGACCAGTTCCTGCTGTCTGGATACATCCTTGAGATAGATCTCGTAATGAGCGGAATCTGCCAGAGGATTCTCCGTGAAACCGTCTGCATATTCGCCCAGATATTCTTCTTTGAAGCTGTCCCATGCCTCCTCGGCACTGATGAACTCCACGTGATCCACGATCTCGGTCTGGTTATTGATCAGATCGCCTATGCTCTGGATCGAAGCATCATCCAGTCCTTCATCGAAGAACACGGTGACGCTGACACCGTTCTCGGCGTTCTTGATGATATTCTCAAAATTGGCCAGAACCGAATACATGATGCCGAAGAGAAACAGGCAGGCACCTATAGTGGCCAGTGATGCCAGTGTGAACAGTTTGTTCCTGAATATATTCTTGAAGCCCTGTTGGAGGGTATAGAAAAACGAATTAATCTTCATCTATGTATCCTCCCTTTTCCTCGTCGCTCACTATGACACCTTTCTCGAGAGTGATAACTCTCTTCTGCATTGAATTGACTATATCGGCATTGTGCGTAACAACCAGCACCGTGGTTCCCTGCTCGTTGATGTTCTCAAGGAGCTTCATGATATCCCAGGTGATCTTCGGATCCAGATTACCGGTAGGCTCGTCGCACAGAAGTATGGACGGCTTGTTGACCAGCGCTCTGGCTATGGCAACACGCTGCTGCTCACCACCCGACAGATGCTTGGGTTTGGCCTTATACTTTCCGGCCAGTCCCACTCTCGCCAGGACCGCAGGTACATTCCTGCGTATCTCCTTGTTCGACCTCTGAATGATACGCTGTGCAAAAGCAACGTTCTCATATACATTTCTGTCATTCAGTAAGCGGAAGTTCTGGAAGACGATACCGATATTACGACGGAACTTCGGTATCTTGTGATGACGGATATGATTCAGATCATATCCCATGACATTGATGGTTCCCTCGGTAGGGGTCAGTTCTCTGAGGAGCAGCTTTATCATCGTGGATTTACCGGATCCGCTCTCTCCTACGATGAATACGAACTCTCCCGGCTTAACCTTCAGGTTGACTCCGTGTAAAGCATGCTGGGCACTGTTTGCTCCCGTAGAGCTGTCCTTGTATATTTTGGTGACGTTGTTCAGCTCAATGATGTAAGGGGATGGTTTAGTGGTTTTTTTCTTTTTCATCAGAATTCAAATCTCTCCATATAATTCATATACTTAACAACCATAAGTGCGATCTTGAATGTGATGGCATCCTCGAACACTCTGATATCCAGTTTGGTAGACTTCTGAAGCTTATCCAGGCGGTATACGAGAGTATTACGGTGGATGAACAGCTGTCTGGAAGTCTCAGACACGTTCAGACTGTTCTCAAAGAACTTATTAATGGTAGTAATGGTCTCCTCGTCCAGTTCATCGGGACTGTGTCCGTCGAATATCTCCTTGATGAACATCTTGCATAGCGGTATGGGGAGCTGATAGATCAGGCGGCCTATACCCAATTCAGAATACGCTATGATATCCCTGTCGTCAAAGAATATCTTGCCCACGTCCATGGCCATCTTGGCTTCCTTGTAGGAACGGCTCACTTCCTTGATCTCATTGATCGTGGTACCGTATGCCACACGTACGTTATTCTGGCCTTCCTTCCTGAGATAAGACACGATGCCTTTGGTGACCTTATCGAGTTCCTTGTCGACATCACCCTCGGACATATCCTTGACGATGATCACATTATTCTCGTCGACTGCAGTCACGAAATCCAGATTGTTGCTGCCCATATACAGCCTGAGGAGTTCGAGCGTGTTACTGTCCTTATCGGCCATGGTCTCGACTATGATGGCTACACGCTTCGCATCCGTCTGGATGTGCAGCTTCTTGGATCTGCTGTATATATCAACCAGCAGGAGATTATCCAGAAGAAGGTTCTTGATGAAGTTGTCCTTATCGAAACGCTCCTTATATGCAACCAGCAATCCCTGTATCTGGAATGCGGCCATCCTGCCTGCCAGGTATACATCCTCGCCCGAGCCGGCAGCTATAAGTATATATTCCAGCTGCTGGTCATCGAAGATCTTGAAGTACTGATATCCCTGTATCTCCTGGGAATCAGCGGCACTGGACGCAAATTCGGCGGCCGATGCCCTGCAGTTATCGAGTGATTCCAGTGTGCTGGCTGCGGTATTTCCCTCGGAATCCATTACACACAGATCGACTCTGGCAATACTCTTCAATCCGTCGATGGTGTTCTGAAGTATCTGATTTGATATCATGCTATACCTCCTTATATCTGTCCAGCCTGATCTTCAGGAATCTGCTCCTGAAGAAATCACATAAACCGGTCATAACCCCCTTATCCCGGTTTATGCTGATCGGCATCGTGTCCGGCAGAGCCAGCCATATACCGACATTGATCATGCTGGATGCGCCTCCGAGCCACTCGCTCAGATCATGATAATTCATATGACTGATGATCATGGCAGGGGCGACCCTGTTTATGTCATTAAGTTCATCCTCGAGAGAAGCTCCGTCCCCGGTATGGATCACCTGCCTGTGGACGATGTTCAGTCCGGGAGAGATGACTTCAAGCTGTGATTCCAGCCTGTCTATGGCTTCGTCGCTGTCCGCGGCGAGTGCGATAGTCTTATCTCCTGCTGCCATACCGGCAAGCTCATCCCTGAGGAACTCGCGGGAATCGATCTGGACCGCCCTCTCCGGGTCGTAGGCACCTACCGCTTCCAGAAGATATGAATCGGACCACTCGGTAACGGCAGCCGACCTCAGCAGATCCCTGATACCGGCATCAAAAACCGCGTGCCTGATGACCTCATAATCTATATAGGCGATAACATCAAGCGCGCTGCTCCGCAGAAACCTGGAAGTACAGCCCAAAGATTCCTCTACACTGCGATCCTGGAGCTTGATCCCCAGCATTGTGACATTTTGCATAATAAATATGCCCCCAATATGTTCACATTATAGCAAAACTACAATGCAATTTCAACAAAACGGGGGCTTAAATAATATATAAGTTTTACTAATCCGGGAGTTTACCTGTGATCAGTCCGCCATGCGGATGGCCGTTTCGGTCTTGATGACTTTACCTTCTTTCATCAGACGGCCGAGAGCTCTTTTGAATTCGTTTTTGCTCATGCCGGTATGGAGCTTGATGACCTCGGGAGTAGCTTTGTCCGTAAACGGAAGTACTCCGTCATATGAAGCTACAAGTTTAAGTATGGCATCCGCGTCATCATCCATCTGTTCATAGGCCTTACGGCGCACGCTCAGATCAAGTTTGCCGTCCTCACGTACCTGTATGACGCGGGCCGTCACATCAGCTCCGGGCCTGATATCTCCGTAACACTCCCTGCGGGGAACAAGTCCCTGATATCTGTCATCAACAGCCACGAATATGCCGAACCGCTCGCTGTCCTGATATGCGATGCCGTGAACTGTATCTCCCACTATATACGGACTGCCTGTCTTCAGGTACTGATAGACATTCATGGTAGCGCACAGCCGGTCACTCTTATCCAGATAGAGCGCCACCAGAACGGTATCGCCCGCATGCACTGTGTATGTCTGCTCCGCATAGGGTAACAGCAGATCCTTCTCCAGGCCCCATGACAGAAAGGCTCCTATCTTGCCTACTTCCGCAACCTCCAGTCTGGCTGTCTGCCCAAGCTCTATGTGCGGGGTACGCACAGTGGCGATCAGCCTGTCCTGAGAGTCCTTATACAGGAAAACACGGATCTCATCGCCGATCCTTTTATCTTCGGGAACCTGTTTGGCCGGCAGGAGGACCCGGTCCGCAGCAGGGGCGCCCATCTCGTGAGCAAGATAGGCCCCGTGAGCGGCTGTTTTGACTATTTTGAGTGTATATGAAGTTCCGGGCGTCAGCTTTCTGTCCATATATATCACCCGCGGGCGGTGCCGCTGAATTCAACGATCACATAAGGATTCATATCCGTATCCGCCAGGATCACCGTATGCAGGTTTTCTGCCGGATCCTCACTGATATACGGCATGATGATATCCCCCATATGAGCACTTGCTCTGTATTCGACACGGATCTGTCCGGCTCTGCGTCCCGCAGGCACCAGATCCTCGGCCATGGATATATACTGTCCGTTGTTGACGTGCCCGTTCGAATCCAGATGATGATAACGGACTTCTACAGGTTCCAGGGCAGCCATCGACTCGGGGATACGGATCTTGCGGGGTGCATAATCCATATCAAGCTTCTCTTCCAGTTCATATGCATTCGCAACCTCGGGAGTCACCCTGGCCAGTGTCATTTTTTCGATATCTATAAATGACCATACAGAGTTGGCATAGGACAGTACTTCACCATCATATGTTTCCAGACGGAAATTACGCATCCCCATCACGCCCTTGAACTGATAAGGTGCTGTACCGACGCGCACTTTCTCATCAAGCGAGGGGTAGCGGTTTACGACTATCTGCCACGAAGAGACCACCCAGCCGTATCCCTGACCGCGCAGTACATCCAGTCCGACACCCGCATCGGCAGACTGCCTGGTACATACATCCTGATAATAATCTATAAGCTCGGTTATCCTGATCTTGCAGTCAGGGGCAGTTTCGCTGAAGGATATCGTCTTATCCAGATAGTACATCAGTCTTTCACCGTAACCTTCTTAACGACCAGAAGAGTTCCTACCATCAGTACGATGCCTAACGGCAGGCAGATCAGCCAGTTACGTATGAATCCGGACAGAACATATGCCACGAACGATACTCCCGCTGCTGTAAGTGCATAAGGAAGCTGCGTGGATACGTGACGGATATGATTACACTGTGCTCCCGCACTGGCCATGATCGTGGTATCGGATATGGGCGAGCAGTGATCGCCGCATACGGCACCTGCCATACAGGCCGATATGGCTATGATCATCAGTTCGTTGCTCAGGTCAGCACCGAATACATTGACTACGATGGGGATCAGTATACCGAATGTTCCCCAGGAAGTACCGGTGGCAAAAGCAAGGAATGCTCCTACAAGGAATACAAATGCCGGAAGGAAGCTCATGATGGCTCTGTTATCCGCGATATTTTCAACCAGGCCGGCAACATATTCGGCAGCACCGAGTGAATCGGTCATGGCCTTCAGGGTCCATGCGAAAGTCAGGATCAGGATGGCGGGAACCATGCTCTTGAATCCTTCGGGAACGGCATTCATACACTCGCCGAAGCTTAATACCTTCGTGGCCAGGAAGAATACTATGGTGATGACAAGAGCGACCACCGAACCGTATACGAGACCTACGGAAGCATCGGAATTGGAGAAGGCATCGATAAAGCTCTCACCCTCAAAGAATCCGCCGGTGTAGATCATGCCTATGATACAGCATACGATCAGGGCTACTATAGGCAGTACCAGATGGATGACCCTGCCCTTATCGGATATGGGCGGATTGGGCTGGTCCTCGGCACCGGTCATGCCGGATGCCACGTTCTTATCTTCATTCTTGCCCACATAGTCATGCAGTTCGGCATGTTTCATGGGGCCGAAATCAAACTTGCCGTATGTCAGGGTCAGCATCATCGCTATGGTCAGAAACGCATAGAAATTATAGGGAATGGCTCTGACAAACAGGGTCAGTCCGTTGGCGCCGTCCACAAATCCGGTCACAGCTGCCGCCCATGATGATATCGGCGCTATGATACATACCGGTGCTGCCGTGGCATCTATCAGATATGCCAGTTTCTCACGGGATATCTTGTGCTTATCCGTGAGCGGCATCATAACAGACCCGACTGTGAGGCAGTTAAAATAGTCATCGATGAAGATCAGCACACCGAGCAGAATGGTAGCAACCTGCGCTCCGATCCTGGTCTTGACATGAGCCACAGCCCATCGTCCGAAAGCTGCGGATCCGCCGGCACGGTTCATCAGCATGACCATGGTGCCCAGGATCACGAGGAATATGAGTATACCTACATTCCATCCGTCAGACAGCTGACCGATCATGCCGTCGACAAATACATGCTCCATGGTGCCCGTGAAGCTGAAGCCCGAGTAAAGCAGGCCGCCGCAGATGATACCTATGAAGAGCGACGAGTATACTTCCTTGGTGATGAGGGCCAATGCTATCGCTATGATAGCCGGAAGTAATGACCAAAATGACTCTGTAAACATATAAAACCTCCTAAAAATATAATGATGCGTTATCCAGCATTCATTCTCTGCTCATATTCACTGCCGGGCATCGGTTTGGCATAAAAGTAACCCTGTATCATGTCACAGCCCTGCTTTGCCAGGAAATCCACCTGATCCTTTATCTCCACTCCCTCAGCAACAGTGCGCATATTCAGCGCCTGTGCCAGACGAATGGTCTCCGATATGACTATCTCGCTCCTCTCATCGTCAGCGTTTCCGCGGAAGAACTCGGCATCGAGTTTGAGCACATCCAGTGGCAGATCCTTGAGCGAATTAAGCGAAGAGTATCCCGATCCGAAGTCGTCCATGGATACGGCAAATCCGTATGACTTAAGTTTACTTATCGTAGATACAAGTGCCTTTTTATCATCAAAGAACGCACTCTCGGTAAGTTCAAGTTCTATCAGCTCATGCGGTGCGCCTTCGGAGTCTACTATATCACGGATCTGTTCTGCCAGATCCTCCTCAACGAAATGTGCTCTGGATACGTTAACGGACACGGGCACACAGTTATATCCGGCATCATGCCACCGTTTCTGGTCTCTGGCCACATGTCGGATCATATAGTGGTCTATCTCAGTGATGAATCCGTTTTTCTCAAATATCGGAATGAAGCGGCCGGGAGATATGAAACCAAACTCCGGAGACTGCCATCTGATCAGCGCTTCCGCACCGGTAAGCTTATCATCCGCAGGATTATACTTGGGCTGATAATATACCAGGAATTCCTCATTCAGGAGAGCCGCCATCTGCCTCTCACGTACGCGGTCCTCCCATATCTGCTCATCCATCATCTGTTCCGTGAAATAAGCTATGGCAGGCCCGTCTGTCTCGTCAAGAGTCGCCCTGGCAGCACATGCGTTGTTATAGTCGCGCTCCAGATCGACAGGGCAGTCATGCGATGCGCTATTATGATGATCCCCACACGCATCCAGACAGGCTGCTCCTATATGAAAACTGATATTGTGCACGGGATCTACACACCCGAGCTGATTCAGAAGGTCTTCAAGCCTCCTCTGCAGCACATCATTAC
>JAEEGL011276108.1_pt1 | contig 11232 bp, 10 predicted proteins | sample 9134231 | NCBI WGS metagenome assembly JAEEGL01 (sample SAMN16246548, study PRJNA631951) | gut metagenome | biome: gut microbiome; feature: rumen; material: fiber-attached | host: Bos | place: Iran: Karaj | collected 2018-10
GTTTTTTTTGCGGCACGTGCAACAACCTTTTTAGGCGTTTTTTTCGGCAACGGTGCAACCGCAACATTTTTTTGTGGTACAATTTCTTCGCCAAATGCGGCACGTGCAGACACGTTTCCATTTGACACATCAACAACCGGCAAACCCACACCCCCAAAGGCATTCAGGCCCACCATACACCCCAATACAAATACAGATAAACGCTGCATATTCCTTTCCTTCCTTGTATCAATCATAGAACAATTTACAAAAGTCAAGCAAGTAAAAAATACAACAAAAATAAAAATAATATTGCATGTAAAAAATATACCGTTTTTGTATCTTGACACTTTACAGAAACTTTTTTTTATGATAGAATAATATGACAAGAGAGAGCATGAAAAATATATCACGTATTTTTTCGGTCTGTTTGTGTTCTGCATCATTGTTTGCGTTTGATGCGTTTGGGGTTGTTGCAACAAATTCTGGTTCTAATCTGACGTCTTATAACCCCAGCAACGCATATAACAATCAATGGTCAACCTTGATAAACGCTCGTTATAATGATAATGGTCCTGTTTCGGCAAAGGCTAATTTTGGTAATTGTGATGCGTTAATATTACGTTGTGCACAACCAAAATGTAGTAACGGTGGGTGTACTGACAAAGATGTTGCAAAAGCAATTGTAAAAGGTTGTGTTCTGGCAAACGAGAAATGCAAAAAATATGGTGATAATTTGATTGAATCCATAACAGGTCAAGTTGTCGCTTCTTCACAAGCAAAGGTTAATACGGCAAATGCCGAACAGATTGCTGCTGCACAAGCTGCCGCAGAACAGGCTCAGGCTGCCGCACAACAAGCAACCGCTGCCCAACAACAACAAATTGCAGAAATGCAAAGCAATATGCAACAGCAAATGCTGGAATTACAGCAAAGAATGGCGGATCAAAACGCTGAATCTGCACGACAAATTGCTGATGCTTTGGAAAAAAGTCAGCAACAACAGAAAGCGGCAATTTCCGAAATGAAATCCGCTGCACAAGCCAGTGCACAAGTCCAAATCACTGGCGGGCAAACCATTACGCCGGCGGTCCAAGAAGCAATCCAACGCAACGTTGATAACGAAATCATTGAACGCAACAAAATCGGTCCACAAATTCTGTCTGAAATCGAAGGTGCCAAAACCGCATTAAAGGCGGCACGTGCCGCTATGAATGCTGCGTTTGATTATGCAAAATGTGATACACGTGGTGATGGTTGCGTTATGCCAAAACGTATAAAAAAATGGCGTGAATTGGCATCTGGATTTATTGAACCATACGACACGGTTGCGGATCAGATATTAATCGCATTACAAACTGCACAATTGGTGGGAATAGATGTTTCTGAAATTTATATGATGTTAAATGATTCTTGTAATACATGGGGTGAATATCTTTGTCCATACAAAGGTAAAGAAGACGAAAAAGCAATCATACGGTATAACCCAAGATACAGCACAAGCGGGGAACAAAAACCAAACAAAGGCGAACCACGTGTATGTAGACAGGCAACCGGAGTCGAAGACAGCGACGGCTATGGATGGCAAAAATGGGAACTATGTGAACAATGTACTTTGTTAAAGCTGTTGGCTGATAAACAGGCAGTTTACGAAGGTTGGGTAAATACAGACAATGAAACATCTTCGAATCAGCGGGTTATTGCATGTGCATCTGGTGCGTTGGATAAATCGCCACTGTTTGCCCATAAACTTAAAACACAAAGCGGTGCAGGTATTGTTGATATAGATAAATTGGCACAATGGATAAATCAACGTGAACCGGGTTCTGCGACGCCAGAAATGGCTTTCCCATATTGTAAAAAAAGGATATAGAGTAACGATGAAAAAAATACTTATGATTTTAACCGTATGTTTATGTGTTGTACCATCAATAGCATGGGCAGAGGGCGAAAACGCCACCGCCGAACAGGATAAAAAAGAAGAAAAACGTAATAGCTTAGCTGAAGTAACACATAATATACTACAAAAAAATCTTAATATTGTTTCTTCCCCCTATGTGTATAAAGATTCGGACCCTTTTCATCTTGAAACGCGGTATACAAATTTAGAAGAGTTATCTTTAGATACCGATGATCCGCTTTTCAGGTCACAATACAACAGGACGGTTGATATTAAAAAGTTATGCAAAACAGAGAAAGGTGTTTCTGCAAACGATGGTAAGCACGATCCAGATTGTGCATTCATCAGCAAAGATTTTGGAATATGCGATACGCATGCGTATAATGCCGGTTTTTATAGCAATCCAACCACCGCAGAAGAAAAAGAACGTATGCGTGAAATAATTGCGGCAAAAATAACCGTAATATCGCAACAAATGTATAAACAATACGAATATTTAAATGCAACTTTGACCAGATTGGAAAAACAATTACAAAAGGCTGTACCAACCGCTGAACTTGAAATGGCAAGTGGTAAATCAGACAGCGACAGCAGCAGTTATTCCAGCAGTTCCAGCAAAGAAACTCCTTTGGCTGGTTCTGAAAATTGTATGTATGCGGGTGGCGGATTGAAAACATACGAATGTCTTAATCGGAATTTGATGTTAATTCAATCTAATATCGAAACCAATCGTTCCCAAGCAAAAAAACAACTTGAAAAAGATTATGGTATCGCAAAAACATTTGGAATAGATGCATGTTATGCTTACAAAGGTGACACACTATCTGAATGCGAACAAGTTAATGAAAAAAGTGATCCAGTAACAAACAAAGAAGCAAGAAAAGACTATCTACCTTGTTACACAGACAATTTAAAAACTAAAGACGGTATTAAAAAGTGTGCTAACAAATTAACGATGGCTGTACAGCGTGCAATGGATAAAGAAAACAAAGACCTTTTGCAATATTCTAACAGGCGTTATTAATCTGTTTCTTGGTGATTAATATATGATTCTATCGGAATGACAAAAGCCTTTTGGGCTTTTGTACCCCCGTTGGGAGAGAACCCATATTCAACCCAGAATCGTATTTGATTATGTTTATTTATCTTTACGCAAGCCTGTTTTGCTGTCTATCCAAACACGCTCTTTTGCTATATCCATCAAAGGCATATCTGCACGACTGTCCGAATATGAACGCACAACATTCGGAATAAATTTATTTTCTTTGGCCCAATTGTCCAACGCAACCACTTTGTTTTTTCCATAACAAACAAAATCATATTTCCAAGGTTTGTCTTTTTGCATTTTCGAAGTTAACACCGCATCAAATTTCATATCTGAAACCAGTTTTGGAACCAAATAATCCGGACTGGCTGATATTAAAATAACCTTGTTTCCTTTGGCATGTTCTTTTGCAACCTGTTCTTTGGACCAACCAAATCTTTTCTTTTTATGTTGTTTAATAAACACTGGTGCAAATTCTTGAACCATTTCTTTTGTTAAAAATCTACGCATTCTTTGACGCCACCATACACCATTTGGGTTAAATATTTTAACAATAGATGCAACCATCATACACACCAAACAACACCAAGGTCTTATAGAATGTTTAAAACAATATTTTCCAAAATCAATACTGGAATCACCGCCTGATAATGTGCCATCAAAATCAAAAACAACAACGTTTACTTTTTTTAACATTTTATATATCTCTTTTTAAATCTGGTGGCATTGTATCATTAAAACATTCCTATATCAATTTTATTTTGCCTTTTTCAATTTTAAACGTAATTTTTCCATGACAAAGAATAACGCTGGTGTTAAACAAAATGTCCATATCAATGATGCACACATACCACCAATCATAACCGCACCCATCGCAACCTTTAATCCATCATTAGACCATAATTGGGGCACCATACCAGCAACAACTGCAATTGTAGTCATCCAAATCATGCGTTTTTTATCCATCAATTCTTGCCATAATACTTTGTGTGCGTCTTCACCGTTTTGTACACGCACCACAGTTGGTTCCAAAACCAAAATATTATTATTTACAACCAAACCAACCAACATAATAAACGCTAACATGCCACCAACATTTAATGATGCACCTGATAAAAACAGTGCAACAAAAACACCTGCAAAACTGGTTATAATAGAAGTCGCAATTGTAAATGGATGTATGAAAGAATTCATAATTGCGGCCAACAACATAAACGTCAAAATAGTAGCCAACAAAAACGCTTGTGCAATTTCACTTGTGCTTTCCGATTGAATTTCAGACATACCTGCAAACGAAGCACTGTATCCAGGTTCCCATTCTATTGTGTCTAGATATTTTTGAATTTCTTTCTGTACAGGACCAATAGTAGATTTACCAATGTTAATATCTATTTCTGTTATTCTGTTTTTATTTAAACGATAAATATCTGAAGTTGCGGGAACATTTTCTAAATCCCCCAGTTGCGATAATGCAACCATGCCCTTGTGCGAATTAACATAAACATTTTCAAACATAGATTGGTTTTTAAATTGTTTATCAAATTCTAGTATCATTGGATATTCATCACCATTTTCTTTATATTTATATGTATCATTTCCAAATAATGCTGTTCTTAAAGTAGAACCTGCATTAGAGTTTTTCACACCCCAAAAATTCATCTGTTCGTTATTTGGAATAAACCTTATTTCATTAGCAGGTGTTTGTTGAGCCAAAACAGCACTTTGGACCGCTTCTATTTGATTTATATGTTCAATAATTTCTTCTGCATACGATATTCGTTTGGCATCATCGTCACCAAAAACATTCAAAACCATGTCTGAACTGATACCTGCACTGGACATGTTTTCTCCTGCTCGAATCTGAATTTCTGCATCAGGAATATCTGATAATGTTGGTAATATTTTTTGTGCCAATTGTTTATCTGATATATTTCGTTTATCTACATCAACCAATGTTACTTTGACACTGATATTTTGTAATCCTTTGTCGCCTATTTTCACAGTTGTAGATTTTACTTCTGGAAATTGCGATACATGTTGTTCTATATATTTTGCTATGGATTCAGATTTATTATATAAACTGCCCATTGGTGCACGTGCTGTAATTGTTATTTCATTAGCATCTGTGGACGGTGAAAATTCATTACCAATATAGCCTGTTAATCTTGCAGATAACATCAATATCGCAATCGCACCCAAAATAACAGTCCAGGGATGTCTTGCTTGATATTCATACCACATACGTAACCGAGAAGAATCATTACGTATTTTGGTTTCTTTAATATCTTGTTTACTTTTATGTTGCAATCTTAATAATTTCGCAATCATCATCGGTGTCAAAGTAAACGAAAACAACAAAGATAACAAAGTTAAATATACGACAGTCATACCAAACTGCAACATGAATTGACCAACAATTCCACCCATAAATGCCAAAGGTAAAAACACCACAACATTTGTCCCAACACCCGCCAACACTGGTACAGCTACTTTACGCGTTCCATCTTCTGCCGCTTGTTCTGGTGTTTTGCCGGCCTGCAATTCTGTCAGTGCTGATTCAATTAAAATAATTGCATTTGATACCAATGTTCCAAGTGCTGTGGCATACGCTAACAAAGTCATAGTGTTTATTGTAAAACCACTGCCGTTCATCAAGAAAAATCCCGACAAAAGTGATGCAGGTATCACAACCCCAGCAATAATCGTTGAACGCCAATTACGTGTGAAAGCTAACAATACCAGCACAGTAAATATAACACCCAATATAATTCCATTGATTGTATCTGTTGTCGCATCAGAAACTGTGACAGACGTATCGGAAACTATTTGCATTTGTGCATTTGGAAACACTGTTTGTAATCGTTCTTGTAATTCTGGCATTTTTTTATGTAAAGCCTGTGAAATTTTAATAGCGTTACCATCGGCTGCTTTGACCACAGACATAATAACAACATTTTCACCATTATGTCTCGCACCTTTGTCGATATCACGTGACGCGTCTTTTATATTTGCAATATCTGATAATTTAAAAGTTCCACCTTCTACAGTTGTAATTTCTAAATCTGCAATTTCTTGAACACTTTTAAATTCACCAATAAAACGTACATTTTCAGAATTAATATCTGTTTCAATCTTACCACCTGGAACATTTAAATTATGGGTTGCAATTGCATTAACTATATCGTTAACAGTTACACCATTCACAGCCATTAAATCAGGATCCATTGCAATACGCACTGCACGTGTCAAACCACCAAATGTATTAACAGATGCAACACCGCGTATTGATGTAATTTTATTTGACAATGTATCTTCTATATATTTTTGTAATTTAATCGGGTCAGCACCCTGAATGACAATGTCCAACACAGCTTGTTGTAACGGATTTAATTTTGCAATTACAGGTTGTTTCAAATCAGTTGGAAATTCATTTGCTAATCCGTCTATTTTTGCTTTTACTTCATTTGCTTTGTCATCTACGTTTACCCCCAAATTAAACTCAGATATAACGTATGCACTGTTTTCAAAAACTTGGGTTGTGATTTTTTTCACACCAGCAATTTCTGACACCGCATTTTCCGCTTTTTTTACAACCTGACTTTCTATTTCAGAAGAAGATGCACCAGGATAAACAAAAGTCACCGTCACATACGGAAAATCTACAGATGGGGAACGTTCTATATTCATCTTTGGGAAAGAAACCAATCCCAAAATCACAAAAAACAAAACAAACATAATCGTTGTAACAGGTTTACGAATAAAGAATTTTAACATTTTGATTTCCCCTATGTAATTATTTTATGATGCGAATTTTTTCGTTATTTTGCACTTTTGATAAAATTACAGAATCGCCGTTTTTCAGACCAGATTTTACCAATACATTTTGTGAATCACGTGCAGCAATTACAATTTCACGAATTTCTGCAACACCGCTGTTTACAACGTATACAGCAGTTCCTAATAATGCTGACACTGGTACATAAAAACCACGTTTTTGATTTTGTGCATACTTTAATCCATCAGAACAATTTGCGGTTTTTATAATATACATACCTGAATCTAAATCTATACGATTTGATACAGATACAATTTTACAATCACCTAAATTTTGTCCTGAATAAAATAATTTTGCCCGACCACCAGAAACATACGCACGATTATTTTTTACATTCAATGGTTCATACAAAACACCATCTGTTTCTTTCATTTTTAACACTTTAACAGGTGTTCCATTTTCAATATTATTGCGTGCTATATTAAAAACATCACGATTTTTTTCCTGAGCGACTGTATAAAACCTGAACGTAAACACAGCAATAACGGTAAATATAAATATTGAATACATAACATTTTTCGACTTGCGAGTTTTTAATTTTTTAATCAAATTTTCTATTCTTTCCGTTGTCATAATTATTCACCTAGTTTTTTTACAGTTTGTTCAGACATTAAAATGTTATATTTTGCATTTAATACAGCCATATCCATTTGATACAAAGCAGATGATACATCTGATAATTCAATCGCAGATGTTTGACCCGCTGCAAATCGCTTAGCCGATACATCGTATGCTTTCTGTGCCAAAGAATAAGCTTCGTTTAATTTACCTAAATTATCACACAAATGTTTGTATTGTTTTAATGCGGTGTTATATTCTTCTGTTTTTATTTTTTTGGATTTATCTAAATCTTGACGTGCAGATTCAGCATTCATTGCTTCCATCGTTGCATTTGCAGAATTTAAACCACCTGCAAACAAAGGAACCTGTAATGCTAATCCCCAATACGCAGATTGCGAACCTTCTTTTTCAAACATGTGACCTGCATCTGGTCCCATAGAATAAAAAGAATAGGAACCAACAGCCGCCAATGTAGGATACCCACCTGCACGTTTTGAAGATGCATTTGATTCATACATTTTTATTTGCTTTTGATAAATATCCCATTCTGGGTTTGATTTCAAAGTACCTGATTGCAATGGGGTAAATTTGTTTGGAAAATTATCAGTTAAAACCAAATCTTCATTTACATCTATACCCGCCATAATTTTTAACATACGAAACGCAGTATCACGGTTAAATTGAGCATCAGACAAAGCGATTTCTTTTGTTGCTATGTCAGATTCCATTTTAATTAAATTACTGCGATTTGCACGACCAGCTGATGTTAATTCTTTTTTAGCTTTGCGTGCATTATTTAAATTACGTTGCGAAGCAGCCACAATTTCTTCTGTCATTTTTGCAGTCCAATAAAGGTTAGCAGCCGCATATTTGACTTCCCGTAATGTTAAATCTTTTGCAGAATTTGACATATCTATTGCATCATGAACTGCATCAACGGCATGGCCTATTTTGCCAAAAGTATAAATCGGTTGTGTTATTTGAACACCTGCTGAAAAAATGTTATCTGGAATTTCAGATAATGCCAATACATCTCCTAATATTGCACCAATATCAGATGGGATTTCTACGCCATGCGAACTGCTAGGTTGCTTAACATTTATCAAATTCATATAAGACACTGTGCCATCAATAGACATCCAACGATTTGCATTAACAGCATTCAATTGTGCTTTAGCTTTTTTGATATTTGCATCCGCTTTCTTTACATCATTGGATTCAGACACAATTTTTTCAACGGCTTGATTTAACGATAAATCCAAAGCGAACGCATTTGGCATCAAAGCAACCAAGTACAACAAAACATACAATATATTACGCATTTAATTTCTCCATCTTTTTTAAAATACCATTTACTGTTCTGATTGTTTCCGCCAAAGTATCTTCGTCTTGTTCTGGTAAAACTTTGCACAAAGATTCAAGAGCGGTCATAAATTTATCGATAATTTTTTCAGCCACATTCTTACCAGATTTGGTCACTTCATACCAAGTATCACGATGATCGTTTTGGTCAGTAGAACGCAAAACCAATTTATCTTGTTCCAGCTTTTTAAATATTCCACATAAATTGGCCGTAGATATAACTTCCAATGCAGCAAAATCTTTCAATTTAATTTTACCCGCTAAATATAATCGCACCAAAACAAACATCTGTTGTCTGGATTGTTTAGAACCTTCAAACAAAGGTTGAAGGCGACTGGTTAATCGGCCCATTATACGCATATTTTCAGCCATCAAAGTTGTCACTTCCGCATGTGTCATGGTGTACAGCCTTTTGATTATTTAATTTTTAAATCATTAAAAACTTTAATGATTATATGTATATTAAGAACAAAGTCAAGTCCATAAATAAAAAAAATTTAATTTTATTATTGCAAAAATCTTAAAGACATTTATAATTGGCATATCTTTGGAGCGTCGTCTAATGGTAGGACAAGAGATTTTGGTTCTCTTTATCATGGTTCGAATCCGTGCGCTCCAACCAAAATTAAAACCATCCCTCGTGGATGGTTTTCATTTTGGCTTTGGTACGTTTTCGGTATTAGACCACCACAACGAAGTTGTTTGGTTCGTAACGAAGCGTTAGCGTAGTGAAAGGGGCCCGACACGAAGTGTTGGGAATTACAATCCGTGCGCTCCAACCAATGACTTTTTTCCTGATTTCTGCATATTTCACAGAACGGTCTAGCCAGAGAAAACAAGCATTTTTTATCCAATATCACTGAATTCGAAAGTAAAATGCCAAATATACTTCTCCTATCCTGCACTTTCGAACTTTCTATTATTTTCCTTAGATTTCCGACAAATTTTAAGATATTTGTTATAGATTCAGCAATATCAACATTATTTTCTTGATATTTTTCTAGTAAATGCTCGTTTTCCAAATCTTGATTTTCTTTCTTTTGCAATTGAAATATTATGTTGAACACTCTCCAGTCTGTTTTGTTTATCATCTTGTTTTTTTCAATACAAATGCATTTATCCAACTATTTCCCCGACCGAGTTTATCATCAGTAGTTATGATTTCATCAATTTCTAAATTCTTGAATTGTTTCATAAATGTAATAAACGTTTCCTTGGTCATAGATTTATAAAATCTATCATTTTTGATACCCTCGAAATCTTCGCATTTAATTGCAATAAACCAACAACCAGAAAATTTTAACCAACTTGTTAATTTAGTAATGACATTTTTCATATCCGTTTCATTTAAATGTAATAAAGACGCATTTGCCCAAATACCATCAAATTGTTCGACAGGTGTATATTTTTCAAACGTAGAGCATATAACCTTTTGACCTATAAACTTACCGGCTTTTTTACACAATTCTGATGAACCATCAACAGCAACAACTTGAAAACCTCTATCTTTAAAAATTTTACTGTCTCTGCCAGAACCGCAACCAAGATCTAAAATTTTTCCGCCTTTGGGAATATAACTTAAAAACTTACTTAAAGAACCCCCCATATCTGCATTTTTCGTACTTTGAACATATGCATCTGCATTTTTATTATAATATTCCAATGTTAATTCTGTATTACCCATCCGAAAATCCTGTGTTTGTTGTTATTTATTACGAATAATATAACCTACAAAAACATATTAATCAAGCAATTACAAATAATGTTGTATACTTCTACCAAGAGTAAGTAAATCAAGTATATCCCGAGTTCGAGAAACGCTAAGACGCTCCAACCAAGATTCAAACGCACCCTTGTGGTGCGTTTTAATATTGGGTTTTGGATCGACGGTTCGTGACCCGCAATACGGTTGCTGGTTCGACTATGAGTAAGCGAAAACAAACCTTGCGAAGTAGTGTCACCACATTGCCCATTATTTACTTACATTATGCTTTATCCACATTAAAACATTTGCCATATCTTGCTTTACTTCTTTATCAGAAATTCTTATTATTCGCAGTCCTAATTTTTTCATATAATCATCACGCTGTTTATCGTATTCATATCTGTTATTGTGTGATTGACCATCTATTTCTATAACCAATTTATGTTCACGACAGTAAAAATCAGCAATATAGTTTCCGATTGGTTTTTGTCGGATAAATCTTGTACCCAATTTACAATTCTTTAATTCAGCCCAAAGTAACACTTCAGATAAAAATCCAGCCCGCCGATTAATACGTGCACGATTTTTAAGTTGTTTATTATAGCAGTACATAAAATGTATTTTATTGTGAAAAAATGTCACGTTCAATACCAAATGTTACAACCCTCCCCACCGCAAGCGGTCCCCCCCGCCCCAGGCGGGGAACCACATTGTTATGAACCTATGATTTGTTCTCCGCTTCAGTCCTCTTTGACTGCTGTTATTGATAAAGCGGATTCTTCTAAATGTACCTTCTCTACTGATTATTCTACCAATACTTGTCGTAACCTTGTTACCATCTCTGA
>JAEEGL011826266.1_pt1 | contig 11232 bp, 10 predicted proteins | sample 9134231 | NCBI WGS metagenome assembly JAEEGL01 (sample SAMN16246548, study PRJNA631951) | gut metagenome | biome: gut microbiome; feature: rumen; material: fiber-attached | host: Bos | place: Iran: Karaj | collected 2018-10
CGCATATTCTAAAAATTCATTATTTTCAATTTTCTTTTCAAATTCTTCGGGAGTAACAAAATAATAACTAACTCCCTCTTCATCACCGGGACGCATTGGTCTTGATGTACATGAAATACTAAGCCATGCATCAGGAGCACTTTCTAAATATTTAGATACTACTGTATCTTTTCCAGATCCTGATGGGCCACTTATTACAACAAGTGAACCTTTTTCATTTTGTTTTAGAATATCAGACATTTAATCCTCCATATTGCATATTTATTATATCATTTATTTATTATCTTTAATAACTCTTTTAAATAATCATTATTATCATAATTACTTATTACAAAACATTTTTTACCTAAATCTTTAAAAGAAGTTCCACATGAATATAATTTCTTTTTATCAATTACGATAAACCTATCATGAAATGATTCATTATATATAAATTCTACATTATTATATTGTTTTAAGTATTTATCTTTTAATGTGTCATTAATATTTTTAGATACGATAATTATCTTTTTCTTAATACCTTTTATGATATCAAGAAGCTCAATACCCGCATAATTATCTATAATAATTATTTCTTTCTTAGCACTGTTTAAAGTATTAATTAAAAATGAATATGCATCATAATAATCACCCTCGAAATATATTTTGTTTTTAGTTATATCTTTAGGATTAAACATATCAAATAATTCTTCGATTCTTTTAGTATTGTTATCTACTTTATCTTCGAGTAATAATATTTTATTCGGTAGTAATACATTATTATAATTAATATAATGTCTCATTTTAACAAAAATATCCATTATTTTTATGCTTACTTGTATTGCAATTTCAGAATGAAGAACGCTTGATAACATAGCAACTCCTTGTTCGGTAAAAGCATAAGGCGCATATCTTCTACCACCCTTATCTTTTGAGGTTCCAAATTGGAACCTCAAAGTATCATATTCATTATTTGATAATTGAAACATAAATTGTTCAGGAAATCTTTCTATATTCCTTTTCACTGCTTTATTAATGTCTTTTGTACCATTTACACATTGATATAGTCTTGCTAAATCGCTATCTAGCATCACTTGTACCCCTCTTATTTCATAAATCATATTTTCAATATTATCTATTGATATTAAATAATTTTCCATATAATCCTTTCTCTTTTTATTTTTGTGGTCAAAAATTGTGACCGCAAATGTGTATATGTTTTTTAGTCGAAATTTTCGACCAAAAATATTTATAATAACTTCCATTTAATTTGCGGTTTCAATTTGAAACCGCAAATCTATTTTATCCTCTTTTGAAGTCGCATTTTGCGACTTCAAGTTATTAATATCTTTTCCATTAAGACCTCCCTGATAAATAGTTAGATTAACATAAGAGAATCAAATAATTTGTCATATTATGGCATATAAAAAGCAATTCTGTTAAGAATTGCTTTTTACATATTATTTCTTTTTACGTGTTAATACTGGACCATTTTCTTCTTGTGTTAACTCTTCTTGATTTTTTAAATCAATATAACCTTTAATATCGAATGTTTCATTCGAAGTAATTCTTTCAACTAATTCATCAAATGATTTAGGACCATCAAATACGATACCTTCTTTGTTAAATGATTCAATCAATTCATTATAATTAACGAATTTATGGCTTCTTAAAAATAATTTATACATTGGATCAATAATGCGTTTTCTGTTTTTTAATAAAGCATCCATTTTACCAATATATACTGATACTACATCCTCAACTGGTTTTGCATCCTCTTTTAATTTACCATTTATATAATCTTCTGGATTATACATTAAACCCACCAATAAATTAACTGATACATAATCAAAATCAATATGATAACTAGATAGACATTGTGCTATACTCTTAAATGCCCATTTATAATCAAATACGAAACTATTTGTATCATATGATGGATCCATATTTTTGGTTTTATTTACTTTTTCTTTCTTTAGTCTTCCATTATTAAATTTTACAATATAAGATACTTCATGATCTCTTCTTGTATCACTTAATTGCTCTTTAAGAGACTTTACCATTTTTCCTCCTATATTATTTTCTTGTTAATTTTTTTTCTTCTTTTAAATCAACTGATAATGTTATATCAAAAGGTATACCATATATCATTGTATAAAGATACTCTTCATATGTCTTAGGACCATCAAATTCAACACCTAAATTTTCTAATGAAGATATGAATTCATCATAATTCACATATCCACCAAAAGTTAGATGTTCATTTTCCTTATCCATACCAGTAGCTTTACCATTAAAAGAACTCTTAACAGGTTTTGTAGCAAAACGTACTACATTACTAACTGGTTTAGCATTTGGTTTAATATGTTTTTGATTATCAACATCGTTGATATCAAATACTAAACCAAATTTTATACCCATTTCAAGATAATCATAATCGCACATTAACGCAAGAGTCTCTGCAGAATACTCAAACGCCGCTTTAACGCTGTTAGTTGCACTTTCAGTATTATTATCTTTAATGTCTTTTGCATACCAGTTTTCATCTTCGACTGAAGAACCATCATTAAATAGACAATAATATGCTATTTCATGTTTTCTTCGATAATTAACTAGCTTCTCTTTGAATGATTTTTCCAAATTAACCCTCCTATAATATTTTTGTTTGATTTTGAGCTCCGTTTCAAACAATGTTGTATTATAGATTAACATTTGTTATAATAAAAATACATATTTGTTATATTTGATATAACTAAAAGTTATGGGAGGTATATGAAAACAAATCTAGAACTTTATAAGACTTTTTATTATGTTGCTAAAAGTGGTAGTATCACAAGAGCGGCAAATGAACTTATTGTAAGTCAACCGGCTGTATCTAAAGCTATTAAGACACTGGAAAGTGACTTAGATACTGAACTATTTAATAGAAATAAAGATGGTGTAACCTTAACGGATGCAGGTAGTGTTTTATATAATAAAATAAAACAATCTATAGAACTTATTATATCTGCCGAAGAGGACTTAAATAATATTAATAATATGGAGCAAGGCACTATTAATATTGGAGCTGGTAATACAATTATGCAAAGATATTTAATGCCCTATATAACAAAGTTTCATGAATTATATCCGCATATAAATGTTAAAGTGCATACAATTGTTACTGAAGAGTTAATTAAAAGAGCTCAACTAGGAATAATTGATATTGTATTTACTCATTTACCAAATAATATACCAGATAATTTTGATATAATTCGTTTAAAAAAACTACATGATATATTAGTAGTTAATAAAGATAGTAAATATCTTAATAAAACTATTAATAAAAAAGATTTAGAAAATCTTCCTTTAGTACTACTTCCCTATCAAGCCTCGAATAGAAAGAACTTTAATAAATTTTGTAGTTCAAACAATTTAGTTATTAATCCATTGATGGAAATAGGAAATGATCTAATAGTTGAGGAATGTGCTCAGTCTGGATTAGGTGTTGGTTTAGTAGTAAGAGAATATGTTCAAAATAAATTAGATAATAAAGAATTATTTGAACTTAAAACTACATTTAAAATAGAACCTAAAGATCTAGTATGTTTAGTAGATACAAATAGACATAACAATATAATTATCAACAAATTTATTGATGTATTAAAAAAAGCATCATAAGATGCTTTTTTTATTATCTTCCATTATATTTATTAAAGATTTCTACATTCTTTTCAACGTTGTCAAATTCTTTGCCACATTCTTGCATAATTTCCTTTAAGAAATCATTATATAAATCTTTGTTAGATTCAAATTTATTTAATAATCCAAGTATATCTTCTTCAAAGACATTAAGATTACTAAAGAATTTTCGAGTTACTATTCCCCAGAATGGATCCATAGGATTAGTATTTCTCATGATAAAGCTCTCTACAGGACTTAATTTTCCGTTTCTTTTACCTTGCTTAAATTCTTCGATTAACTCATCATATCCAACTGCAGAACCAACCATTAAATATGATCCATCTGCTCCTACAATCATCATTTTTCCTCCCCTTTCAGGGTTCCAATAATAAGTTGCATTTAGTCCATCAACTACTTTAGTATATTTATCCAATTCATCAACATTTAGTTCTAAAAGATTAGCTATAACTTGTTTATTCATATTTCCTCCTACCATTATGTTATTATAAAAGTAATAAATGAGTATTAAATAAATACGTATTGACATAGGTTGATGACAATAAAAAACTCATAGTTTAATCCTATAAGCTTTTATTTAACATTTTCTATAAATTCCTCAATTAATATATCTAATCTTTTTTTAATAAATTCATTATAACATTGCTTAAACTCTTCGCGTTTAGATTCTCCTATGAATTTCAACTCTGATTCATTAGGATAATTTATATATTCATTGAACTCACTATGATCAACATCAGAACGGCCTATAGACTTAAAAAATTCATATATTGTTTTTTCATGTTTCATTTTATTAAATCGAGAATTTAGATAGCACGCATTTCCTAACGAATATACTGGCAGTTCTTTTTCTAGAGTTCTTTCTTCTATTCTCGATTTCGGAACAATATGTTCAATATCAATTGTATCTGAACTATCCAGATCATCTATTGTCAAATATTTATCTTTCAATTCAGGATGATCTATTGTTTTAAACTTAACTAAATAATCCAAAAACAACTTTGTTTTTTTACTAAATTGATTTCCAGAATAACTTAATTGTTCATCTTTAAAATCATTAAGAGCGGCTTTCCATTCCTTTGCATTTATACTCTTAGAATACTTATCCGTCTTGTTAGCGTCTTGAATATCTCTAGTTAGATTTGACACTTGTCTATTGTTATACCAATAATCCGTTAAATAATCATAAAAATAATGCTGGTGAATATATGTTAAACAATCCTTATTCCAGTTATCCACTGCCCCATTTCTTTTTCTCGTCACTTTAAGATTTTTAAAATCCGTGTCCTCATAGTTATGTTTTATGTAAGACATAAACATATGACAAATCATATATTTGCTATCTAAAACATTACCATTAGTGGCATTGTCTTTCGTAACTCTAAAAGATTTGACCCAATATTCCAAACCTTGATAAAGGAAATCGAATCCCTCTATTATGACATTTTTTAAGTCAACTAAATAATCACCAGTAGCATCTTTTAATATTTCTCCTATTTTGCTTGCTTCATTTTCTTTAAAATGGAGTAATAGAGCTATTAGCGAAAAACTTAAAGATTCAATATTACCATTTCCACTACCTAAGAAATACTTATAGTTGTTTTTATCACTATATAGAATTCTGCCTATTGCATAACAGTATTCAAAAAGAGTAATTCCTTCCGTTTCAAGATTTTTACGTTGCACTGTAACTTTTAGTTTCGCACTCTTCTTTAAATCTAAATATCTGGAATATACGGCATCAATGATGTCATAATCATCAACAACATATTTTATATCTGCCCATAAGGAAGCCAACACTTCATATTTAGAAGGAGCTACTCCACCTGTGTTCAAATTATAAAAAATATTAGGCAGGTTTTCTTCATTTCCAGTATATATAATAACAGGTACTCTAAGTTTTGATATATTAGTTTTGCGATTTATATCTTTGATGATAGTGTTTATCAATATTGATAATGACTTAACTTCGTTATGTGTTGCAAAATTTATCTTATAATATTTCCTTAAATCTGCAACAACATCACTAACAACTGCTTTGTTTTTGATTATTTTTGATAAAATGATCTCTTGTGTTTTTTCAAAATTTAGTCTGCTTCGCACTTTTGTGTCTATAGTAGCAGTTTTATTATTTTTATATATTTTTTTAATATTATTAATTACGAGATTAACATAACTATCATCAATGATGTCATTTGATAATAGCTTATATCTATCTTTATTAAACTCCCTAATAGTGGTTATTCTCTGTAACCCATCTATTAGTATTGTGTTCTGCTTATTATCATTATATATCAATATTGAACCAAAGGGTTCACCATTTATTAAGGTTTTTATAAAACCTTTTTTCTTTTTATCACTCCACGATATTCCCCTTTGAAAATTTGGAAAAGTAAATGTGTTTTCATCCAATATTTTTGTTAAATGAAAGAAATCCGTTTTATACTGATTTTGCACTTATCAACACCTCATTACTATAATAAGTATAATAAAAAAAATAGCAAAAAGCTATCTTTTCTTTTATTAGCTAGGTTATAATAAAAATTATTCGTACTATATTATTTTAGAAATTCCTCAAATTGCTTATTAAGCTCTTCCATATCCGTGTCCTTTTTACATTCATTCAAATCTGCAGCAGCTTTTTCACTTTTCTTTATTCTTTCCATAAAATGTAACATATTATCTGATTTATATAGAAACATCTCAAATCTTTTAATTACTTCATCGAAGTTACTAACACGAGATTTAACTATATAATAATAGCTTAATAGCGCAAATAATATGTTTCCATCTCTAATATAATAATCACCGTCTTTTGTTATAAAAGTTAAGCAATAAAATAATAATAATCTATTAATGTATAGGTACTGATTAGATATGAGTCTCAACACTTCAATCTCATCATCTTTCTTAGAATTAATAATAATGCTAATAAACAGTGAACTATGTGTATATTTGCAGAGAAAGTGATATATTTCCTGTATCATATCACTATTTTCATCAACAGTGGTGTCATTCATAATGCCTATATCATTATTATTAACAAATTCACTGAATTTTGAAATTAACGTTTTGTCTGTTATTCTTTTTACCCCTTTTACATCAGATATACAAGTTTTTTTATACTGCTCGTAGAAAGATTCGTCGTAATTAATCATCATACCCATCATCAAATAATCAAGTGCAGACCTATTTAAGGCATTTGCATCAACAAAATTATTAGATTTTATTAGGTGTTCCACATTATAGAGAGTTTTATCGCATTGCTTTAATAAATCTAATGCTTCTTTATTTTTGTGAATAATATTGGATTCTATTACATGAAGATTATGCTTAGCTCCATGTTTAAGAGGATTAATAAATTTTCGTTTTATTGATCCTTCTAAAGTTTTATTATTTATTTGTATCATATACAACGCCTCCATCAAAAAGTTATTTTCTCATATTGAGCATTTTATAATTTAATTAAATATTCATTTTTAATAAACAATTATATCGTCATAACCGATTTTCTTTAGAATCATTCTTCCCAAAGTGGTTATTTCATAATGTGGTTTTGAAGTCCTCATATTTATTTTAATCTCAATAAGGCCATTTTTTTCAAGATTATTTAAGGTAATCTGTTTGTATGTTTCATCAATAATTTGGCTTTCGTCCATTCCCATATCATAAATTGGTTTTAATTCATCAAATCCTATTTTTTCAATAGCATCTTCCATCATTTTTGTTGATGCCATTTTAAGATCATAATAATATCTTAAGTACTGTATTTCATAAAAATCTAGCTCACTTAATATTTTTAATATTCTTTCACAATGAATAAGATTTTTCTCATTATCAGTGATACCAGAAATACAAATTTTTTTATAATAATTAATTTTTTCTTCATATATTTCATTCGTTATATATCTAAAACAACCTGTTAAATATGCACCATATTTATAATTATTATTAAACTTCTGTTTTAACTCATCAATGTCACATTTTTGTTCTTTTAACTCTAATGCAATATCTTCAACGAACTTAACGATTCTATCTGTTCTTTGATCTGGAATCACTTGCTTAACTATTTCGGATAAAAAATCACCTGCATAAGGCACCATCCCCAATGCAGATGATAATACTGAAGTTATATAATCAGTTTTATTGTTGTTTAATGTATGTTTTTTCACTATTCCTCTTCGTCACTATCATTATTTAATTCAATATCATTAACTGACATTTCTTCGAAATTATTTGCACTCTTTTCCCTGTTACAATGTCTATGAAGTAATTGAGCATTGTCAATATCTGTTTCACCACCTTTAGAAAAAGCAAGAATGTGGTCTATTTCAGCATCGTCTATGCTCAATATTGTTTGATTACAATAAGGACAAATATAGTTATCATGCCAAAGTTGCTCTTTTGTTTCATATGAAAAAGTTCTAGCAACGCCACCATCTGAAGCCTTGCCCACTATTTGTGCAATTATGTTGTAAATCATCATAATTCTTCCAATTACGCGATCTTTTGAACCAGTAGCTGCATAAGTATAATCCTGATATTTTGCATTATTACTTTTAGTATCATTAACTTGAGCTCTTATTTCATCAGCATGCACCATTAAGTCGTGATTATCAAACATAGAACAAGCTATTACAACTGAATCATATACTGAACCACTAAACTTATTCATGAATTGTCCTTTTTGTCTATCATAAGCACAGAATGCAGTTGATCCAAATACTTGTTTAATTATATCTATTGTACTATTAAATAAATCTTTTAATTCCTTTAATTCTTGTTCATCTGCATTTTGATGTTTACTCATAAAGTTATTCATAGTTTTAGTCATTGAAGAACTATAATCAGAAAAGTTTCTTAATGCAAAAAATCTTAATATGTATTCTTGATAATTCTTTCTCTTATTCTCTTCTAAAAACAATTCTTTAAGGTGTTTATTTTCTTTAGCAATATTTTCAATTAAATCATTTAAACTACCTCTATAAATGCAATTTCTTAACTCTTGAGGTTTTAATCTAATAGCGCCTTGATTTAATCTGGCAAATATTTCATATTTTAATTCTTGAGATTCTTTTGTTAGTATTATTGAGTTCAATGTACAAGCTTTTAAAGTTCTTTGTAAAGACTTATCTAGTTCTGCAAATGTTTTACCATTTAATTCACTTAGTTCCTCTAACCCCTTTAAAGCATACTCATTCTTTAAGTATTTAACAAAAGATGTCATTCTTTGTTGTCCATCAATAATACTGAATGTTCCATCTACTTCCTCGCATAGATATACTGTAGGAATTGGAATATTCATTAGGACGGACTCAATAAGTTTAGATGCTGTTTTAACATCCATAACATAATCTCTTTGATAATCTGGTTGAGGAATAATATCTCCCTCATCAAACATGTCCTTTATTAAGGATAAAGGAAAGTCTTTCTTATCTGTAAAAACTCTCTTTGTTTCATTAATTACTGTTTCTTCTTCTACCATACTACACCTCAACTAATTAACAATATCAATCAATATAGAATTGATATCTTTACTAACATCATTGATTTGTTCATTTAACTCATATATTTTATTATTAAGTGTGTTTATTCTTTTTACAATTTCACACTGTTCTTTATATGATGGAACAGGTATTTCTATTTTCTCTAAAGATTTATATCTCAATTGTTTTCTTACAGCACCATATGCTTCTTTATTTATAATTTTTTTGAATTCATCACTCTTTAATAAAATTAAAAGGTAATCAGGATTCAATAAGTTAGTTTCTTTTATTTTGAATGATACATACATAGGACTTACACAACCGGTTTGTGCTGTTTTATTTAAAGCAATTGAACCTACATTTATTCTAGATGGATTAAATGCAAAATAATCATAAGAAATAACTTTATAGTTTTTAATATCTGCAGAAGCTACTTGTTCTGAATGATAGTCTTCTGATTTAACAAATCCTACCTTATTTGATACACTCCATACATCATACTTATTATCTTTAACCTTTTCTTTATTTTCCTCAATATATTTTCCTAAAGGTTCATAATTATACTTTGTATTTGATCTTTCTATTCTATTATATTTATTTGTTAAAAGCATATAATTATTGTCTTTAATATCAGTTAAAGATATATATTCCAATTTTAAATCATCACTAGCATATGTCTCATTATTTTCAATTGAATTTTGAATATTTTTAATAAGTTTCATAGCTAAAGGTAAATCATTCTTTTTAGTTGGCTTTCTAGTATCTGTTAATGTAAATCCATCATGTTGAACTTCCAAGAAATATATTCCATCTCGATTATATGATTTATTAAAGAATAATATACTAGTCTTTACATCTTTCGCATAAGGTTTAAAGATACCAGCAGGTAAAGATAGAATTGCATATAAACCATTATCACACATAACTTTTCTTAAACTAACATATGAACTAGCAGAATCAGAAAATAATATTGTATCAGGTACAATAACACCAGCTTTTCCTTTACTTCTTAAGTGTTCAACAATATAATCTACAAATAAAACTTCTGAACGACTAGCATTTATATCAAACTTAGAATGAGGTTTAATTCCTCCAGTAGGAGTCATAAATGGAGGATTCGCCAATATGCAATCATATTTCTCACCCCATTTATCATCCATTGTTAAAGTATCATATTCAAATATTCTAGGTTCTGGTGCTCCATGCAAAAACAAATTCATTTCTGCAATTCTCACCATAGATGGTTCTATATCATAACCTGTTATATTATGTAATATCTTTTTTTGTTCATCAAAAGTTAAATTACTTTTACCATTATCATCTTTATTTGAATTAATAATGTGTTTATATGCAGATATTAAGAAACCGGCAGTACCACATGCAGGATCTAAAATGCAATCTTCTTTCTCAGGATTAACTATATCCACTATAAAATCTATTAAATGTCTTGGTGTCCTAAATTGACCTAGGTCACCTTGAGATCCTAAAAGGCTCAACAAGTATTCATAAGAATCTCCTAATTTTTCAGAATTCGTATAATCGAAATTCAAATCTATTTGTTTTAAGAAGTTTGTTAATGTTTCTGGGTCTTTATATGGAACTCCAGCATTTTTAAATATTTCTTTAAATGTTTCAGGTATTGTTGGATGAGAATAAAACTTATCCAATGCCTCTGTATATAAATTATATCTTTTTTGAGCACTATTAGTATTACTCATTATTTTTCGCCAGCTATACTTTTCAAATTCGCCAGAAAAGAAAGTTGGATTTCCACCAAGATTTATTGATTCCTGATCCATATCATCCATGAACTTATACAATAACGCAAGAGTTATTTGTTCAACTTGGGTATTTGGCATTGGAATTTTACCAACAACCGTATCTCTAACAGCATCTATTTTCTTTTTCATACTTTCCATTTTATCACCTATCTTCTTTTATAATTGTCACAATTAATATCATTTTCTGCGACATAATCTTTGATGTATTCTAATATAGGTTTATTTTTTAACCTTACATCTCGTAATTCTTTCAAATTATCTTTAATGAATGAATTAAATAATGGAGAATAATCTTTTTTATAAAC
>JAEEGL011837570.1_pt1 | contig 11232 bp, 7 predicted proteins | sample 9134231 | NCBI WGS metagenome assembly JAEEGL01 (sample SAMN16246548, study PRJNA631951) | gut metagenome | biome: gut microbiome; feature: rumen; material: fiber-attached | host: Bos | place: Iran: Karaj | collected 2018-10
ATCGCCGAGGCAGGCGCCTTCCTGCTGGGCGAGCATGCGGGGTTCATTACCGGAACTGACCTGCTGATCGATGGCGGCACCATCGCAGCGATCCGCACCGGGCAGCTCAAGCTGAGCCGATAAGGGGAAACACAGGTCTCATACAGGCAGTGTCAAGAATTATGTGTAACTTGGTTTTTACAGCTCCGCTGAATCAATTCAGCCGGTACGGGCGGCAATAAAAAAACCCGGAAAAAGCAGTGCCATTTCCGGGTTGAATTCTCAGCTGGTGGTTTCTGATCCGGTTTGTATTGCTTTACCAAGGATTCGGTTTATTTCCAAAGGTCTCCCTCACGGATTCCTCTCGCTATACCGGGCTCTTCAGGCAGGGCGGTATTTCCTTGCATTTCTTGGCATGTTGTCTTGATTATTGGTGTCATGGGGGCCATGGGTTCGAGCCCTACTAATTCCACTACTCTGGAGCCTTTGCAGATCAAGGGTTCCAGCTTTTATATTTTGCGCATGTGTTGGACTGTTATATTTCTGCCGACCGAAGCGATGCTCAAACGCTGATCATTGATACACGTGCCCTTTATAGACAACCGCAGCCTCTTTCCGCTTTTCAGGTTATCTTCTCTTACGCGTTTCCATCCGGAAAGCCGCCGCGCAGGAACCAGGCCGGGGTGCAGCTCCAGGCATGGCAGTAGCTGTTGACCACCGGGGATCCGTAAGGGGATTCATTGGGGTTCTGCGGATTGTAGAGCTCCCAGAATGTGTCCGCCCCATGGCGGATCATACCGCCCCAGTACTCCCGGATCACCTGCTTCGCTGCGTCCTTCCGCCCGATCCGGCACAACGCTTCCACATAGTGATGCATCATGTAGGGCGTTACCATGCCGATGGCTTCGGGGCAGGCGGAAACGGCGTCCAGGCATGCTGCGGCTTCTTCGCCTTCCACGATACCGGCCAGCACAGCCCACACCTGGGATGCGCGGGAAACCTGGCGTTCCGCGCCACTGACAAACAGATGCCGCTCCGCGTCGTACCAGGCGGTACGCGCCGCGGCCTTTCTTTCTGCCACCTGCCGGGCCAGTCCGGGAACATTCTTCATCCGGAGCGCGGCTTCAGCGCAGTAAATCCATATGGCCTGGGCGCAGAACTGCTTGTTCAGCATCAGGCTCCAATCGACGAAACACCAGCCCATCTGATCCATATCCCGGATCAGATGCGTATCGGGGTCAAACTGCCGTTCCGCCAGATGCAGCTGGTGCAGGGCGATGGGCAGCAGATCCTGCATGGTTTCCCGGTCGCCGCTGGCCTCAGCGTACTGCTGCAGCGTGGGAATATAGAAAAGGGAATAATCGAACATATAGGTATCGTCGCCCTCCACCCGCGGCTCGGTAAACAGGCAGGCGGGCAAGCGCCCTTCCTGATCTGCTGCACAGGCGAACAGATACAGACAGCGCTTCACCAGATCGAAATTGCGGAAGGTCACACTGTTGGTCAGCGCCTGCAGGCGCAGATCTCCCAGCCACAGGCGGCGGTCCCGCTTGGGGCCGTCCTCAAACACGTCCTGCATGCAGCTGCGCAGCGTGCGCAGGGCTACCCGGTCAATGGCCGCATCCTGCGGGTCACCTTCCAGAGGAAGGATCTTTTCATCGTCCGCAGAGGTAACGGTCTCCGCCAATGCATCCGTGAGCACCAGGCGGTATTTGGAGGACAACGCCAGCACATTGATCTTTACATACCGGAATGCATAGCGCCTGGGCATGGACAATTCGGCAGGCAGCACATCCACATGGAACTGATCCTGCTGCACCCAGCTCTTGCTGATCCAACCCTGATATCCTTCCAGGGTTTCGTTCAGTTCCCGGCTGTTTTCGCAGAACTTTACGGAAAGCCAGGCTGGCGCATCAGGATGGCTGCCCTCAGATGCCAGCTTCAGCGTCAGGTATCCGACGAAATGCTGGCCGAAATCCAGCACGACGCTCTCGTTCTCCGTGAGCGCATGGTCCGGTATCCCGGAAACGGGACGGACTGTTTTCCGGTGAAGCACCGGCTTCAGGGCTTCGGCCTTTTTCAGCCAGGCTGCTTTTCTGTCTTTAAACATGACGGATCCTCAATATCTTTCGTATTTTCTGATGCCGCGGCAGGGGATTACGTCCCGGCTTTCTGCTTTTTGCGGAACCTGGACAAGATGGCAAATTCATTGTTCAGGTAGATCAGGAACAGCACAAGCAACAGGGCGGATACGATGCTCTGCACAGAGGAGGCTGTATTGAAACGGGCAAAGGCCAGGGAGATCAGCGCCATGGATACGGCGCCCAGCATGATGCCCACCCGCTTGTTGATGAAGCGGCCGATCCAGCCCCCGATAAACATGGGCAGGAAGGCGGTGAACATGATGCCGATGGAACCGAAATTCAGGGACATTTGCTGGCTCCCGGTGCTGGCCAGGCCGATGAAACCCACTATGCCCATCAGGGCGCCGCTGACGGCATAGCAGCCCAGGGCATTGCCGGTTTCATGAATACCTGTTTCCACCGCGATCTTCTGGCCGCTGACCAGGGACCGGTAATTGGCGCCGAAGCGGGTGAAGTCAAACAGCAGCACGACCAGGACAACCGCTGCGAGCGTGAGAAGAATGTAGTTGAAGATGGTGGAAAAACCGATGATGTCCTTGCGGGTAACCAGGGATACGCCCTTTCCGCCGGTATAGGCATAAGCGCAGCCTTCATAAAAAAGCGCCATGCCCAGGGACACAATGATGGGCGGGATCCGGGTGAGCACATACACGCCGCCGTGGATCAGCCCCAGTCCGGCGCCTACCAGGACAGCGATTGCCAGGGTGGGCCAGGGGCCGAGGTTTTCCTGCTGGGCCAGCGTGCCGGCAATCGTAACGGAAAGAATGGAAACCGAGCCCAGGGAAAAATCGAACCGGCCTGAATCCAGGTTGATGGACAGGGCAAAGGTGGTCAGCGTCACATTGGCAACGGCCCGGAAAAAAAGCTTCCAGCTGTCCGCGTTGGCGAACAGATCAATTTCCCTGGACATCGCGATGATTTCCAGCACAGCCAGTACGGAACAGGGAATCAGCAGGCTCAGCAGCAGGTTCCGGATCATCGATTTCTTCTTCATATCGGTTCATTCCTTTCGCGAGCACCGGCGCTCCTTTGGCAGAGACGCTTTTTGTGCTCCGCAAAAAAAGCGCCGGGAACGGAGCGCTTCTCCGCCCCGGCATGGGATAGTGGTTTCGGGAATGATTATTTCTTCAGCGCGACGATTTCGTCAAAGGAGTATTGGCCGACGAAGGATGCAAAGTCGTCGTAGCTGACCCCGGGTGCGGCGTACTTATCCAGAATCTCCTTCGTATAGGCGGGATCAGTGTTGGAGGAATCCACCGCATTGTATTCCTTAAATTGTTCCGCGTTGGTGGCGACCCAGAAGCCCTGGCTCAGCGCCAGCGCGTTGCCATCGCCATCCCGGATGGGCTCGCCGTTGACGGCGTTGTAGGTGGCGACAAAGATGGGACCGACGGAAGCGGAAAATTTGCCGGCCATGTAGTCCAGAATGCCGTTTTCCATAGCATCGCCCATGGCGGAGGTGAAACTGTCCACGGTGGCCAGTTTGACGCCGGAGCCGGCGATGAAGCCGCCGAGTACGTCTACGCCGCTGCCCACGGTGAGGATGACCTGGATACCTTCGGTGCCTACCATCTGGGCGAGCTTGCCGAACCAGGCATCGTTGAAGTCGTAGCCGCCCACGTAAGCGGCCAGTTCCAGATTGCCGATGGTGCAGGTGTCGATATTGCCGTCGGCGTAAATCTGTCCGATGATGGCGCCGGCGTTGTCAGCGCCCTTGTAATTCGCGCCTTCGCCCCCCTTTTCCACCATGGCGGTCAGCATGCCGGCCGCGCGGTAGATGTGCATATCCACATAGTAGGGGACACCGCCGCCGAACATGCCGAATTTGGTCATGCCCTGGTCGATGTAGTAAGCGGCCATATCATAGCCGGCTTTGAACTCGATATCCATGCTGGGCCCGATGGCGCCGACATAATACTCGTAATCCTTGTATTCCTCGTACTGCTCATCGGTCAGGGTTCCGGTGGCTACGGCGTAGTAGATCCCAGCTGATTCACACTGGTCGATCTGGGCGGGACGGTCAAAGCTGGAGAAGGAAATGACTGCTTTGCAGTTATTGAAAATAAAGTTGTCGATGGCGCTCTTTTCGCCGGCAGCATCGGTGAGTTCATCGGAGTAGATGAATTCCACGTCATACGCGCTGGCAATGTATTCGGTGTAATAGGCACGGAAGGCCAGGGCTTCGGAGGATGTGGCGTCGGAAACCAGAACGCCGATCTTGACGGAACCGGCCGCCATGGCGGGAACGCAGACCAGCAGCATCATGAGGCACAGGGCCAGGCACAGGATACGTTTCAGGTTTTTCATGTTCGTTTCTCCTTCTGTTATTGATTTATTGTAACGCTTTTCGCGTTATCATCCGGTTGGTTTCTCCGGTCATTTGCCGGACGGGCGTTATGCGGGACGGGAATCTTACCGGGTGAGCAGCTTACCCCGCTGGCTGCCCAGGGCGATGAATACCACCAGCAGGAATATGGCCGCCTTGATGATCTGGCCGTAACCGCTGCCCAGGTTGAGCATGGTCATGATCTGGCTTAAGAAGCCCATGGAGAAGGCGCCGACCACAGCCGACAGGATACGGCTGCGGGGACCGCCGGATACGGGCATGCCGCCGAACACGATGGCGATGATTACATCCATTCCGATGGAGGACGCGGCGTCCTTGTTAAGCGTCGGTGCGTATACGATGGTCAGGAACGCGCCCAGGCCGATGCCCACAGCGGAGATCAGGGAAGCAATGATGGCCAGCTTCTTTTCGTTGATGCCGGAAAGCCTTGCGCAGACCGGGTTGCCGCCGAAGAATTTGGCTTCCCGGCCCGTGGGCAGCAGGGTGAACACGAACCAGCACAATGCGATATAGGCGACCAGGATTGCGACCTTGACGGGAATAGTATCCAGCGGGCGTACAGCCTTGGGTTTCACCTTGATGGTATCGCCTGTGCCGTTCCATCCGATCAGAATCAGCATGAAAGCGCTGAGTACGCTCATCATGGCCACCGTGGTGACGAAGATCGGCAGATTGAATATGGAAGCCAGGGAGGAATTGATGAAGCCGATGGCTACCGCAACCCCCACGCAGACCAGGAACATAACCAGGAGGCTTTTGGTTGAATTGTAGGCCATAGCGCCCAGCAGCGCGCTGACGCCCGTGGCTGCGCCCAGGCTGATATCAAAGCTGCCCAGGGTATAGATAAATACGGCTCCGGTGGCCACCAGCGCCACCACCACGCTCTGATTCACGATGTTCTTGATACCGTATGACACATTGGCTTCCTTGACCGACCCCAGGATGTAGTAGGCGGCGATCAGCACCAGCAGTCCCAGAACCGAGGCGAAAGCCGGGATCCGTTCCCGGAGTGTCTGCTTTCCCATTTTACCGCCCCCTTAAATCATCCAGCGGATGATATCCGCTTCGTTCATCTGTCCGCGCAGGAATTCCTTCTGAACCGCGCCGTCCTTCATGACCAGCAGGCGGTCGCACATACCGATCAGCTCCGCCATCTCCTCGCTGATGATCAGAATGGCTTTGCCTTCCTGCTTCATCCGGGTAATCAGCTGATACATGCTCTGTTTAACACCGATGTCCACACCGCGGGTGGGGCAGTCCAGGATCAGCACCCGGCTTCCGGCGCCAAGCCACTTGCCGAATACCACCTTCTGCTTGTTGCCGCCGCTCATGGCGCTGACAGGCTGTTCCATATGACGGCACTTAATACTCAGAGCGTCCACTTGCTTCTGCACATAGGCGGTTTCCCGCCATCTCAGGATCAGCTTCAGCTTCTGAATATGCCTTAATCCGCCGATAGCGATATTGTCCCGGATGGAGGCCTGCTGGCACAGGGACTCGGTATCCCGCTCCTTGGAGACATAACCGACGCCCAGTTTGGTGGCGCGCCGGGGGTTCCGGTATGCTTTGCCCTCCGTTTCCACCGTGCCTTCCGTCAGCATCGCACTGCCGAACAGCGCCTTGCCCAGGGTGTGCATGCCGCACTCGCTCAGGCCGCCGATGCCCAGAATCTCGCCGGCCCGGACCTGCAGGGAAATGTCCTGAAGGCCGCTGCCTGTCAGGTGGTCCGCCTTCAGAAGCACCTGGTCCTGCCAGGAGGGTTCGTTGTCCGCCCGATAGTAGTCGCCCTGCATCTCCCGGCCGATCATGCTGGTTTTGATGGCGTCATCATCATAGTTTTCCTTCGTAAAGTGGGTGATGATCCGCCCGTCCCGCAGTACGGTCAGGGTATCGCATACCTGCTTGATTTCGTCCAGGTCGTGGGAAATGAAAATGACGGCTTTGCCTTCCGTTTTCAGGCTGTTCATCAGCCGGTACAAAAGCTCCCGGCCCTTCTGGGAAAGGGCGGTGGTAGTTTCGTCCACCACCAGGATCTCCGGATTCTGCGCCATGACTTTTGCCACTTCCACCAGCTTGCGTTCCTGCAGATCCAGACCGGCGGTGAGCATACCCGGCTGAATATGATCCGCATGAATCACGTTCAGTGCCTTCCGGGCTTCATGCTCCATGGCTTTGCGGCTTACCAGGCCCAGCCTGTTGCGGAAACGGCCGGCTTTCCCCAGAAAAAGGTTCTCTGCTACTGTGATGCCTGGGATGGTGCCGGTTTCCTGTACGATCATGCCGATGCCCTGCTCCAGGGCGCTGATCATGGAAGCAGGCTGCCAGACTTTTCCGTGGAATTTCATTTCACCGGCATCTGCCTTCTGGATACCCGCGATGATCGAGGTCAGCGTGGATTTGCCGCTGCCGTTTTCTCCGATCAGCCCCCGGATTTCACCGGGAAACACGTCCAGATCCACCTGCCGCAGCGCCACGGTCGCCCCGAAGCTTTTGTCCATTCCGCGAACTGTCAAAATCGGTTCCATGCCTTCACTCCATCTGAGCGCATTGACTCTGTTTTTCTCTTTCGTACGCAGTATAACATGCGGGAAAAACCAAATCACGATCATAAATGACATATTGTATCGACAATATTTGATATTTACAGTTTCGGATTTGTCTTTTCAGGCAAGAAATTGATCAGAATGCATTGCGGGAATTAAAATGTGCATAGATGATTGACAAAATCAAAATGAAGACTTATGCTGTGCCGGAATCAACCGGGGAAAGGGAGCGCCTGACGATGGATGAAAAACAGCTGATGAACCGCCTGCGCACCTTGAATGAAAGCGAAGTATTTTACAGAAATTACAGGCTGGCCAAGGCTTCGGCCATCGGATTTGAAGAGTATCTGGCCGGGCTTGACAAGGACAGGGTACACCGGGAAAACCTCCTGGTGCCGGAATGGAAGGAGACAATCCCGCCTGAATACCTGGAGGACTGGTATTTTTCATCGGACAGGCGGGAAGGAATTCATGTTTTCAAGCATAACTGCTACACGCCGGCCATCGCGCACCATCATAATTTTTTTGAAATATTCTTTGTTCTGGAGGGGCATTGCATTCACCAGGTCGGCGAAAACCGGTCGATGCTGCATACCGGAGATCTGTGCTTTATCCAGCCCAAGGTTACCCACTCCCTGGATGTAAATGACGAAAGCGTGATCATCGATGTGCTGATCCGCCGCTCCACCTTCCGCCAGTATTTTTACAGCATTCTGCGGGGCGATAATCTGTTGTCAAACTTCTTTATGAGCACCCTGCTCAGCAAACCGGGCATTGATTATCTGCTGTTCCATACCCGGGAGGATATGGATCTGCATTATGCCTTTATTGAACTGTGCAGCGAGACTTTTAAGCAGGAAGCGTACTTCAATGAACTGATCAACGCGGTGGTCACCAAGATCTTTGTATTGCTGCTGCGCCGGTATATGTCCGACTGCGAACTGCCCGCCCATCAGCCGGAGGATTCGGATACTGCGATCCGTATCGCGGGATACATTCAGGATCATGCCGGGGATGTGACGCTGGTCAGCCTGGCGCGGGATTTTCATTACTCGCCGGAACATGCCTCCCGTGTGATCAAGCGGGCTACCGGCCAGACTTTTCTGCAGCTGCTGACCAGCATCCGCCTGGAAAATGCCAAACAGCTCCTTCGGGACACCGCTGTCAACATACTGGATATTGCCCTTCAGATCGGTTACGAAGGAAGCGATCAGTTTATCCGGGCATTCCGCAAGCATAACGGGATCACGCCGAATGAGTACCGGAAAAGATACCGTCAGATCTGAATCCCGTTCGCAGCTGCCATCGGCGGATATAAAAGCGGGCACTCTGTGCGGATTGAAGGCATAATAAAACGGAAGATTCCATTTTGTGTCAGATTTAAGCTGCAACACAAAAACAAGCACAGAAAGAAATCTTCCAGGGACATAAACCAGCAGACTGCGGTCAAAACAGCAGAGGATATTTTCGGAAGGCAACGGCATAAGTTCGCTTTCCGATTCGGGTAAAGGGAACCGCTTTGTAAACAGGATAGAGCGGAAAACACGAAAGCAGACAGAAATATTCATCATAACAGCAGATACGGGCTATGAAAGCGCCGCTTCTTATGATATAATACATTCAATGACGGATGCGCTTTCTTCCGAAGATGAGCCGGCCCGTATGGAAGAGAATCTGTGGGGGAGCGAAAAGCACCATGAAAAAAACCTGGGTCATTATCGTCAACGTGTTGCTTATGGCAGCATTGCTGACTTTCGTGGTTCTTTATTCCCACTATACGAGCAGGGACGCAATCCAGCAGCAGATCGAGCATTTTGAAAATACCACGATCACCATGGAGCATATTACCGAGAATTACCTGGAAGGGGAGCAGCGGATCTGCGACGTGCTGGCACGCCATATCAACAGCCAGGGCATGACCATTGAGGATGCGGTTTCCTTCATCCGCACTTCCCATGTCCTGCCGAACGCTTCAGCGCATATCGTGTACCGGGATACGCTGACCGGCCTGTCCACCGGGATGAAGTCCGACGGTTCCTACGACGCAGCCTATAACAAGATGAATCTCCTGAACGATGTGAGCTGGATCCATAATCCGGGGGAAGCTGTCAACATATCCCGCGCCTACACGAACCCGATCAACGGGGAACAGTCCATTGCCTTCTGCAATTTCGTCACGCTTCAGGATCCGGAGACCGGCGCCCCCCGCGAAGCCATCCTGCTGAGGGTGCTGCCGCTGTCGGAACTGGAGAAGAAATGGATTTTCCCGCAGGAAGAGCTGGAAAAAGCCGAGCTTTCCCTGATCGACGCGGACGGCGATTATATCATCAAAGGCCATTCCTACAAGAATTCCAGCTTCTTTGAGTTTTACCGGTCCTACAATATCGCAGACCCGGCCTCCGTCCGGACGCTCTTTGAAAAAATCACCTCGTCCACCGGCTCTTTTACCATGCTCAATTCCCGCGGCGAGGAATGCATCCTCGCGTACGCCCCGGTTGCCGCGGCGGGAGGGTGGACGCTCCTCAGCTTCATGCCGATGAAGGAGCTGAGCGCAAATACCGAAAACTGGCTGCTGATCGGCGCTGTTTCCGCAGGACTTCTGATCCTGTTCATATTTGACCTGGCAGTCATGATTTATTTCAACAGGAAGCTTCAGGCGGCGGCCAGGGAAGCGGCGTCGGCCAACAGGGCGAAAACCGATTTTCTTTCCACGATGTCCCATGATATCCGCACCCCGATGAACGAGATTATCGGACTGACGACGATCGTGGAAAAGAACCTGGACGATACGGCGTCGGTGGGGGAGAACCTGCGGAAGATCTCGATGGCCAGCAACCACCTGCTTACCCTGATAAACGATATCCTGGATATCTCCAAGGTTGAGAGCGGAAAGCTGAACCTCAGCCCGTTGACATTCTCCATCGTCGAAACGGTGGAAAACCTTGTGAACATGTCCCAGCCGATGGTCAAGGAAAAGAATATCCGGTTCAATATCCGCATCGGCAGGATGGACAGGGAGTATTTCTACGCCGACCAGCTCCGGCTGAACCAGATTTATATCAACATTCTTTCCAACGCCATCAAATACACGGAGCCCGGCGGATACGTCAGCGTGGACATTCGGGAGGAGGAAGGACAGAAGCCCGGGTGCGTCCGGCTGATCTACAGGGTTGCCGACTCCGGAATCGGCATGAGTCCCGAGTTTATGGCCACCATGTACCAGCCGTTCTCCCGCCAGACCGACAGCCGGGTGAACAGCATCCAGGGAACCGGGCTCGGGCTCGCCATCACGAAGCAGATGGTCGACCTGATGGGGGGCACCATTGACTGCCAGAGCGAGCAGGGAAAAGGAACGACGTTCACCGTCGAGCTCGATCTCCCCGTCGCGGAGCGGCAGAGGGAAGACATGGTGCTTGATCCGATGGACGTCCTGATCGTCGACGACGACGAGATCCTTCTGGACACGGCTGTCGACACCCTGGAATCTCTCGGCGTATCAGCAGACCATGCCGGAAGCGGAACGGAAGCGCTGGACATGATCACGCGCCGGCACCAGGAAGGCCGGGATTACAGCGTCGTGATCCTTGACTGGAAAATGCCGGATCTTGACGGCATTGAAACGATACGCCGGATCCGTACGGAAACAGGGGCGGACACTCCCATCCTGCTGGTTTCCGCCTACGACAGTTCGGATATCGAGGACGAAGCGAAGGAGGCCGGGGCAAACGGTTTTGTCAGCAAGCCGCTGTTCCGCTCCAAGCTGTACGATAAAATCAATACGCTCCTCGGGACCGAGGCGAAGTCCGTCGAGCCGGAAAACGACTATTCCGACCTGGAGGGAATGAATATCCTCATCGCGGAGGACAACGACATCAACTGGGAGATCATTTCCGCCATGCTCGGCATGTTCGGAATCACGACGGAGCGCGCCGAAAACGGACGTATCTGCGTGGATATGATGAAGCAGGCGGCGGAAGGCAGCTACGCCCTGATCTTTATGGATATCCAGATGCCGGAGATGAACGGGCTGGAAGCCACGCGGAACATCCGCGCGCTGGACGATCCCTGGGCATCCGCCATCCCGATTATCGCCATGACGGCGGACGCGTTCTCGGAAAATGTTACGGAGTGCCTGAACGCCGGTATGAACGGGCATATTGCCAAGCCGGTCGATATTAAGCTTGTCATCAAGGAAATCAGAAGAATCAAGGCGGAAAGA
>JAEEGL012062391.1_pt1 | contig 11232 bp, 9 predicted proteins | sample 9134231 | NCBI WGS metagenome assembly JAEEGL01 (sample SAMN16246548, study PRJNA631951) | gut metagenome | biome: gut microbiome; feature: rumen; material: fiber-attached | host: Bos | place: Iran: Karaj | collected 2018-10
AGTCTGACAAATATTAGCTACACGTATAGCTACATCCATTGCACATTTCCAATGAATTGTTCTTCCACAAGGGTTATTCTTGAAAAAACAAATAATTAGATCGATTGCTTTTTGGGCAAATTTTTCATTTTTTGTATACCAATATGCTTCACCTAGTGTAAATACAGGATGAAGATGACCTAGTTCCCAATAATTTTTTACATCAACTTTTCCTACAAGTGATGAAATATTAAGAAATACAATATTTAACACTTTTGGAATTTTATGATTTGTTATTGGATCGATCAACCAATTATGTAATATAAATGGAGGATAATTATATATTTGATAGTAACCACTTATAATTTCGGTTGCATCATAAATTATTTTTTCCCATTCTAATTTAGAAATAAAAGTTAAATCTATTCCAATAAAATCATTAGTACAATTATCATTTTTATTTTCTTTTGATTTATATTTTATATAAAATAAAGAAATAAAACTATATAAAATATTTTTTAAACGTTTCATAATTAATTATAAAAATTTTTTAAATATTTCATTTTGTCGCATGTGTATTTCATCCCATGTAGGCCATTGTTTAATTTTTTTTATTGCATTATTATATTTATTATCCATTTCATCTTGATGAAAATATACATATTTACATGAATTAAATAATCCATCTTTAGTTTTATTATTATATACAAAAGCTTCTTTATCAGAAAAAACTTCAGTCAATCCAAATACATTTGATATGATAACTGGTTTTCCATATTGAACAGTTTCAAAAATTTTAAGTGGTATTGCTGTATTACTTTCTAATGTTGACGGACGTGGTATCAGTAGAACATCAATTTCCTTAGCCATTTGATCAGCTTTATTTTTTGTTATTAATCCTGTTACAATAATTCTTCCAGGATATTTCTTTTCAAGAATTTTATATTTATTCTCATTTTCTCCTCCACCTACCATTAGTAGTCTTACATTTTTAGCAATTGATATTATTTTTTCAGCATTTTCTAAAATAATATTTGTTCCTTGCCAATTATAAAATGTGCCAATATAACCAAATGTAAAATATTGTTGATTTCCTTTTTCTCGTGCTTTAAGTTGATTATGATAAACTCCATTAGGAAGGAAACAAATTTTTTCATGATTTACTCCATAATGTTGTTCAATATATTTTTCAGCACCTCTAGATAGAACAAAAAAACAACTTGTTCTTTTATTTAAATAAAGACGATGAAGTAAATTCTTGCCAATCATCTTAATTGTTGATGATTGAATTAATGAATGTATTTCAGTCATTATTATTATATTTTTAGGTAGAACAGAACATGCTATAATATTTGCAGGAATAATATGTGTTACTACTATATTAATTTCATATTTTTTCACTATGTTTAGTAATTTTAACTTTGCTTCATGTAAATTTTCTGTTCTTAATATTTTTATACCAGAACTTGAATAATATTCTTCATCATTAAAATTTCCTCTTTTAGTAGTTGTTAAAACAAATAGTTTATTTTTACAATTATTATTCTCGAGCATGTGTGACATTCTTACAACATTTCCACCACGATCAGGAAAATAAAAGCATCCAAAATGTAATATATTCATATTAATCTTCCTTAATTTACTTTAATTTGTTCAATATCTGTTAATAATGATAAAACATTATTTTCTATTTGATAGTTTTTTTCCCACATTATGTATGCATTATTTCTTTTAATAGTTAAATTTTCTGACATCAGATTATTAATTTCATTTGCAATTTGTTCTACAGTAATTTCCGAATTAATTAATAGTCCTGTTTTTTCATTTACAATTTCTCTATTTCCACCAACATCTGTAGCTAATACTGGTATTCCATAAGACATAGCTTCCATAATTGAAACTGGTAATCCTTCTGAAATACTTATATTTATGAATAAATCCACTGGATTCTCTGCATAAAATTTATGAACATCATCATTACTTACAAGTCCATACATAATAGCTTTTATTTTTTTTCTATCATATTTTGAAATTATTATTCTAATTTTTTCCTTTAATGGTCCATCACCAAGAATTGACCATATTATTGGCTTATGAAATTGCCCAATTCTTAACGCTTCCGCTAATACTTCTAACCGTTTAACTTTAGAAATTCCTGAGCATGTTACTATTCTAAAGTATCCATCAGAAGAAGATTTATTTATTTTATCATATTTCTTAATTGATCCAAAATGTAAAGGAATATACTTTTCATAATTTGTTAAAATATTACTATTATATTTTAGATAATTGTTCATTACAGTTTCAGAAATAAAATATATTTTATCTATATATTCTTCTTTGAATCTATCTCTGATAATTCCTACATATTTATTCTTTATTGGGTCAACTTCATAAGAATGTGCATATGATGCTGCAACTATATTTGGATATTTTCTCTTTATCATAGCTGTTGCTATAGCATTTTCTGCATACCACATTGAAAAAACATATGTTTTTATACATATTTTTTTCAGAAGTTTTTCAGTAACCAAAAATTCTATATAAGCTATTAATATTGATTTTATGTATTTGGTGAAATATAAAATATTAAATTTTTTTTGCTTCTTTGCGAGTATAAAATCTTGATAAGTATATTTTGATAATATTTGGAAAATTACAAATAAAATTCCCTTAACCCAATCAAAAATTGAGGGACTACAAATTCTTACATTATATGCCTTATAACTATTTTCCTCTTTAATATTTTTAGGAAATATTACACTAATATCTTTATATCTCTTATCAGAAATATTAAGAAATGCTTTAAGAACTGTAGATTCCCTTGATGAATTATTCAATATTATAAATTTCATAATAACAAAATCACTAAAATCAAATATTGAAATAGTAAATTTTCAATATTTTCACCACATTGTAAAATTTTCTTTTGTTATTCTACAATAATTAATTATCATTATAGAAAATATTATTGAATTCCAAAAAAATCTCTTATTAATTGCATCTATAAAAAGCGATGGAAATAATCCACATGTGATAACAACAATAATAATAATATTTCCCGTTTTTACTGCTTGAATACAGATTGAAATAATTGGAATAATAAATAATAATAATCCGATAACACCTGAATCACACATTATTGCTAGAAAAGTATTATGCAATCCCATTTCAGGATAATAATATCCTCCCCATCCCCATCCTATCAAAGGTCTTTTTCTTATTAAATCTAATGCATAGTTCAATAGTTCACCTCTTCCGGAACCATCTCTATACTGTTCAAACATAAAAAGACGATTTATATTGTCTTCTGGAAGATATTTAATACCTACCATAACTATCATCGCAATTCCAAATAGTATAAAAAAATACTTAACAATATTATTTATAACATAAGACTTTATATTTCTCTTATTAGAAAATATAAAAAATATTATTGCTATTATTCCAATTCCTATAAAACCTGTTCTTGATGAAGTTAGAAGAATTGCATATCCATTAATTATGATAATTATTAGATTTAACCATATTTTTGACTTTTCATAAATTATTGAATATAATGCAAAAGAAAAACCAATCATAAGAAAAGCACTACAATTATTAGGATCATTTTGTTGTCCAAATAATGTCAAAACTTGTCTTGAAATATACAATGAATCTAAATATGATTCATGAAATAATACAGAAAGAATTCCAAAAACAAAACTTGCCCCAAAATAACATTGTAAAATTAATCGTAAAAATTCATAATCAAATTTCTTATTACCAATTACTGTGATTAATAAGACATTACCTAATATTGTAAAAAAGTGAACTTTATATGATTCATTCAAGAAATTTGACCAAATCATTGATAAACAAAGAAATATAAACCAAAGAATAAAGAATAAACTAAAATCTTTTTCTCTTAATCTATATTCTATTTCATTTTTAGCATAAGCATTAAATCGTTTAATATCACTATTAGCTATTTCAACTCTATTATTTTCAATAATAATCATTCCTATTATTAAAAGTATTAAATACTTCGTACAATTTCCCAAAAATGGAATCAAATATGTTTCAAAATATGATAGAATTATATATATTATAAATAAAATTTTTAATACTAAAAAATTATATAAATTTTCTCTACATGACTTATCAATCGAAGACATAACATATCTCTACATAGATTTAAATCATTAATGTTTATTTATTAAATGTTTATCTATTTTATGTATTTATATAAATTCTTGCATTATATATAATAATCAACAAGAAATAGCCATTCCAACCAATTACAATCAATTAATATAATAAAATATACAACATATTTTCAACATTTTATACATTTATAGTTAAACAGCAATTTTATTATACATTTACATTCAATATTATAAATATTTATATATATGAAAATATTATTCATTCTATCCTATACTTAAAAGATATTCAATTATTCTTACAGCCGCATGTCCATCCCAAAGTTCAGGAATATTACCTTTCTTCCAATTCCCTACAAACAAATTGTCAAGAGCAGGCTTGATGGCGTCTGGATTCGTACCAATCAACTCATTGGTTCCGACTGTGCATGTCTCAGGACGTTCTGTGTTGTCGCGCAGTGTGATGCAAGGCACGCCCATCACAGTGGTCTCCTCAGTGATACCTCCCGAATCCGTGACAACTGCTTTGCAATGCTTCACCATGTAATTGAACTCCAGATATCCCATGGGCTCCACTATATGGAGGTTGTCAGCCTCTATTCCAAGTTCCTTGAAGATTTTCGCCGTGCGCGGATGGATTGGGAAGATAATTGGAAGACCATGAACATTACTGACAATCTGTTCCATGGTTCGCTTCAGCTTATCCGCTTCATCCACATTGGCAGGACGGTGCATGGTCAACACAAGATAGTTCTTTTCAGTCAGCTTCAACTGATCATAGACTTCTGGCTTGCGGAGACGCTCCATGTTCGCAAGCAACGTATCAATCATCACATTGCCGACAAATTGGATTTGCTCTGGTCTAGCTCCAAGCTTCTTCAGATTCTCATTGGCAACTTCCGATGTGGTGAAATAGAGGTCTGCCAGAGCATCCGTAACCATACGGTTAATCTCTTCCGGCATGGTCAGATCATGGCTTCGAATGCCTGCTTCGATATGCGCCACCTTTGTGCATAGCTTCTTAGCAACAATTGAACAAGCCATTGTTGAGGTGACATCACCGACAACCACAACAAGATCCGTTGGATTCGAAAGTAAATCCTTTTCAAAGGCAATCATAATGCCAGCCGTCTGCTCGGCCTGTGTTCCGCCGCCAACTCCAAGATTGATGTCAGGCTTTGGAATATTAAGTTCTTCAAAGAACGTATCACTCATGTTCTTGTCATAATGCTGTCCTGTATGGACTAAGCGGAAAGAAATATCCTTCCCTTTCTTTTGTGCATCTTGTATGGCATGGATTACAGGAGCGATTTTCATGAAATTAGGACGGGCACCAGCTATGATTGTAACTTTCATAATATCCGTTGTTTATTGTTTATATTTTTATATCACATAAAAAGTTAATATTTAATTATCTTCTCATCTTCAAATATTTTACTTTATAATAAAATTGTTTGATATAAAACAAATCATTGAACTACATCTTGATTCCATTTAATCTCCTTAATGTTTTATTATAAAAATATGTATATCTTTACAATAAAATATATTACATTAAATATTATAATAATTATAAAATACTTTTCTTATTTTGATTTATTTCATTAAATCGATCTATTGTTTTTTGTATTTCTTCTGTATATTTTTTTGCAATTATTTCGTATGAATAATTTTTTAATATAAATTCCAGCGATTTTTTTCTCATTAAATTATACTCATCATTTGACAAATTAATTATTTTTTCTAATTGTAATATAAAATCTTCTTTATTACCTATTTTAAAACAAAATCCATTACCATGTGAATTTCTATCTAAATTTACATTATTATTTTCAGATATCACAGGAGAACCACAGCTTTGTGCATCATAAAAGCTCATGCTGCATTGTTTGGCAAAGACTGTGACATCTGCGATCTGATAAAAATAATTTAATTTTAAATAATTTTGTACAGGATAATAAAATACTTGATTATTTCCTTTATCTAAAATTTCCTTTACTTTCTTTTCATAATCTGATGCAAAATTTGCTACTACTACAATTACAACTTTTCTGTTTGTATTAAATTTTGAAGACATTGTTTCTGCAAATAATAGTCCACCTTTCGCTTCTGTGAGTTTTCCAGTTGACACTATAATAAATGTATCTTCTGGTAGATTATGTTTAGTTAAAAAATTTATTTTACTATTGAAATTTGGTTTGAATAATTCTGTATCAGTTCCAAAAGATATAAATTTAGTTTGTTCTTTAGGAACTCCTAAGTGTTTCTCAACATAATCATCATTTTGTGTTTTGATAATAGTATATTTTTGTTTTTTAATAATTCGTGTTATATATATTTTATACAAAAACTCATATATTTTAGAAAATTTGCTTTTTGTAGCCATTGAAAGCATATGAGAATCAAAAATCATTGGATATCTATTTTTATATTTTCTCATTACTTGCATTGCTGTAAACGTTTCTACACAATGTACAAAAATAGCATCAGGATCAATATTCTCTATAGCTTTATATAATTCATTATATTTATATAATAATCTTCTAAAATAATACCCTCTTGCTTTTATTCTAATAATTTTAACACCAGTGTTATTTATATAAACTTTATCATCGTTATCTAAATTTTGACCATATTCCCCAAATTCATGATAGACCGGATATATATATTTTGCTTCTGGAGAAATTATATATACGCTATTACCAGCCCTTTGTTGAAATTTAGCCAATGGATTACATTGATATCCAAAATTGGGATGGAATGTTTCATCTATATGCAAAATTTTCATTATGATTCCTTAATTTTACCTAAATTATTTTTAATAATATATTGTTGAATTTCTTTATCATTCAAGTTCCACCATTTATCTCTCAAAAGTCTTTCTTTTGTTTCATTATTAAATCTATATCTTATAATTCTTGCTGGTATTCCTGCTACAATAGCATAATCTGGGACATTATGAGTTACTACAGCCCCTGCTCCTATTACTGCTCCATTTCCAATTGTTACCCCACTTTTAATCAAAACATTCGCTCCAATCCAAACATCATTACCTATATTTGTTTGTGGACAATCTTCATAATCAATCTCTTGAATATTCACAGAAAAACAATTTTTTCCTTTCAAAAAAACTGGAGATGTCGATAAATAATTCAATGGATGAGATGGCATTCCAATATTACAACGTTCAGATATTGAACAGAAAGCTCCAATTGTTGTATTTTGAATAAGACTATCTCTTCCAATATAACTATATTTACCTAATGAACTATTATATACCCGGCATTTCGGTCGTAAAACTGAATATTTATCTAACTTACTATTTATAACTAAAGTAGAAAATGATTTTCTTTTGGAGAATATAGATAAAATTTTATAAATGATTATTTTTATATATACCATATATTTATATCTATCTCATTTACTCTTTTATTTATTCAATTATATTGACATATAATATATTTATATATTTATATAATGTATACAATTGAATATTATTTTTATATATTTTTCTAAGCATATCTCTTTATTTATATATTTTTCTAAATACTGGCGCCCCTTTATTCCATTATTCAATAATTCATTATTTCTTGACAATTCAATTATTTTTGATGTAAGTTTTTCAACATTAGAAGGCAAAATACATACTCCACATTGAACTTTCTGAATTAATTGGCATAATTCACTATTCAAATCAAAAGATGCAAGTATAGAAGTTTCACACGCCATAATAGACCATGTTTTACTAGGAACACAACTAGCCCCAAAACCTTCCTTGCAAGTTATAATTGCAACATCACCAAGACTGTAAACTTCTGAAACTCTTTCTTGTGGAAGTAATGGTTTGATGATAACATTTGTCAAATTATTTTGTTTAACATATCGTAATGCATCCTGAAATTCTGAGCCTCCACCAAAGATTACAAACTGTATTTTATCTTCATCAATCAATCGCCTCGCTGCCTTCAAGACAATATCAGCTCCCTGTGCACGTCCAAAATTACCTGCATAAAGAACAATAAATTTTGATGGATTTATAGACAATTCTGTCACTAATGGATTCAATTGCCTTGGAATTGACTTGATACCTGATATATCTACCCAGTTTGGAATAACCTCTATTTTTTCTTCTGGGCACCCCTTTTTCATAATATTTTTTTTAAAACCTTCACTTATGACTATAATCTTGTCTGCATTCCTGTATGTGAAATTTTCTATTATTCGTCCAATTTTCCAGAGTATCGAGCCTTTTTTTGTCATTCCTGTATTTACAAGTGAATCAGGGAAAATATCTTGTAGATTATAAATTATCGGTATAGTGTGTTGATATTTTTTTTCTAAACGTCTTTTCACCAATACACACAAAATTCCTTGTATTGGTGGAGTACTCGAACTATAAATAATATCAATGTCTTTTTCTTTTATTGCTAAGAAATATTGCTTAATATTACATAAAAGATATCTTAAAAATCTACCAAAAGGATTTTTACCTTCACGCATTAAACGAAACCGATGGATTTTCACTTTTCCATCATATAGTGTTTCTTCTAGAACATCTTTGTATTTCTTATATTCTTCTGTGTTTAATCCACGTGTAGGTGTCGGAGCAATGACAATTGTCTCAATTCCTGCTTTAGAAAAAAATTCCAAACGATCTTTCTGCAAATGAGTACTACTCATCTGTTCAGGAAGAAAATAAGCTGGTAATCGTAACAATTTCATTTAAATCAAAATTTAAATTTCATTCGTATATATATTTTCTCGCATTAAAACAGTCTTAATAGTCTGAAAAAAGATCTTAACATCTAAAGAAAAAGTAACATTATGTGCATAACAAGCATCATATAGTCTTTTTTCTCTCACACCTAAATTATTTCGATAATATGCTTGTGTATATCCTGTAATACCAGGCTTAATAAGCATCTTATCCTTCTCATCCTCCATGTAAGTATCTTTAGATTCCACATCTCCCGCCCTTGGCCCAATAAGGCTCATTTGTCCAAATAAAACATTAAAAAGCTGTGGAATTTCATCAATGCTTGTTTCTCTAAGAAAATGTCCAATATGAGTTACACGATCATCATTTTTGGAATTAAACGTACTTCCGTCTTCATTACGTAGATCAGGTGCATTGACTTTCATTGAACGAAACTTTATCATTCCAAATTCTTTAAATCCTAATCCTAGCCTTTTTGATTTGTAAAAAACTGGACCATGGTCTTCAAGCTTTATTATAACACCTACGACAATCACAAGTAATAATAGAAAAGGCATTAATAGAATACATACAACAATATCAATTAGTCTTTTTGTGTATTGTTGATAAAAACTATTGTATTTTTTATTCCCTTTTACTTTTTCATATAACAATTCTGGAGTGCAACAATTATTCATATTCGATTGCAGTGTTATCTTGAGAAACAATGTTGTTTTATCAAAGCCAGAGCTTCTGTAGCCTTATTGATTGCCAATGACATATCAACATCTTTAGCAACAATGTATCCGCCTCCATCAAGATTCGTATGATATTGATGGACTTGCTGTCCTTCAATCAAATGATGATACAACTCAACACCATGTTCATGACAAAGCTTCTCAGCATATTTAACATTATGGATGTAACCATCTTCAAAAGCTAGAAGACGTGTTGCGACACAATAACGCTCTTTTTCAGATAAATCAACAGGATCGCCAACTGCATTCTGAATCGTTGCCTTCATGTAATCAATTCCAGTTCCGAATGGAATGATATGTGAACAAATCAGATTTCCTCCCATTCGCGCTCCAACATCAACAATATGGATTTTTCCCTCCTTTGTAATCAACATATCCATATTGACAGCACCATGATTGATTCCCAATGCCTTGATCGCATTGCTCACACATTCTTTTGCTCTAGTTTCAATGTCACTAGGAAGTCCACACGGTATGGCATGTCCTAATTCCGCATAATATGGAGGCTTTGTCATCCATTTCTTCATGATAGCCAAGACATGAACATCTCCATTCACAACTAGGCTATCCGCTCCATATTCATTACCATAAATAAATGACTCTATCACTGCCCGATGGGTAATGGAACTATTCATGGCTAATTGACAAGCTGACTTTAGTTGAGATGTATCATCCACACGACTAGCAGCACGGCTTCCAGAGCCATCGCATGGTTTTACCATCACCGGATATTGAAGTTTTTCTTTTATGACGTCCAAATTTGTATTGGAGTCCACTTCATATGCTTGCTCTGTATCATCGACATGATGTTCAAACAGAGTTTTCCTCACCCTATATTTATTTTTAATAAGCTTAGCCACTTCATACTTCAACCCAGGAAGCCCCATCTCCTGTGCAATAAATGAAGTCGTCAAAACACCATAATCCGTAGCAGCTGTCAAGACTCCATCAATTTTATTCTTCTTTGCATATTCAAGACAAGCTTTTTCATCAATAATACTGATGATGGCATGATGGTCAGCATATTGAAAACCAGGAGCATTGGGATCCATATCCAGTGTATGGACTTCATATCCAGTCTCTTTGGCTTTTTTAATTACAAAACTTTGGAGAAATCCTGCTCCAATAATTAAAATTTTTTTCATAACTGTAAGAAATAACTTAAATATTTATTTAAATTTTATAATAAAATAACTATTTATCTAACAATAATTAAATATTGTAATTTATATATTTAACTATCATATATATAAAAAAGAAAATAGAATACTTATTTTATAATAGCCTAATTCTATATCATTGCAAAAACTGTTTTAATCAAGACAATAACATCATTAAAGAAAGAGAACTTTTTTATCTCATCAAGATTCCATTTCATTTTTTCTGGGAGAATTTCCTGAATATATGTCTTGTCCACATCGCTTGAAGCATCAAGAAGAGTTGCCTCATCTTTGTAGTTAATACTGGCCATGCTTGTTACTCCAGCAGGAAGCAACAAGGTAGCCATCATTTCTGGAGTATAACCATCAACATATTTGGGAACTTCCGGCCTTGTGCCGACGAAAGTCATGTTACCTTCCAGGACATCAATCAACTGGCTAATTTCATCTAGACGGCAATTGCGAATGAGCTTACCAACACGTGTAACACGCAT
>JAEEGL013701037.1_pt1 | contig 11232 bp, 8 predicted proteins | sample 9134231 | NCBI WGS metagenome assembly JAEEGL01 (sample SAMN16246548, study PRJNA631951) | gut metagenome | biome: gut microbiome; feature: rumen; material: fiber-attached | host: Bos | place: Iran: Karaj | collected 2018-10
CTGTACGTTCCCATCCAGGAGAAGAAGGTGTTCAGCGAGGCCTCTACGCACAGCGGTATCTCCGTAGGAGTCATCAAGGCGGCTTGGGATGCCGCAGGCGAGGTCATCCGCACGTGGGCAACCGAGGGTCACAGCGTACCCCTGCCCGGTCTGGGAACGATGCGCTTCGGCGTCCGCTCGAAGGCTGTTGAGAATCTGGAGGACGTGAAGACCAACCTGATCAGCGTGCGCCGCATCATCTTCACTCCCAACACGGACGTGAAGGACGAGCTGAAGAACACCTCGATTCAGATTACCTGCCTCGACGAGGACGGCAACGTGCTGAAGCGCGTGACCAGCGGCGACAGCGGCGATGTAGAGGATAACGAGAACGGCGGTACGACCACCACTGAACCCAACCAAGGAGGGGAGAACAACGGCGGCGGCGACAACGGCGGCGACGACAACGGCGGGCTGAGCGAGGGTTAACCCCCTCCCAACCTCCCCGTGGGGAGGAGATTGAGATGGGAGCAGCATACCCCGATTCTTTAAACACTAAACACTAAACTCTAAATTCTAAACACTAAACTAAAATGACTAAGCAGCGACTGATTGAGATTGCAGTGAAGATGATAGTAGCCGCACTCACCGCCTTCCTGACGGCACTCACCACCACGAGTTGCGCAGGGTATGGCCCAATCTACATGTGAAAGTGAAAAGTGAAGAGTAAACAATTTGCTATCGCACCTGAAACCTGAAACTTGAAACCTGAAACTTGAAACCTGAAACTTGAAACCTGAAACCACATGAGCTCTGATTGAAGAGGTCTGACTCCGAACGAAAGCATCCAACTGCTATGATGGCGGCTGGATGCTTTTTTGGTGGGAATAACTTCTACGTGTTCTTACCCCGTAATAGGACACGCATAGCGCCGGATGAGTTCGGCAAAGATGGCATTCTGTTGCAAGACGAGTGGGCAACCAGTCATGAGCAGTTGCTTGCGTGCACGGGTCATGGCGACGTTGAGCTTGCGGTCAATGATGCGGCCTGCCTCTTCGAAACAGTTGGCAGTAAGGAAATCGAGCTGGTAGGGATGCTGGATGGTGAACGAGTAGATGATAACGTCGCGCTGTGAGCCCTGATAGCGCTCTACGGTGTCGATACTGATGTCAAGCAGCTGTGGGATATCCAACTTGGCGATTTCGCGACGAATCATGGCAATCTGGTTGCGGTAGGGTACGATGATGCCTATGGTCTTGTTGACATCAAAATGTTCGCCATACTGACGATAGATACGACGAAGCAGGTTGGCGACGAGACAAGCCTCGGCAGGATTGACTTTGTCGGAACGTTGAACGTTAAACTGTGAACTATGAACTATGAACTGTGAACTATGAACTGAAAAGAAGAGTACACGACGCTGTTTCAGGAGGTCGTCGAGGGCATCTTCTGAAGGTTGGCGATAGTCCAGCTCCGTCTCTTCCTGATGGGGCAGAGGTACGGGCTGCAACTGCTCCTGGGCATAAAAGAACTCGTTGGGGAAGGCAGAAACATCAGGATGCATACGTCCCTGACGACGCAGAATGGCAGTAAACGCATCACGACCGGCTTCGCGCTCCTGTCGTAACAAACGTTCGAAAAGAGACAAACGGCAGTCGTGCAACGAAGGGTCATCATCCGGTTGTTGCACAACAGCAGGCAACTGTTTGTGGTCGCCTATAAGGATGAAGCGTTGGATGCTTTCTGAGGCTAACAATCCGATGATGTTGGGCTCCAGGATTTGTGACGCCTCATCAACGATACAGAGGGAGAAATGCTTTATCTGCAACAAGTAGGACCGCGACTGGAGCATGGACGTTGTACTAACAATAACACGTGCGTCCTGTATCAGTTGACGGATGTCCTCTAATCGCGGATGACGGTCTGATATCCTGTCAATCAACCTATCGGCGAAACGGGGGTCGCACGAGGCCTCGTAGCCCATGCGAAGGTAGTCGATATGTGCCTCTTCCAGCATGACACAGATTTCATCGACGGCACGATTGGTGTAGGCGGTAAGGAGAAGTGAAGAGTGAAGAGTGAAAAGTGAAAAGCGAAGTTCTTCCTCGACGAGGAAACGGAGGGCCATCGACGTTTTACCTGTTCCCGGAGGACCTTGCAGGAGGAAATAGTCTTGTGCCTGACGGGCTTTGAGCAGCATGTCGTCGTAATAGGGGTTATAGCTGCGCGACAGGGTTATTGAGCAATCCCTGCGAGGCGCACGCAGTCCTAACAGCAATTGCCGCTTATCAGCAGAGGCTTTGCAAAAGGACAGTATGCTGCGCAAGGCTGAGGTTGTGCCGACGTCCGACGAGGTATGCTCGACGGCATAGATGCCACCATCGAATACATGCTCGTTTTGTTGTCGCTCGTTCAGGATGAGCGTGAGCCGTACATCTGTCAACTGCGATATGATGCCTTTATATAATATGCTGCTGCACACATCGGGGTTGTCGTCACAACGATAGATATACACCATATCGCCCCGTCGGAAATTGGGCAATACCTTGGAGGTGTCAATACTAAGCGTAACATGTTCAGCGTCTCGTTCTATGACAGGCCCCGTCAGGATGTTGCCTGTTTCCTGCTTCTCTGCCAAAGGCATATTCCACAGGTCGGCCTGTGACCCGGTCTGTCCCTCCTGTACTCCTGTCTTTTGAGCCAACTGTTCGCGATAGACAAAAGTCAGCATACGCTCAACATAATGCTGCTCCCTCTCTGTCAGATGATGCAAGGGAGCCACTGTTTGTTCCTTCTCACTACGAATATACTTATTGAAGAAGTCGGCCTTTTGCCGGTTCTCAAGCAGGATGTCGGCACGAAGCAACGGCAGTATTGACATGAAGCCTTCGCGAGCCATGCGCACCTCTTGGGCAACCATACGGTTACGAACGGCAATAGCTTCACGAAACAGCTGTTGATAGAAGTTGACCACCAACAATCCCTGACGGGCAGCATATTTGGAATAAAGAAGACGGATGTCCACCTGATTGGCTGACAGGTGGAAATTATAACGCAACACCCCATAATAGAGCAACAGCTGCACATAATGGTCTTCCTTGTAAGGATAAGGACTGACAGGAGGCAACTGCTGCTGCAGCCGTTCGATGTTCCAGTTCTTGCCCGACTTCTGCTCTACCAGCAGACGCATGTCGTCTGTCATCAAGTCAACACGTCCCTGCAATCCTAATCGCTCGCAAATAAACGATGGTTCCACCAAAGTTCGCCGAATGTCGTAAGTATCATCGACTCTCAGCATATCGGGATTACGGTTCTTGAAGAGTATGTCTACCACTTCGCGAATGTTGGCGACTTGTTGCTGGGCATCAGCCTTAAAGCGTGCTGCGCCAAAACCTTCACATGTACAAAACTGCAGAGCCTGTTCACAGAACGATTTGCGTAATGTATGGGCAAAAGATGTTGTTGGACTGTTGATGAGGTCGTCGAGTGCCGATCCGGCAAAATTACCCAATAGGGTGGCCTGCGTATTAACCTGTGCCCTCAGACGATTAAACAGATAGCTCATCGGGTGGTGTCCATACTCCTGGAAACAGGCTGCAATGGAAGAAATATCTATCAAGAAGTCTGGCTCTACCACGATGAGACCGGCAGAAACGCTTGTTCCCTCGCGATGACAGTCCAACAGATTGAGTTGCATGCCTGAAGAGAGGCAAGAGGTAAGAGGTGAGAGGTGAGTGGTGAGAGGTGAGAGGTGAGATGAGGGGTGAGAGGAATGTGAAGGAAGGGTAATACAGATGGGGCCGTCGGCTGTGGAGGCATAGATATACTTGTCGTCCCAACTATCCACAATACACCTGATATATTGCAGATTGACTTGGGCTTGATGTTCCTGTTGACGCTCGTTGGCAGGCAGGCGTGTCAGCAACTGATGAGGGATGTCTTCATGGAAAACGGTAGAGATGAAGATGGTCAGGGCACGTATGTCATACAACCAATCGTCGTTAGAAAGTGATCCTGCCTCTTTCGCGCCATTGGAATGACGCCGCATCTGCTGGATAGCAATACGATGACGCATGGCGATACCATGATGTTTGCAGAGATAATCTACTTGTGCAAACACATTACCAAAGCCGTGACGACTGCCTCGCAGTGCCTCAGCACAAGCCAATACCAAAGTTTCGTGAAGATAGCGCAACGAAGCTCCCGATGGCGCTACATCGGCCAGTTGTGTACAGCGTTCAAAGAGCTCGGCAATAGTCATCAATCCACCTTCGAGTCCATTGGATTGCGCAGTCCCTTGTAACCTGTCAGGTAGGCCTTGGCAGAACCAAAGCTTAAGAACATGTCGAGACGGACAGGCAGATGGTTCTTGTCGTCAGTAATATAGAAACGAATCAATTCGTGGTTCTGACCGTTCTCACGCTCAATGAACGAGAACACCAGACAACGGTACTTGTTGTTGTTGTTCTTCATCTTCAACGTCGTCTTACCCGTATACTTCAGCCACGAGTTGGCCACTTTACTGGCATCGGCCACGGGCATGGGAATCTTGTCGCCCTCCTTCATGGTGGAGGCATCGAAATTGCGAGCACGCAGGTAGATGCTCATCATATCGTAGAGACAGTCCTTATACTCCATCTCCTTCCACAAATGCTCGCCGCTGCTGGTGATGGCATGAGTCTTCAAATGGCAGTTGCCGTTGGGATAGTTATACCACAACTCGTCGACATAGTAGCGTTGGCCCTCACGAGCGCCCTTGCGAAAATAAAGCGGTGCAATATCCTGATTCGTATAACATAATAGGGTATCGCGCATCACAAACATATTGTCGAGTTTATCATTACCACGAGTAATCAGACTGCTACGGAAAGCCTTTTGGCCCTTATAGTTCGACTGAACGGTAGACATAGATGCCGTACCCACCTTGACCCACACAAACTTCCAGTTGAAATAGAGGTCGTAGCTCAGAAACTCGCCCGACTTGAAGGCAAAGTTCTCAATGCCACACTGGGCTTGCGCCGTAGAAGGTAAAAAGGTGAAAAGGTAAACAGGTAAAATACCCATTACCAATCTATGTATCCATCTGAATTTTATTGTCTTCATAATCCTTATTTTACTTTTTGTTGTTCTTACTGTCTATATCGTTTATCATCACGACATTCTTTTTGACGTATTCGATGCCCAAACGTTTAGCGCGCTCGATATTTCTGTTCATTTGTTTCTTCTTAGCCTTACCTGCCTTTTGCTTCACCAGGTCTCCTGGCTTTTGCTGATAACGCTTGCGTTCTGTCAGATTCCACTGCTGGGTAAGATCCCATTTGGCCTTGCATTCTATCGAATTGGAATAATAGTAAACGTCTTCTGGCTGCAAGTCTTCATCATAGAGACCAGTATCCCAAATGCCATTGCCATTACGGTCGACAAAAGCACGGACATAATACACGCCAGGATTGATATAGAAGAAGGTGGCTGAGCCATCGGCTTCTGCCCTAACCTCCTGCACTATGCTCTCACTCTTATTGAGAAGCTGCACCACAAGACCTTTTTCTTGCAGGCCACTGGTCTGCATCACCAAGGTAGAATATTCGTCAAGCGACTTCACCTTGATGCCTTGCTTAAACTCATTTGACACCAGGCCATAGATGTCGACAAAGGCTGCTGAGTCTACCTCCAGACTATATTCACGACCTGGTTGCCAGTCAGCTCGTATATTGTAAAAACGCAAGGTAGAGTCCATACGACTGAATTCGAATGGCGCCCGATACCATAGTGAGTCTATCTTAGAATAAAGGTGGATGGCTGCTGTATCAAGTTTGGCCAACGGAGTTGGCATCTCAATAGTGACGATACCATTGGGATCCATTGATGCTGGCGCATTATACTTGGGTTGCAGTGCCTTGACGGGATAGATGCTGTCATATGGCTGTTCGTTCTTCTTCCGCTTTTCCTGCTCCTTCTGCCACTCTTCCATCTCCTTCTTCAACTGTTTCTGGCGTTTCTCGTATGACACCTTCGCCAGCACCTCAACAGCCGAGTCTGTATGCTCTACAAGCTGGCCCAGCGTATCAGTCATCTGATAGGTAATAATCATACGCAGCGTATCTTGATTCACCAGCATGGTGTCGCGAAGCCAGTAAGTAATCGTATCCTTCTTGGCACTGGGTTCGACGACAAAGGCCGAGTCGCTGTCAAAGTTCAAACCTTGAAGGACGGGCAACAGGCTGTCACCGTATGTAAAGAACATCGTAAAGCGGTCTGGCTCCTGACGCTCTATCTTCAGCAGGTTGCGTGTGGTCTGTTCCTCCTGGAAGGCCAGCAACACCACATCGTCAGGATAAAAGTGGGTATAGGGCACACGCAGGATGTTATCGATATGCAATGTATCGCGCCAAATGGTGTCCTGACGGATGTCGGGTGCACATGAGGGTATGTAAGTCTGATGCGAGAAGGCTATCATCTCACTCTTCTGCGAGAACTTGAAGTCGCCATCAGCATCCTGTAAAGCATAGGCACGATATTCGCCGGGAGCAACACCCTTGACGACAAAATGGCCACTTTCATCAGTACGGGAGATACGCAACAGGGGGGTGGTGCGGAAGGCTGAATCAGCCAAGTCTGCATAGAGTCCCACGCTGATGCCCTGTATGGGTTCCAGCTTGTCGGCACTCAGCACATAGCCTGCCACCTCGAAGGTGTCAATCTGCTCGCCTGTAGAGAACGTATAGGTATAGTTGCCCAAAGGGTTGCCTTCGTTGTTGTCGCTGATGGCGTCGCTGAAGTCGACGGTATAGGTCGTGTTAGGCTTCAACGAGTCTATCAGTTTCACCACAATCTTCTTGCCCTGCGCCTTGATTTCGGGCATCTCCAACTGTGGAGGCGACACCATGACATTCTGTGTAGCATCAGCCAGCTTAATGAACTCGTCAAAATAGATAGTGATCTTCTTACTCGTCACATTGGTAGCTTGGTCTTCTGGCGAACAACCTATGATGCGAGGCGGGTCATCATCATACCAACCGCCATCGGGGGAACCCATACGGGCACAGCCCGAAATGAGAAATGAGAAATGAGAAATGAGAAATGCTACACAAAGCATCCCTATACACCCCTTGAGGTTCATTTCCATCCGCTTCTTAAGCGCTTCTGTCCATTTCTTCATTTCTTCATTTACATTTTCATTACTCATTTCTTTCATTTCTCATTTAACCTTACGAGTTGCTCAATATGTTCGCGCGAATTGCTCAGACGGGGCACCTTGTGCTGTCCGCCTAACTTGCCACGCAATTTCAGCCAGTCGTTGAAGAGACCTTTGCGAGCCTTGATGATTTCCAAGTGCTGCAGGGTGATATCCTTATAGCGCTTGGCCTCGTAGTCGCTGTTGATTTCCTGAAGGCGCTTGTCTAACAAGTCAGAGAATTGTGCCAAGTCGTTCGGCGACTTGGAAAATTCGATAAGCCACTGGTGACGACACTTGGCATTGGCATCCATAAAGACTGGAGCCGCCGTATATTCCAAGACCTCTGCACCCGTCTGTTCGCAGGCATAGGCCAGACCCTGCTCAGCATTATCGACTATCAGCTCCTCGCCAAAGGCATTGATAAAGCTCTTCGTACGCCCACTGATAACAAACTTATAGGGATTGGTCGAGGTAAAGCGGATGGTATCGCCAATCATATAACGCCACAGTCCACACGAAGTAGATATCAGCATGGCGTAGTTCTTGTCCTTCTCGACGCCCCAAAGAGGTACGATGTTACCTCCGTCCATAGGCTGGAACTCATAGAACACGCCATAGTCCAACATCAGCAGCATCGCCTTGTCAGCAGGATCGTCCTGCAAACCGAAGAAACCCTCGCTGGCATTATACGTTTCCATATAGTGCATGTTGGGCGATGTGATGAGCTGTTCGTATTGTTTGCGATAGGGCGTGAAAGCCACACCACCGTGAAAGAACACTTCAATGTTAGGCCACACTTCTTCAAGATGTGTCTTACCCGTCATCTCCATCATGCAGTTCAACACGGAGAGCATCCACGAAGGTACACCGCTGATGTTGGTCACGTTCTTGTTCATGGCCTCAAGGGCTATCCGCTCACGCTTCACCTCGAAGTCGCCGAGCAGAGCCGTCTTCTTCTTGGGCACCCGCACTAAGTTGACCAGCGGATTGATGTTCTCTATCAGAATGGCACTCAGGTCACCTACTAATGAACCAGACACATTATAGTTGGGGGCATGGCTACCACCAAGAATCAGTCCTTTTCCGTCGAACATCCTGGAATTGGGGTTATTGCGGAGATAAAGGGCTACTGAGTCGCGCCCGCCAGCATAGTGAATCTTCTGCAGTCCTTCTTCGCTGACAGGGATGAACTTCGACTTGTCGTTCGTTGTACCTGATGACTTGGCATACCAACGCACACGTCCTGGCCATAGCACATCCTGCTCACCGTGACGCATACGGTCTATATCGCCCTTCAGTTCCTCGTAGGTGTTGACAGGCACCATGCGGATAAAATCGTCATAGCCCTTGATGTTGTCAAAGGCATGGTTCCTGCCGTATTCTGTATCTTTTGCGGTATGAATCAGATGATTCAGCACTGCCCGTTGCAGCGCCTCTCCCCCATTCTGATGCTTCTCCAAAGCCTTCTGACGGGGCACGAATACCTTTCCTATAATCTGAGTCAGACTCATTGTTATTGCACCATTGACTGCAAAGTTCGTGCAAGCCGGATGCAATGGAGCGTGCTCTAATTGCAAAGACAAGGCCGAATTTCGCACATTTTGCGTGCAAAATTACATAAAAGCATTGTAATGGGGGAATTTTTTTCGTTTTTTTATATAATAACGTTTACTTTCTCGAAAAAGTTTCGTATCTTTGCCCATGATTATACAAGATGTTTTACTAACAGATAAACTATGAAAAAGTTATTTATAATGGCCATAGCCGTCATCATGGCTACAGTGAATGCAAATGCCCAAAACGGAGAAGGCGAGTGGAGTATTATGCCTAAGGCGGGTTGGAATCTGGCGACATGGGCTGGCGACCCTGATGCCAAATGGATGAGCGGCTACATGGGTGGTCTCGAGTTCGAATATGGCGTTACGGAAAATGTAGGCTTGGTAGCTGGTCTTCACTATTCTCTACAGGGCGAGAAGGACGACGTGAACAAAACGAAGATCATGTTCGGTTATACCAATGTACCCCTGTTGGTGCAGTTCTATCCTGTTAAGGGATTAGCTATCAAGGCTGGTGTCCAACTGGGATTCCTGGCCAGCAAAAAAGCGACATTGGATGGTGTGAAGTACGACATTGACAAGATTGAGGCCATGTACGGTGTTTCGTCTAGTTTCCGTAAGTTCGACCTTGCCATCCCCATGGGAATCTCCTACGAGTATCAGCGCTTTGTGCTTGATGCCCGCTATAATCTTGGATTGATTGGTACCGTGAAAGGCGTTGACGAGACTTATCGCAACAGTGTGTTCCAGTTCACCATAGGGTATAAGATTCCTTTCTCGGACTAACGTTATATAAAAAAGTCCGTCCCGTCGGACTCCCAGTTCGCTCCTTACGGACTAAGAGTACGCACGGGACGGACTTTTTCTTATATCCTTACCCCTCAGCGAAAGCAGCGGCTTCAGCCTCAGCTATGATTTCCTCTCGTGTTTTCTCACGGGGCGTAGCTGTAATGTCATCCAGGGTGAACTCGTCTTCTTCTGTTTGTCGCTGAGGCACAGCTGCAGACTGTACAGGCTCCTCTGGTTTCTCCTGCTCAGTGATAAACTGCTGCTCATTATCCTGTTGCAGCTTCTCGATGTCTGGTGCCGCCATAACTGGCTCCTCTTCCATCTTGGTGCGATTGGCCTTAGCAGCAAAGATGGCATCGATGAACTGAGGTTCACGACGCAGGCGCTGTAGTGTTTCCTTCGAGGCCTGCTGATGGCTTTCTTTTTTAGAGAAGCCTGTTCCAGAACAGCCTTCCTGACCTTCCAGGAATACCTGCGTGGTAAAGACTGGGCTGCCTGTCTGCTCGTCCTTGGTCTGGTTCAACTCACGAAACTCCAGCTTCACACGATTCTTCTGACTCCACTCCAAGAGTTTCGACTTGAAGTTGACCTCTTTGTAGGCCACCTTGTCGAGATTGATGAGTTGCGACAGGATGCGCTTCTCCATGAACCGCATGCAGGCATCATAGCCCCTGTCGAGATAGATGGCACCTACCAAAGCCTCGAAGGCATTGCCGTTCATGTAAGAATTGTGCGAAGTGGAATGACCTGCCGACGTTATCAACCGGGAAATACCCATCTCCTGCGACAATTTTCCAAGTGTAGCACGGCTGACCAATTTGGAACGCGTATTGGTAAGGAAGCCCTCGCGCTTGCCCTCGAAATGGCTAAATACAATATGCCCCACCACGGCATCGAGGATGGCATCGCCTAAGAATTCCAAGCGTTCGTTATTCTGGGGACGACCCTTTTCATTCCTTTTGCCTACGCTCTTATGAAGCAGCGCCTGCTTGTAGAGCTCGATGTTATGGGGATAAAAGCCCAGAATCTGGTAGAGAGCCGAAAAAAGCTCCTTCTCCTTACGGAAAGGGAGCTTTATCTTATCAATTATATCTATATAGTTCATAGTTCATAGTTCATAGTTCATAGTTTACAGTTCATTGTTCATAATAATATATTGCCACCATATGACGGTTAATACAATTATGAACTATGAACTGTGAACTATGAACTGATTACACTGTGTACTTCTTGAACACTACGCAGGCGTTGTGACCACCAAAACCGAAGGTATTGCTGAGTCCTGCACGTACCTCACGCTTCTGAGCCTTGTTGAAGGTGAAGTTGAGGTTGTAGTCAATCTCCTCGTCCTTATCGTCATCCTCATGGTTAATCGTGGGAGGCACGATGTCGTTCTGAACAGCCAGAACAGTAACCATAGCCTCAACAGCACCAGCTGCACCTAACAGGTGACCAGTCATTGACTTGGTAGACGAAATGTTCAGCTTGTAGGCAGCATCGCCGAACACCTCCTTGATGGCCTTAGCCTCAGAGATGTCACCAACGTGAGTTGATGTACCGTGAACATTGATGTAGTCGATATCCTCAGGCTTCAAACCAGCATCCTCAAGGGCGTTCTGCATCACCAGCTTGGCACCAAGTCCTTCGGGATGTGAGGCAGTGATATGATGTGCATCAGCACTCATGCCTGCACCCACCATCTCGGCGTAAATCTTAGCACCACGAGCCTTC
>JAEEGL013837795.1_pt1 | contig 11232 bp, 11 predicted proteins | sample 9134231 | NCBI WGS metagenome assembly JAEEGL01 (sample SAMN16246548, study PRJNA631951) | gut metagenome | biome: gut microbiome; feature: rumen; material: fiber-attached | host: Bos | place: Iran: Karaj | collected 2018-10
AGACCTCGAAGCCCTGCTCCTCGGCTCTCTTCCAGCTCTTGGATCCCTCGTAAAGACCGATAATGACCTTCACTCCGGACTCCTTCAGGTTCAGCGCATGTGCGTGTCCCTGGCTGCCATAACCGATGATCGCAACAGTCTTTCCCTCGAGAAGAGACAGATTACAATCTTCCTGATAAAAAATCTTTGCCATTTTTGATTCCTCCGTTTTTCGTGTATATATGTTTCAGGTAGTTCCTGTAACAAACAAGTGAGTCCTCTCCTTAAAATGCATCAAGGAAGGAAGGTAACATTCTCCACACCTCTGCACAGACCGGCCACTCCGGTGCGGGCCAGCTCCAGGATCTCATGTCCGTCAAGGAGCTTTAACAGCGCATCGACCTTGCTCTGGGCGCCGGTGATCTCGATGATCAGGCACTCGGGCTGCACATCGATGATCTTGCCCCGGAAGATATCGGCGATGGCGATGAGGTTCTGCCTTTGATCCGCATCTGCCTTCACCTTTACCAGAGCCAGCTCGCGGTATACGCTCTCATCCGGCTTCAGTTCTTTGATATCCCGCACATCCACCAGCTTAGCCAGCTGCTTTTCGATCTGCTCCAGGATCTCATCATCACCGCTGGTGACAATGGTGATCCGGGTATAACGATTATCAGCGGTCACACCTGCTGTGATGGATTCGATGTTATATCCTCTTCTGGAGAAGAGACCGGAAATACGGCTCAGTACACCGGAATTATTGTCTACCAGAAGCTGAAATACTTTCTGTTTCATGTTATTTCCCTTCAATCTTCAGGTTAAATTCAATCATTCTTCTGCATGATACTTTAGCAATGTGGCGCATGAGTGTCAACTGCTAATATTATCTGCAATATTGATCTATTTTAATCGTTTTCGCAGCATTTTGATAATGCCAGGGTCCCGGTGCGGGCAACTTCCACAATGCTGATGGAACGGAACATATTGATGAGAAGCTGTATCTTTTCCGGAGTGTCGCAGATCTGGATCATCATGTAATGCATGCTCATATCTACGATACTTGCCTTCATCACTTCACAGATCTCCATGATCTCCGCCCGATTTGATTTATTATATTTCACCTTCATGAGCATCATTTCACGGGAGATGCACTGTTCCTGATGAAATGTCTTGACCTTAATGATGTCCAGCTTCTTGTTCAGCTGCTTCTCGATCTGCTCCAGAGTACGCTCATCGCCTGAGCTCACAATGGTCATGCTGGAAACCGTCGGGTCATCTGTCTCACCCACCACCAGGGAATCGATATTAAAGCATCTTCTGGCGAAAAGTCCGCTGATCTTGGCAAGGACACCGCTGCGGTTCTCCACCGTGATGGAATAGATTTTCTTATTCTTCATACTCTCCACCGTCCTTATTTCACAAGATCCATAGGATCCACGATGCACTCCAGCAGTACGGAATTCTCATCCTTCAGGAATGTGTCGATGGTCTCCCGGGCATCTTCCATATTTTCCAGTCTCAGATAATCGAAGTCATAAGCACTCACCAGCTTGCTCAGATCAGGGCTTCCGGAAAGATCCACCACGGAATAGTGATCTTTATAGGTGTAATGCTGGTATTCCCGGACCATACCGAGATACCGGTTCGCCAGTACCACGATCTTCACAGGAACCTTGTGCTGTCTGCTGGTGGCCAGCTCCATCATGGACATCTGGAAGGAACCGTCTCCGCAAACCGCCACCACCTGGCGATCCGGGCAGGCGATCTTGGCGCCCATGGCAGCAGGAATGGAATATCCCATGGTACCCATACCGCCGGAGGTCAGGAATCTGCCCTTGCGGATGTTAACGTTATCACAGGACCAGATCTGGTTCTGTCCCACATCTGCCACATAGACCGCATCGTCATCCATGGCATTGGACAGCATCTGGATAAAGATGGCGGGATCCACGAATTTCGGATCCGGATTCCGCTTCCGCTTCATGGTCTTGCGATACTCGGTGAGTTCTGCCACCCATGGCGAATAATCCGCATCGATCTCCGCATCCAGAAGGTCCTCAAAGATGTGCTTCGCATCTCCTACCAGAGGAATAGAGGAAATGGCATTCTTACCGATCTCTGCAGGGTCCACATCGATATGGATCAGCACTTTATTCTTGGTGATCAGATCCGGCTGGCTGATGGCGCGGTCTGCCACTCTCGCGCCCACCATGATGATCAGATCTGCTTCATTCATGGCTCTGTTTGCATAGAGCTTTCCGTTGTTACCCACCATGCGGAAATACAGCGGATGATCTGTGGGCATGACACCGATTCCCATCATGGTACTTACAACGGGAATGCCGAACTTCTCAGCGAAAGCCTGAAGCAACTCTTGTGCCTCGGAAAGAATGACGCCGCCGCCTGCACAGATAATGGGCTTCTTTGCCTTTTCCAGCTCTTTTGCAACCTTCTTCAGCTGCGCGCCGTTACCCTTCACGGTGGGCTTATAGGTTCGAAGAGAAACCTCTTCGGGATATTCAAATTTCCGGACGGTCTGATTCTGAACATCAATGGGAACGTCGATGAGAACCGGCCCCTTCCGTCCCGTATTTGCGATGTGGAATGCCTCTTTCATAATGCGGGGGATATCCTCTGCATTGCGCACCAGGTAGCTGTATTTTACGAAGCTCTCCACCGCTCCCGTAATATCCGCTTCCTGAAACACATCACTTCCGAGAAGTTCGCTGTTTACCTGTCCGGTAATGACGATCAGAGGAATGCTGTCCGCAAAAGCAGTTGCCACACCGGTGATGATGTTGGTAGCACCGGGGCCGGATGTGACCGCGCACACACCGGGTCTTCCGGTCATGCGGGCTACACCGCTGGCGGCATGTGCCGCATTCTGCTCCGTACGGACCAGGACGGACTGAATGTTCGAATCCAGAATACTGTTGTAAAATGGACAAATGGCGACACCGGGATAGCCGAATACATGGGTCACGCCTTCCGCTTCCAGGCATTTGATGATGGCATCTGCACCGTTCATGCACGTATCCTCCGAGCTCTTGATATTCAAAAAAACTTCTTGTAATTATAGCACAAAATAGACGGAAAACCTATCGAATTTTATGCAAAACTTGATTTTTCTTAAGGAATTTGACAGATAAAACAGATCCTCTTACGACGTTCCACACGGTTGCGCTCCCTTAGAAATTATGATACATTTTCAAAGGACTTTTTCGGGAGGACAAAGCATTGAAACGTATAAAAGATTTGATCTGTATTTTCCTGGCAGGTATACTGATGACCGCACTTCTCACCGGATGTACTTCCGGCAAGGATTCGGATACGGTTCATTCCGAAGAGCTCACCGCTTTCCGCGGCGAAGTAGATGCCTTCTGTGAAAGCATTGCGGATTGTGACAAAGCCATCAACGCCATCGATACGACTCAGGATGGTTACGCCACCGTCCTCATGACGGATCTATATCAGCTACAGGATCTCTTCACGGATTTCGCAGCCAAGGATTTCCCTTCCGATTACGATTATCTGGAATCTCTTGCAGACGAAGCAGCCGAATATATGACCACTGCAGTCGACGCCTTTGGGAATGTGTATAACAGCGATGATCTCACACAATCCATGATGGATGCTCAGTATGAATATGCCATGGAGAATTATTCCAGAGCCTATAAGCGCATTACCGTCATCGTCAAATTCCTCAACGGGGAAGTGGATGCGGATGCAACCGTTACAACCGAATAAACAGTAAAAGCCTTCGGCACATGCCGAAGGCTTTCTTATGTCTAAAAGACTGATTCTAATGTAATTCCAAATCCCAATAACAGGACATTCTTCAGGATCACGTTGCCGATCATCAGGATCAGCGCTGTCCAAAGATAACCTGCCCGGAATTTCAATCCCCGAATCATTCCATGGGATAAGATATCCAGCGTATGGGAACCCATATACAGGACGTATACCGCTGCCCCATAGGGTACCAGCGGATGATACCACAGTGATTCCAGGATCTTTCCTCTGCAAAGGCTGAGGACCGCTCTCGTACCGCCGCATCCCGGACAATACACGTGAAAATGTGTAAAGATCACGCAGGGACTGACCAGATCCTGATTCACCATCCAAAGGTAGATAGCTCCCGGGATCAGCAAAAGCACCGGGATCACGATTCCAAGGATATACAGCTGCTTCTCCAGCGTTACCTGCTTAACCTTAGAGCATGTCATAGAATTCCTTCAGCTCATCCATGTCGTTCAGGTAATTGTATCCGGAACTCATGATTCCAAAAGCAAGTACATAGGCAAGAATAAAGATGATAAGTCCCAGTACGATACCAATGATGGAGCATACAAAGCCTGCGGTACCGATCCCATGCTTGCCCTGCTTGTTTCCAATGATGGCAAGGATCAGGCCGATGATACCAAACAGTACGCCGACCCAACCGGTGCAGCATCCCAGAAGGATTGCAAGGATACCGAGTATCAGACTCGCGATCTGCATTCCGTTTGCCTTGTTTCCCTCAGTGTTCTCTTCATAGGTGTACTGAGTATCGGAATAATTGCCGTAAGGATTCTGTGCTTCGGTGCTTACGGTTTCTACCGTACCGTACACTTCCTCATAGCTGGTAGCCTTCTTCACCTCTCCGGTCATTTCGGAAGCTGCTTCGTCAGCTGCCTTGGAAAGGTTCTGAGCAGCCTGGTCTACCGGGTTGTTCAGTTCATTCTTGTTGTCAAATCCATCCATTTTTCTCTCTCCTCCCAATCTGGGCTTCTAGTATCTGATCATGAAAGCATCATTCGGTCATTTGCCAGTTCAGCTCCGCTGATCTCCTCGAACTTCGCCAGCAGATCCTTCACATGAAGATTCTTCTTCTCTTCTCCGCGGACATCATAGATCACGCGACCCTCATCCATCATGATCAGGCGATTGCCGTGCGTTATCGCATCTTTCATATTATGGGTTACCATCAGCGCGGTCAAGTGTTTTTCTTCAATGATCTGGTCAGAGATCTCCAGCACCTTGGCAGCAGTCTTGGGGTCCAGCGCAGCAGTGTGCTCATCCAGGAGCAGGAGCTGGGGATTCTGGAATGCTGCCATCAGAAGGGTAATAGCCTGTCTCTGGCCGCCGGAAAGCAGTCCCACCTTGGTGGTCATGCGGTCTTCCAGGCCCAGTCCCAGTCTTGCCAGCTGCTCCCGGAATTCCTCATACTCATGGGAACGGATGCCCCACATCAGATTCCGGTGCAGGCCTCTGCGATGTGCCAGTGCCATATTTTCCGCGATCTCCATGGTGGCAGCGGTGCCTGTCATGGGATCCTGGAACACTCTTCCGAGGAACTTTGCTCTCTTATGTTCCGGGAGTGCCGTGATATCCGTACCTCCCACGATGATCCGTCCGTCATCCACAGGCCACACGCCTGCAATGGCGTTCAGCATGGTGGACTTACCGGCTCCGTTGCCTCCGATGACGGTACAGAAATCTCCGTCCTCCAGCTTCAGATTCAGGCCGTTCAATGCGACCTTCTCATTTACGGTGCCGCGATTGAATACCTTATGAATGTTTTGAAGTACCAATTCAGCCATTTGCAACCACTCCCTTCTTCTGCGCACGCTTCTCCTTGAGATAAGGAACCGCAAGGAAGATGGCCACCACAACGGCGGACAAAAGCTTCATGTCCTCGGAAGGCATCTTCAGCCAGAGGACGAATTGATAGACCAGATAATAAATGACAGAGCCCAGGATCACCGCAAACAGTGTCCAGGCAAAAGCGAACTTCCGCTTTGCGGCAAACCGTCCCAGCAGCACTTCGCCGATGATGACGGCAGCCAGACCGATGACGATGGCTCCGCGGCCCATATTGACATCCGCAGCTCCCTGGAATTGACCGAACACGGCGCCCGACAGACCCACCAGACCGTTGGAGATCATCAGTGTAAGCACCTTGATGAAGTCCGTGTTGATGCCCTGTGCCCTTGCCATATTCGGGTTACATCCGGTAGCGCGGATGGCATGTCCGATCTCCGTTCCGAAGAAGGCATAAAGCAATGCAATGAGCACTACAAGGAACAGGATCATCCCGGCAAAGAATACCAGTCTGGAACTCATGCTCTGGGTTACATACCGCAGAGATACCACCAGCGGATAATTATCGACAGAAACAGGCCGGTTTGCCTGTCCCATAACTTTCAGATTGATGGAGTACAGCGAGATCTGTGTCAGAATACTGGACAGGATTCCTGGGATTCCCAGCAGTGTGGTCAGCAGTCCGGTCACCATACCTGCCAGAGCTCCGGCAAAGAATGCAATGATAGTGGCCAGCACAGGGTTCACGCCCACACGGATCAGCATGACGGTGGTGGCTGCGCCGAAAGCGAAGGAACCATCCACGGTCAGATCCGCAAAATCCAACAGACGAAATGTGATATAAACTCCCAGCGCCATCACTGCCCATACCATACCCTGCGCTACAGAGCCGGGAAGCGCACGCCAGAGAGAGGCGAAACTGAGTGAAGCAAAATATTGAAGCATAAAAAGGATATCCTTTCAAAGAAAGATTTGTCCCGGCAAAAACCGAAACCCTTAAAACCACCAAGAGGGATGCCCGTTACAGGCATCCCCTTTTGGTAAATGCAAATGATTTATTCACCGATGGCAACGTAGCTATCGGGAACAGTGACGCCAAGTGCCTCGCAGATCGCAGGGTTGTACTTCTTTGTCACTTCGGAAGCATATCTGACATCCATGGTGGTGATGTCCGCGCCGTTTACCAGGATCTCGTATGCCATCTTACCGGTCTCATATCCCAGATCATAATAGCTGATGGAAAGAGTTGCTACACCGCAGCCGGTGCAGAGGCCTTCCTCGGAAGCGATGACAGGAATGCCGGCAGGTACCACAATGTTGTAAACCGTCTCAGTCACGGAAGCCAGAGTATTGTCGGTGGGGATGTAGAGAACATCGCACTCTTCGCATGCGGAAGTGACAACAGCCTGTACTTCGTTGGTATCAGCAACACCGTACTCTTTGTATGCGATGCCGTCCTCCTCCAGAGCAGCCTTGAAAAGCTCGATCTGGTACTTGGAGTTTGCCTCGGCGGTGCAATACAGCAGACCAACCTGCTGGGCATCGGGGAAGATCTCTACCAGCATATCCTCCTGCTCACCGATGGGAGCAAGATCGGAGGTACCGGAGATGTTTCTTCCGGTAGCACCGGACCAGTTATCAATCTCCAGAGCGCTTGCATAATCGGTAACGGAAGTTCCCAGCACGGGAATGGAGGTGGTTGCAGATGCCGCAGCCTGAAGAGGTGAGGTGGCATTTGCAAGGATCAGATCCACGTTATCTGCGGTGAAGCCGTTGCAGATGGTGGAAGCATTGGTCTGCTCACCCTGTGCATTCTGCAGATCGAAGGTAACATTGCCCTCACCCAGCTTCTCGGTCAGAGCATCCATAAAGCCCTGAGAAGCCGCATCCAGTGCAGCGTGCTCTACCAGCTGGCAGATACCCACATGATAGACCTTACCGCCCTCGTAAGGTTCGGAAGCAGCAGCTCCGGAAGATGCTTCCTCACCACAGCCGGTAAGAAGGCTCATGCCGAGAACTGCGGTCATAAGTACGGACAACAATTTCTTTTTCATAATAGTCTCCTCCTGTAATCATCGCCACACTTTATTGGTTTAAAGTGTAACACTTCACACAATGATACAATAATTGTTTCATGCCGTCAATGGCGGAAACAGAAAAAAATGTATATTATTGCAAACAAAAAGGAACCGCGTATTTCCGCGGTTCCCCCGGTACATTAATGTTTTGCGATGACTTCACCGGAATTCTTGTGAATATGATTCTCCGGAATGACCCCGCGCACGCAGGAGGTAGGATAAACATTGGAATTTCTTCCGATGATGGTTCCGGGATTCAGGACACTGTTGCATCCCACTTCCACATAGTCGCCCAGCATGGCGCCCATCTTTTTCCGGCCCGTCTCGTACTTTTCTTCGCCCTTTACCACAACGGGAAGCTTGTCGCTCTTCACATTGGAGGTGATGGAGCCGGCTCCCATATGGGACTTATAACCCAGGATGGAATCTCCCACATAATTGTAATGGGGCACCTGTACGTTGTTGAATAAGATGACATTTTTCAGTTCGGTAGAGTTGCCCACCACGGAATGCTTGCCCACAATGGCGCTGCCCCGGACAAAGGCACAGTGGCGGATCTCCGCTTCCTCATCGATGATAAGGGGGCCGTTCAGAGAGGCACTTGGAGCCACGGTTGCATTCTTGGCCACCCAGATATCATCTCCCCAGTTTTCGTAAAGATCCGGGTTCAGGGAAGCACCCAGCTTCTTGATATATTCCTTAATCCCGTCCAGAGCTTCCCAGGGATAGGTGAACTGTTTCAGATAATCCGCAGCGATGGTCTCCTCGAGATTGTATAAGTCATTGATTGTAATGTGATCCATGTTGGTCTCCCTTATTTCTTGTAAAACTGACTTGCATAATTGAACGCATTCTGAAGCTGGCCGGCATTTCTCAGCCCCTTGACCAGCTGTGTTTTGCCCCCCACGAAATCCGTGAGTTTGGACATGTATTCCTGTTCCGTGATCTCTCCTGCAGCCACCATGGAAAGACCCTTCTCCCAGCTTGCGGTGAGGGCCGGATTCAGCAGAGAGGTGATGGAACCCCGGACCACATCGTAGATCATCTCACCCATCAGGGTGGGAGTCAGGATCTGGGTCTTCTTGTTCAGGTTCAGGTATTCGATCTTCTGAAGCTTGCTTAGGATCTCCGCGCGGGTAGCACTGGTACCGATACCGCTTCCCTTGATCTGGGAACGGAGTTCCTCGTCTTCGATAAACTGTCCCGCATTCTCCATGGTCAAGATCATGCTTCCGGAATTGTACCGTTTCGGAGGGGAGGTCTCTCCCTCTTTTCCCTCAAAGGAAACCACCTGTACCGGGTCTCCCTTTTTGGTTTTTTTCAGCAGCTCCAGGAGAGCAGCATCCACCTTTTCGTTCTCCTGCTCTTCTCCCTCTTTCTTCTCCTCGGATTCCTCTGCGGCATCCTTGGCCACATCCTTATCCTTCTTGAAAGAGAATTCCGTCACCTTCCGGTAGCCTTCGGACTCCAGCACCTTGAAGTTACTGAAGAACTTTTCTTCTCCCACGGAAAGCACCAGCGCAAATTTCTGGAACACGGCAGGAGGATAGAAAATACTCAGGAATCTCCGGACGATGATCTCGTACACCTTCGCCGAAGTGGGGTTTAAGGATCCCAGATTATTCAGTCCCTGTCCCGTAGGAATGATGGCATAGTGATCCGTGATGAGTTTATCGTTCACGTAGCGTGTCTTCTCAACGCCTTTGTAGGCTCCCTTTTCCAGGATCTCGGAAGCATATTCCGAGCAGAGACTGTATCCCTTCAGTCCCCCGATGTTCCGGTGGATCTCCTTGGCCACAGCAGTAGACAATACTCTGGCGTCGGTTCTGGGATAGGTGGTCATCTTCTTCTCGTACAGTTCCTGAGCCACCTGCAGAGTCTGATCCGGTGAGATCTTGAAGAATTTGGAGCAATCGTTCTGAAGCTCCGCCAGATTGTAAAGAAGGGGGGCGTTCTTGTTCTCCTTCTTCCGCTCCACGGAATCCAGTACGCAGGGAAGCCCTGTCAGATGCTCCATCAGTTCATCCGCATCCTTCTTTTCCTTGAAGCCGTTCTCTTTGTAGAGTTTGGGAGACTGGAAGTAGGGGGAACCCTCCACCGCTCTCCACTCTCCGTCAAAGGTAGAATCTTCCAGTGAAAAATGTCCCAGGATCCGGTAGAAGGGTGTCTTCTTAAAATCCCGGATCTCCCGCTCTCTCTGTACCACAATACCGAGAACGCAGGTCATGACACGGCCCACAGAAATGACAGCCTTGTCACGCTTCAGGAAATTCTTCACGTTATATCCGTATTTCAATGTCAGGACACGGGAGAAATTGATACCCATCAGGTAATCTTCCTTGGCACGCAGATAAGCTGCAGTACTGAGGTTATCATAAGCACTCCAGTCCTTTGCCTCCCGGATTCCCCGGAGGATCTCCTCCTCCGTCTGGGAATCGATCCAGACTCTCTTCCGTTCCTTTCCGGTGACCCCTGCCATCCGATCCACCAGACGGTAGATGTACTCTCCCTCCCGTCCGGAGTCGGTGCAGATGTAGATGGTGGACACATCCTCCCGGTTCAGCAGGCGCTTGACGATCTCAAACTGCTTGCTGGCAGAGGGGATGACCTCATACTTGTACTCTTCCGGCAAAAAAGGCAGGGTGTCATAGCTCCAACGACGAAATTTCTCATCGTACACCTCTGGATAGCTCATTGTCACCAGGTGCCCCACGCACCAGGTGACAACGCTGTTCTCGCTCTCCAGGAAGCCATCAGCCCTGCTCATGTTTTCATGCAGAGCGCCGGCGAATTCCCGCGCGACGCTCGGTTTTTCTGCGATGTATAAATTCTTGCTCACGTTAATTCTGACTTACTTCTTTGTGATATATCCCTGTGCCTTCAGAAGCTCTGCGCAAAGCACGGCTCCGCCTGCAGCACCGCGAACGGTGTTGTGGGACAGACCCACGAACTTCCAGTCAAAGAGGCTGTCCTCACGAAGTCTTCCGATGCTGATGCCCATGCCTCTCTCATAGTTTACATCCATGGTAACCTGAGGACGGTTGTCCTCCTCCAGGTACTGAATGAACTGCTTGGGAGCGCTGGGAAGCTCCAGTCTCTGAGGCTCGCCGGAGAAGCTTCTCAGCTTCTCGATCAGCTGTTCCTTAGTGGGCTTCTTTGCGAAGTTTACGAAGACAGCTGCAGTGTGGCCGTTGAGAACGGGCACGCGGATGCACTGGCTGGTGATCTGAGGAGTGGTTGCGGGCACGATAACGCCGTCTTCGATCTTACCCCAGATTCTCAGAGGCTCCTTCTCGCTCTTCTCTTCCTCGCCGCCGATGTAGGGAATGATGTTTCCTACCATCTCGGGCCAATCCTTGAAGGTCTTGCCGGCACCGGAGATTGCCTGATAGGTGGTGACAACCACCTGGGTGGGCTCAAACTCTGCCCATGCAGTCAGCACGGGTGCATAGCTCTGGATGGAGCAGTTGGGCTTTACGGCCACGAAACCTCTGGTGGTGCCCAGACGCTTCTTCTGGAACTCGATGACTGCAGTGTGATCCGCATTGACCTCGGGGATCACCATGGGAACATCGGGAGTCCAGCGATGTGC
>JAEEGL014959925.1_pt1 | contig 11232 bp, 11 predicted proteins | sample 9134231 | NCBI WGS metagenome assembly JAEEGL01 (sample SAMN16246548, study PRJNA631951) | gut metagenome | biome: gut microbiome; feature: rumen; material: fiber-attached | host: Bos | place: Iran: Karaj | collected 2018-10
AGACTTGGATATAATAGAGCAGCTAGAATTGTTGATATCTTAGAAGAAAGAGGAATTATTGGACCACAAAATGGATCTAAACCTCGTGAAGTATTAATTAAGATAAAACATGATGATGGAGAAGAATAATAAAACGTTACATAAAATCTAAAACGCACATATATTGTGCACTTTGAAATTTAATCTACATAAAATAGAAATACACTTGTGTTTCTATTTTTTTTCTTGAAAAAGTAAAAAAATATGTGTAAAATATGTGATATATGTTGTTTCTCTAAAGTGGGTTATTTGACGGTATCTATATTAGATGCTATAATTTATATGTAATTAGGGAATAAGGGGGACGTTTTATGAAAGGATTTATTCTAGATTACATCAATGAAAATGAGTTCCGTAAATTGGAAAGAGCATTAAAGAAATATAATATGCTTGCATACAAGAAGTTAAATTTCGATTACTATCCATCTTTACGTAGTGGTAAGTTCCTTGGCGAATTAGTTTCATCTGATTCTGTAAATAAAACAGACACTTATGAACTAAGATTACCAAGTGATACGTTGTTTACTCAAGTTCATGGTGAAGTTAAGTTAAAATATATTGTTTATAAAGAACAAAATGTCGTTATGCTAGAGACTATTATGCCTACTGCTATCTTACTTGAAGGTCATGTAGCAGAACTTTCTACATATAAAGGTGTAATGATTTCTAAACAAAATGCTGAAAAAGATAAATTTATGATAAATCTATTTAGTGCATTAGATAATGATAAGAAGTAGGAGACTACTTCTTTTTTTGTATAGTAGTGTAAAATTTGTTGTTTGTTTATTAATCTTATAATTCATAATTGTTATAATAGTATCTCGGAGGTAATTATTATGATAAACAACAAAGAAATACAAAAGACTGAAATAATAAATGGAGTTACTGTTGTATATGGAAACTATGAAGTAACTGATGATCCTCAAATTAATAAGTTATTATATTTAAATTCAATAAAATTTTATGATTTAGATGGAAATGAATTTTATGCAAATTTTGATGATATAAATGACGCATATTATGAAATGTGCTATTTAATTGAAAGAGGAGTTACATCTGTCATAGGTCCTAAAGCACCTGTGAAAGATTATGATTTAGGTGAAATATCAGTTAACTATCATCAAGATGGAGTAGGTTTATATATTATTAAAGAAAAACAAAAAAGACTAGTTAAAGAAAAAAACTAGTCTTTTTGTTTAAATTCTTTTTCGAATTTAATTAATTTTTTAATTCTTCCATTATCTATATTATTATTTGGATTTATTTCTTTTATTCCATTTTTTACAAAATCATCAAATGTTAATGAAATTAATGACTTATTTGATAAATCAAAGAATAATCCATCTACATTATATTGAATTGCTGAAAATAAATCATCACTTAACCATAGATCTATTTCTAGACCATTATATTTAAGTTTAAATCCACCAAATTTATTTAAAGTGTATTCAATATTTAATTTATCTATTATTGATTTTATAAATTCTAAGTTTTCATTACCTAACACTACGATATCTAAATCTTTTGGATAGTTAGCATTTATTAAATCTCTAATACAACCACCTAAAAGGTAAGTTGGACATAATTGTCCTATTATATATGCTGGTTTAAAATGATTAGTTATATAGTTTTCTAATCTCATTTGTAAAGATAAGTCATAATTGAATTCTTCATTTAATTCATTATATTTAATAGGTATAATCATAATAGCCTCACTTATTTGGTTATTATACTTTTATACAAATAAAAAAACAATATCTATTTGATATTGTTTTATTTACTTAATGGTGCGGGTAACAGGAGTTGAACCTGCACGGAGTAATCCACTAGATCCTAAGTCTAGCGCGTCTGCCAATTTCGCCATACCCGCAGATGGTGGATCTTGTAGGACTCGAACCTACGACCGCCCGGTTATGAGCCGGATGCTCTAACCAACTGAGCTAAAGATCCATGACTACTTAAATATAACATAATTATTATGGTGGTGCAATAAAAACTTTATGTTTTTGATCTAAAAATCCCTTATATATAAGGATTGACGAGCACTATATAAAAATTTGCATTTTTTAAAAAAAGTGCTATAATAGGACGCATCTCAAGGGGGAATATGTTATGAAGAGAGTAAAATCAATATTATTTGCAATCTTAATTGCATTTATAATTGGATTTGCTGGATTAGGATCAGTATTTGCTGCTACTAGTTTACCAAACTCAATTAAAACTGCTGACTTAACTGGAAACGGTAAGTATAAGACAGTTAACTACATCATTGGTACTGCACAAGATGGTAAAAAGTACACTTATCCAATCGTAGTTAAAAAAGCTACAAATGGAAAATATGTATATTGTATGGAATTAGATGCTACTTACAGATATAATGCAGATTATAAGAAAACTGGTAAAGTAGACGATGGTTTCATCTACATCATTGAATCAAATATTAATACTGGAGATTCTGAAAAGGATTTCTACATCAAACAATTAGCTGTTTGGTATTATATGGACTATGTTAATGGTAATAACAATAACTTAGAACCAAATTTAAAAAATTACATTATTTATCATTCAAAAGATAGTAATAGAGAAAATTATGATGTTTGTAAAAAAGTAATTGATCTATTAAATGGAGCAATTAACTATAAACAAGCAAATGCATCTATCGACTTAGTTGATGGACAAGTTACTTTCTCAATTGTTGATGGATACTATGTATCTTCAGAAATAGTTGTTAAAAGTAACAATGTTAAAAATATTAAGTATTCTTTAACTAATACTCCAAAAGGATCTCAAGTAGTTAAGAGTACAAATGGTGTTAAAGTTAAAATACCTACTTCTGCTATTAAAGCTGGAGAAAAATTAACATTTAGCTTAAATGTAAAAGCTGAAGGTGAAAACAAAGCAGCTTATTACTATTTTGCTAATTCAAAATTACAAAAATTACTTTACAGTGAAGTTGAAACTACTTCAACAAATGTAAATGATGAATTAAAAATGACAATTGCTAACGTTGATTATACAATCAATATTAGTAAAACTGATGTAACTCAATCTAAAGAAGTAGAAGGAGCTACATTAGAAGTTAAGAATGAAAAGGGAACATTAATTGAAAAATGGGTATCTACAAAAGAAACTCATAAGATTACATTAAAACCAGGTAAATATTCATTAACTGAAACTATTGCACCTGCTGGATATAAATTATCAAAAACAACAATCGAATTTATGATTGATGTTACTGGTACAATTTATGTTAAAGACCAAAATGGTGTATACAACAAAGTTGATCATGTAGTTATGATTAATGAATTAGAAGATTCAGTTTCAATCGCTAAATTAGATAGTGAAACTGGAAAACAAGTAGCTGGTGCTAAATTAGTCATTAAAGATTCTAATGGTTATGTAGTATCAGAATTTACTACTACTGATAAAATGTATTCATTACAATTAAAGAGTGGAGTTTATACTTTATATGAAGTTGAAGCTCCTGCTGGTTATGAATTAAGTAAAGATGTTGTAACATTCAAATTATTAGATGATGGTACAGTTCAAGTACTTAATGGTAATGGTAAATACGAAGATGTAGTTTACGTTACATTCTACAATAAGAAAAAACCAGAAGAAAGAAAAGAAGTAGAAGTTCCTGCAACAGGTAAAAACGCAACATTATTATTAATAAGTGGTCTTGCATTACTAATTGGTGGAGCATTCTATGCTAAGAAATCTATCAAAGAATGCTAAGCTAACACTTAGCATTCTTTTCATATTCGTGGGGTTGTGCTTAATCTTATGTACATACTTCGCTAAAATTAAAGATAATTTATTTGCTGAAAAGAGTAAAACTTTAATTCAAGAAGTTGTAGATTTTGATGAAGATGCTGGTCAAGAATTATCATTAAATGAAGAAGAGGAAACGCCAGTTCAATCTGGAAATGGAAGATATGATTATATCGGATATTTAAGAATTCCTTCAATCAACTTAGATAGAGGATTTGTATCACTTGATAATCCTTATAACTATGTTAATTACAATATTCAATTAATTAAGGGTTCTGATATGCCTGATGTTAAAAATGGTAATTTAATACTAGCAGGTCATAAAGGAACATCCTCAGTATCTTACTTTAGTAAATTACATAACTTAAGTCTTGGAGCACAAGCTCAAGTAGAATATAATAACAAAACTTATAGTTATAAATTAGTTAATATATATAATGTTGCTAAAGATGGAACAGTAGAGATTGTAAGAGATCCTACTAAGAAAACATTAACTTTAATTACATGTACACATTTAAGTAAGACCGAACAAACTGTGTATATATTCGAGTTAATAGATTAAAAAATAAATAAACGGGGGTTTATTATGAAAGAGTTATCAATTATAGAAATAATTACTACTGCATTTAATGCAGTTAAAGATTCAAAGATTATTGTACTATTTGGATTAGAATTACTTATTTTATTAATACATTTAGTATTTAAAAAATCTATGGATAAGAAAATTAATAATAGAGTATCTTTAGGAGCTAGTTTATTATTACTTGGTTTCTATTTAGTTAACTATATTAATACTTTAAAAGTATTTGTTGATAATGTATCAACAAAACTATTAGATTTAATATATTTTCCTACAACTTTAGAATTTATAATTGTGGTAATTCTTTCAATTATCATAAGTATTTATACTTTAGTTAAATCTAATAAGACTTCATTAAAGATTGTTAATATACTTGTACCTACTATTATTTCATTCTTATTCTTCTGTATTATTGAAAATGTTAATACATTAGAATTAGATTTTAATGAATTTAGTGTATTTACTAATTCAACATTAATGAGTCTTCATGAACTTGCTATGGGATTATTTATCTCTTGGATTATAGGTTTAATTCTATATAAAATAGATGAATATGTAATTAATAAAGCAGTTAATGAAGTATATGAAACTGATTACAATTATAAGACAGTTAATGCTTTATCAATTGATGAAATTAATAATCAAGATGAAGAATTAGAAATGCCTAGATTAAAAATGAACTAAAAAATGGATTTTATATCCATTTTTTTATTGTTTTTTATTTTATTATTCCTAGAAAAATGCTATATTAATAGTAGAATAGGAGATGTGTATGATGAATAACGAATTTGAAAACACAACTAATATAGTCCCAGGTACACCTGATCAACCTTCTACTCCAGAAGCAATCGCAACTCCAGTTGAGACTTCTGCTCCAGTAGAACAAGCTCCAATATCTTTTGATAGTCCTGCTCCAGTAGCTCCTGCTGCTCCAGTAGTTGAAGATGTAAAAGTTACAGAAGAGGTTCCTGTATCAGTTGAACCACCTGTAGTAGAAAGCCAAGTAATGGATGATACTAATGTTGCAGTTGCACCAGCAGTAGAACCTGCTCCAATTGTTGCTCCTGATGTAGCTTCTGCTGCACCAGTTGCAGCTCCAGCTCCTGTAGTTGAGCCAACTCCAATTGATGTTGCTCCAGTTGTAGCACCAGTAGTTGAACCTGCACCAGCAGCTCCAGTAGATGTTGCTCCAGTTGTAGAACCAACTCCAGTAGCAACTCCAGAACCTGCACCTATTAGTGATGTTCAACCATTAGTTGATTCAAATACTGATGTAGTTAATGCACCAACACCATTTGATGCACCAATTCCTACAGTTGATCCAGTATCTGAACAAGAAACATTAAATAGTGAGGTACCTGTTAAAGCAAATAATACTGTTAAGATTATTTCAATTGTATTAATTCTTGCTGGTATTGCTATTTGTGGATATGTACTTTTCACTACAATAACAGGAAAATAAAAAAGGATTTTAAAAATCCTTTTTTTTATGAATTAATTTTTACTGCGTGAATTACTACTCTTTGTGAAGATCCAACACATGATGATAATGTTAATATCTTATCACTTGAATTTACTTCAGTATTAAAGTTATAAATACTTCTTGATTTTAACATGTTAACGAAGTTATTGAATTCATCATCGTTATTAAATTCAGTTGCTAAATAATCATTTGTAACGTCTGTTCTATAAAGAGAGAAGATTTTCCAGTTTATTGTTTCATTTTTAGTATTAAATGATATTACATAATTTTCGCTATTCTTATACCATGAAGAGGATAGTGTATTTTTTAATGTTCCAAACATAATACCTGTTTTTATATTATGTCCATATATTATAGTATTTTTATCTAAGTTGTCTGGATTGTTTCTATAATCCATAAATATCCAGCCCATGCTGTTTTTATTTTGTCTGAAATCTCTATTCAAGTAATATGAATTACTATCTTTATTTTGGACTACAGGATAATCTATTTTTGTATTGTTTACTTTTAACCATCCAACTGTATCATTATTTATTTTAAGTAAGTCTTCGATTACTCTAGAATAGTTAATATAATATGGAGAAACATAATTAGATTTTCTTTTAGTTGTTTGATTAAAGTCTTCAGCTCTAATATAATTTATATCTTTTTTATTATCATCAAGAGTAGGCTCTATCCCTGAATTAATTAGGGTAGATATATCATCCATTTGACCATTTATTTTTTGTTCATCCATATATTGATTATATGTAGTAATACCTGCATATATACCAATTAATGTTAATATGATAAATAGTACTGTACATATAAGTTTGATATTTATTTCTTTAAAGAAATTTAAGAATCTATATTCTTTTGAATATTCTAATTTAAATTCTATGTTATTTTCTTGGATGAATTTCTTATATTGTTTTTTAATGAAGTTTATTACTCTTAGTATTTCATCAACATTGTTATTCTTTTCATTAATATATATTCTTATATTCTTTTTATTATTTTTCTTTAAATACTCAAGTACAGTTAAAAGTGTTTCGTTTGAATATTTAAGAACTCTTATTTGTTTTAATTTATAGTTAATAGATAAGAAGAAGTCTAAATCATTTATTATTTGATTAGACATTTCTACATCAATTATTAGTTCTCTTTTGTAATAAAAGTCTGTATATGTATCTAAGTGGTTATCTATTAAGAATAGATTCTTTTCTTTGATTGTATGTCTTGTTAAAACTTTAATATTTTTCTTATCTAACATTTCTATTAGGTAAGGGGACATTTCATAACAATCTATTTTCTTTAAGGATTTACAACAAACAATTTTATCGTAGATATCAGGAGTTATTAGTTCATTATCTATGAAATTGATTTTTTCTACCGTTTTAAAGTTTTTTACTAAATCTAAGTAGATTAAATCCATATCCATATTTTCAATAACTACAGATTTAACTCCGTATTTAAGTACAATTAAGTTTAAAAAGTTTAGTACTATATCATAGTTTTTTCTGATATAAGTGAAAGAGAAAACTAGATCATCTGCAGTTATTACATTAGTGTTATTTAACTTCTTTAAATCTACGCTTTTTTCAACTTTTGAAATATATAAAATTTTACTAATTATTTTAAATTTTATGTTGTATTCCATACATGACTCCTATTATATAAATATATTATCATGATTAATTAATTAATTAAATATTATTGATAAAAAAACTGTATTCTTATGCTATAATAAAGCCAGATAGAGATAGTAGGTGGTTAGTATGGAAAAGCAAAGAAATGCTTTCGTAGAACTTTTTAATAAAAAGAAAGTTAAGCTTCCCATGATACTCGCCAAATTTTCTTGTATAGACTTAAAAGATTTATTAAAAACATTTGGAGATTATTTATCTAATGATTTTGATTACATAATAAATAATGAAGAATATATGCTTAGTCTTAATTTGTTTTTTATGGATTTTATTAAAAATAATATAAAATCTGAAGATGACTTATATGCATTAAGATCTATGATTTCTAAAGAATTTGATACATGTAAAAAGACTTTAAAACCATATAATAAAAAAGAAAAGAAAAAAGATGCTCTTTATAGTAGAGTATATAGATTAAAAAGTTTATTTCAATATGATATAGATTATATTGATAATAAATTATTAGATACTAACGTTAATTATTTAGATGCTAAGATTATTAATTTTATTTTATTTGATTTAAAGAATCCGGATTATATATTTAGATTAACTGAAACTTATCCTGAGCTTTTAAATACAACTGATTATAATGGAGATAAAGTATTTACTGTTCTTATTAATTATTATTTAGATAATGTTAATGAATTATCAAATGAAGATTTAACATACTTTAAAAGAGTATTTATGATTCTTTTAGAAAGCGATGTATTAACACTTAAGAGTGATGAGCTTGTTGAATCATATGATAATTTAAAAGAGAATTTCCATAGAACAAATAATAAGAATATTAAATATTTAATTAATTTAATTAATAGACATTATCCAAATTTAAATGGAGATAAGATTAATTGTATTGATTATATTAAAATGAAAGCACCAGCATATGTTTTACCTGCGTATAAAAATGAAGGTATAGATTTAACTAATGATTTTACTATTACTATTGATGGTTTAAGAAATAAGAAAATGACTAATACATTATTTGATGATGCCTTTACTTTAAAGGGAAGTGGTAATGACTTACATATTTTAGTAAGTGTTCCTGATGTGGATATGTTTATTAAAAGAGATTCTGAGTTAGATAACTTCATGAGATGTCTTGGTGAATCTGTTTATATTAAAGATAATCGTAGAGCTTTAATTGATTATAATTTAGCTAAGAATATGTCTTTAGAAAAAGGTAAGACAAGAAATTGTATTACTTTTGATATATCTGTTGATAGCGAAGGTAATATTAAAGGAATAGATTTTTATAAGAGTATAGTTAGAGTTAATTATAATTTAACTAAAGATAAAGCAGATGATTTCATGAAATATCATGATTTTGATGAAAGATTAAATGTCTTAAATAAGATGTATGATTTATCTGCAAAACTATGTAGAAAAAGAAAAGATATGATTGGAAAAAGATCTCCTGCGAAACTTATTATGGATGAGTTTAATGTTTTGCCTGATTTAGTTACTGCTGATTATTTCTATAATAATGGTATAGTTTTTCCTTATAAAAATTATTTTGGAAAACTTAAGAGTGGTTCTAGAAAAAATGTAATTAAGATTGAAGATTTTATTCAAGAAAATAATCTTGATGAAGAGTCAATCGCTATGTTAAATTCTATCTTTGATATATATAATAGAGTTTTCTATGATACAATTAATTATGGAAATAAAACATATAAAGGTAAACCTTGTGGAAGTGTTGGTAATCCAATGAGAGAATATATTTCTCTTGAGACTGATAGATTAATAAAGGATTTATTAATACATAATTTAAATAATTATGATTATTGGTTAGAAAGAGCTCAAAGAGATTGTATCGAATTAACTGAAACAAGTGCAAAGATAAGATCTTTATATGAATCAAAGAAAGGTCGATAAAGATGCGTATATTTCTTGGATTAGTTGCATTAATTATTATTTTAGTTATAGCTTGGAATGCTGTCATTAATACGGGTCAAAAGAATAGTGATGCTATTAAAGAAGAAAAGAAAGCTTTTCAAAATAGAATTAGACTTCCTATTCAAGCTCAAGTATTTCCTGGTGAATTAGTTAAGATAGTAGATAGTGATATGTCTAGTAATAGGCCAAGAATGTATACCTTTTATTATAAGTTAGAAGCTCATAAGATAGGTGTTGGTTTATATAATAAGAAGTATGTATTTATTGTAGATAATCAAGCTTATTCAACTTATGCTGAAGTTATGGGACATGCTACTGTAGCTAATAGTAGATTTGCAGGTATTAGTGCTAAATTTACTATTACTGAAGTAATTGATCAAACTACTAATCAAAAGATTAGAGTCGAGGATGTTGATGCATTTAAGAATCATTTAGTTGAAGATACTTCAACACATTATAATGATCAAGTTGAATTTAAAGAAGAAAATTGACATTGATATATAATAGTGTTAATATAATTGCATAAATCAATGAGGAAAGACACGATTTATTAGGATAATTTATAGAGAGTCTGTGGTTGGTGGAAACAGATAAGGACCTTTTAAGTTACTACTTTCTGAGTGAATTAAAAAATTCCGGGAAGACACCCGTTATAACAAATTAAGTTAAATATAGGGATGGTACCGTGCTTTATGCACTCCTAAGGTATCATCTCTTTTTTATTTTAGGAGGGTATTATGGGAAGAAAGAAATTTGAAAAATGTTATTATGTAGAAATGGCTGATTTTTTAACGCAATATGTATTTCCGCTTGTTGGAGATTATGAATTCCAATATGATGAAGATGGTAATATTGTAGAAAGAGATGATCAAGGAGAACTTAAATATGATTATGATAAGTTAAAAGGATTATCACATTTAGATTTAGATGGATTAAATATTCCAGGTGTTAAAAGAGTTGGAGATGATGATAATTATTACAACTTTGATGAATTAATTTTAGTAGCAGCTCCAGGATATAAACATAAAGGGAAAGAAATTCATCCATACTTAAGACCATTTAATGTATTAAAAGGTCAACTTGAAGAAATGGGTTATACTGATGAAGAAGTAATGAATATATTACTTAGAAAAAATAAAGATTATGATTTTAATGAATTAGATAGTTTCGATGAGATTACTGATTCAAATGGATTTAAAGTAAAGGAGAGAATTAAATATGATAAATTTTAAAGAAGATGAAAAATTATATAATTTAAATCATAGTTGTGCTCACATGATGGCACAAGCTATTAAACATATTTGGCCTGAAGCTAAGTTTTGGGTAGGTCCAGTTGTAGAAACAGGTTTCTATTATGATGTAGATCTTGGAGATAAAGTTATTACTGAAGAAGATTTACCAATCATTGAAAAAGAAATGAAGAAGTTAGCTAAAGACGGAAAGAGAATTGTTAGACATGAATTAACTAAAGCTGAAGCTTTAGAAATGTTTAAAGATGATCCTTATAAAATTGATTTAATTGAAAGAATGGATGAAGATAACACAGTTATTTCTTGTTATTCTCAAGGTGATTTCACTGACCTTTGTAGAGGTGGACATGTTGAAAGTTTAAAAGAATGTAAGAACTTTAAACTACTTAAATTCTCAGGTGCTTATTGGAAAGGTGATACTAATAATAAAGTATTACAAAGAATCTATGGTGTTTGTTTACCAACTGCTGAAGAATTAGAAGCTCACTTACAAGAACTTGAAGAAGCTAAAGAAAGAGACCATAG
>JAEEGL015913515.1_pt1 | contig 11232 bp, 10 predicted proteins | sample 9134231 | NCBI WGS metagenome assembly JAEEGL01 (sample SAMN16246548, study PRJNA631951) | gut metagenome | biome: gut microbiome; feature: rumen; material: fiber-attached | host: Bos | place: Iran: Karaj | collected 2018-10
ACCGGAAAACCTTTGATCATTCACCAAGATAAGCATTTATCTGATTTACAAGCTGATCTGCGTCAAGGCCGTGTACCATTGCAGCTTCTTCGAGAGTCTCTCCCTGAGCTGAAGGGCAGCCAACGCAATGCATTCCCGCATTAAGTAAGATCGCTATGATATTCTGGTTTACCTTGCATATCTCATTGATCGTCATATCTTTTGTGACCATTTTGTTTACCTCCGTAAGTATGATGACAGGGGAGATTATAAACCAGAGTTTCCAAAATATCAATCTTTTTTGCATGATCCGGGTAAATCCCCGTGGTCCATATAACAAACATAATCTAAACACCTATAAGGAGGAACTGAAAAATGGCATACAAGATTAATGATGGTTGTGTAAGCTGCGGCGCATGCGCAGGTGAGTGCCCTGCAGGCGCAATTGCTGAGGGTGCTGAGCATTACGAGATCGACGCTGACAAGTGCGCTGATTGCGGAACATGTGCAGCCGTTTGCCCTACAGGCTCCATCGAGCAGGCTTGATCACTTAAATCAAGACAAAAAAGACCGTTGCCAAAAGCACCGGTCTTTTTTCTTTATATTTTTCTACAGCCTTGATTTGAAATCTTCATAGCCAAACCGCTTTAACAGTTCAAACTCATCATTCTCCTTAAGGAGCCATATATCCGGAAGGGGCATGCCGTTAAAAGTATTGTTCTTACACATGGAATATATCGCCATGTCCTCAAACACAACCCGGTCTCCGGGCTTTAACATCTCGGAAAAGCCGTATTCTCCAATCACATCCCCCGCAAGGCATGTAGGTCCCGCAAGACGTATGTTGACTTTCCCGTTCCCGGGAGCATCCACATCCGTTATCCTCGGAGTGTAAGGCATTTCGATAACATCAGGCATATGACACGCGGCGCTGGCATCGATCAGAGCGGTATAGATACCGTTATTGTCCACCACATCCAGCACCGATGACACCATATAACCTGCGTCGAGCGCCACTGCTTCACCGGGCTCAAGGTATACGGTGACATCCCACTCCTCATGTACTTCCGAAATGAGCCTTTTCAATCTTTCCCTGTCATAATCGGGCTTCGTGATGTGATGTCCGCCGCCCATATTAAGCCATTTCATCTTCGGAAGAATGTCTCCGAAGCTCTGCCTTACGGCATCTATGGTAGTCTCAAGGGCATCGGAATCCTGTTCGCAAAGTGTATGGAAATGTATGCCGTCAAGCAAAGAAAGGGTTTTTGCATCCATTTCCTTATCAAATGCCTGTCTTGTGACACCGAGTCTGCTTCCCTTTGCGCAGGGATCGTATATCTCGTGCCCTTCCTGAGTGGAACACTCGGGATTAATCCTGAGGCCTACGCTCTTTCCGTGTTTTTTTGCCATGGGGCCGAATTTCTTAAGCTGAGCCACGGAATTAAACACTATATGATCCGCGTACTTAAGTAATTCTTTGAAATCATCCTCTTTGTAGGCACCGCAGAAAACATGGACTTCCTTTCCGGGCATCTCTTCCTTTCCGAGGCGCGCTTCAAACAGGCCGCTTGCTTCGGTACCGGAAAGGTACTTTTCGATCAGCGGATATAACTCGTAATTGGAAAAGGCTTTCTGTGCAAGAAGTATCCTGCAGCCGGTCTCATCCATCACATCTTTAAGTATCTCACAGTTTTTTCTTATCTTTCCCTCGTCAATAACATATGACGGAGTAGGGATCTTATCAAAATCAACCATTAATCCACCAAAACGGGAGCATTGTTCTCACGTGTAGGAAGTCCGTATTTGTTAAGAGCATCGATAAACGGGTCGGGATCGAACTCCTCAACAGTGTGAACACCCTTTGTGTTCCACTTTCCCGTAAGGAGCATGAGCGCGCCGCACATTGCGGGAACGCCGGTGGTATAGCTTATCGCCTGGCTCTCGACTTCCTTGTAGCACTCCTGATGATCGCATACGTTATAGATGTAGTAAGTCTTATCCTTGCCGTCCTTCTTGCCGGTGAAGATGCATCCTATGTTTGTCTTTCCGTGAGTGCGGGGACCCAGGGATGCAGGATCCGGAAGGAGTGCCTTTAAGAACTTGATGGGCACGATCTCGCGGCCTTCAAACATCACGGGAGTGGTCTGAAGCATACCCACATTTTCGAGACACTTCATATGGGTGAGGTAGCTCTGTCCGAAGGTCATGAAAAATCTGATGCGCTTAACGCCTTTGATGTTTTCCGCAAGAGACTCGATCTCCTCGTGATGGAGAAGATACATATCCTTCTGCCCCACTTCATCAAAGTTATATTCACGCTTAATGCTCATGGCCGGGATCTCAACCCAGTGGCCGTTCTCCCAATAGCTTCCGGGAGCAGATACCTCACGGAGGTTAACTTCGGGATTGAAGTTCGTCGCAAAAGCGTATCCGTGGTCACCACCGTTGCAGTCAAGTATGTCTATGGTGTCGATCTCATCGAACTGGTGTTTCTTTGCGTAAGCGCAGTAAGCCTGGGTAACACCGGGATCGAATCCGCATCCGAGGAGCGCCGTAAGTCCGGCCTTCTCGAATTTCTCTCTGTATGCCCACTGCCAGCTGTAATCGAAATATGCGGAAAAGCCCTGCTCTTTGCAGCGTTTCTCGTATATTTTTCTCCACTCCGGATCATCCGTGTCCTCGGGCTCATAGTTTGCGGTATCCATATAATTCACATGGCACTCAAGGCAGGCATCCATGATGGTAAGATCCTGATAGGGAAGGGCGATGTTCATGACAAGTTCGGGTTTGTAAGAATTGATGAGTTCTACAAGTTCATCCTTCTTGTCGGCATCCACCTTTGCCGTGGTGATCACGGTCTTTGTCTTTCCTTTAAGCGCCTCTTTGAGCGCATCGCATTTTTCTTTTGTGCGGCTTGCTATGCAGATCTCTGTAAAAACATCATCAAGCTGGCAACATTTTCTTATTGCCACGTTTGCAACGCCTCCGCAGCCGATTATAAGTACTCTGCTCATAATATAGTGCCTCCTTTTCTGTTACTTTGAAAGTGAAAGGATAAGTTCCCTTAATACCTTAGCGGCAACTGCCGTCGAAGCGCCGCTGTTGTCAAGCATGGGCGCAAGTTCGTTAATATCGGCCGCGATGATGTTAAGCTTTCCGGCTTCAACTATCGCGGAAAGAAGTTCTTTAAAAGTTATACCGCCCGCTTCAGGAGTGCCTGTCCCCGGAAATACCGAAGGATCGAGGCAGTCAAGGTCTATGGTGAAATATACGGGGGTTTTGTCTTTTGAAAGTTTTTCAGCAAGTTCCTTAAAGCCTGTAAGATCAAACTTATGAAGATCGGTATGTTTATCCGCAAAAGCAAACTCTTCGCGCTCACCGCTCCTTATACAGAACTGGTGAATACGTCCGTCTCCCACAAGATCATAGGACCTTCTTATAACGCATGCGTGTGACAGCTTTGCCCCGAGATAATCGTCTCTTAAGTCTGTATGGGCATCAAAGTGTATGATATGCATGTCGGGGTAATGCTTAAATGCCGTTCTTATGGCGCCTAAGCTCACAAGATGCTCGCCTCCCACAAGTATCGGGAGTTTCTTTGCGGCAAGTATCTCTTCGGCCTGTTCCTCAATATCCGAAAGTGCGCTCTCTGCGCTTCCGAAGCATAGTTCGAGGTCACCAACGTCGCATACCTTATAATCTGTAAGATCCTTGTCCTGGTAAGGGCTGTATGTCTCAAGTCCGAAGCTCTCATGCCTTATGGCGGAAGAACCGAAACGAGCTCCCGGCCTGAAGGATGTGGTGGAATCAAAGGGTGCGCCGAAGATGACGATATCCGCCTCGACAAACTCCGCTTCACATCCTATGAAATTCTCAATATTTCTTTCTTTCACCCTTCCACCTCCTCAAGCATCTTTTCAAGGAATGCGGGCAAGAAGAATGCCCCCATGTGGAGCTTTGTTGTATAGTATCTTGTCTGAAGATTCAGCTTTTTCCACTCTTCCCCGTTAAGATCGTCAACGGGATGATACTTTTTGCTGGCAAATCCGAAAAGCCAGTAACCTGCTGCGTATGTCGGGATATGGGCCTGATATACCCTGCATATCGGGAAAGTACGAGCTATCTGCTTGTGGCTTCTCTGCATGGCCTCCGCATCGTGGCTGTAGAACGGGCTTCCCTGCTGGTTCACGAGTATGCCGTCATCCTTAAGGGCATTATAGCAGATGCCGTAGAACTCTCTTGTGAAGTAGCTTTCGGAAGGTCCGAAAGGATCTGTGGAATCAACGATTATGAGATCATATTCCGCAGTCTTTCTCCTTATGAAACGAAGGGCGTTATCGTGATATATATGAACACGGGTGTCGTCCAGTCGGCTGGCGTTATCGGGAAGATAAGCACGGCATGCGGCAATAACCTCCGGATCCATCTCCACAAGATCTATGTTCTTTACTCTTTCGTATCTGGCAAGTTCCTTAACGACTCCGCCGTCACCGGCGCCGATGACAAGTACGTTCGTTATGCCGTGATGCACGGCCATGGGAACGTGGGTTATCATCTCATCGTATATGAACTCGTCGCGTTCGGTGAGCTGAATATTTCCGTCCAGGGCAAGAACTCTTCCGAATTCGGGAGTCTCAAATATATCGATCTGCTGGAAATCGCTCTTTTTGGAGTAAAGGTGTCTGTTGACCCTGATGCTGTGTTTTACATCGGGAGCATGAAATTCAGAAAACCAAAGTTCCATCCGTCAAACTCCCTCCTCTTCAAGAACATTGATGTTTTGTATATCCGGGTCTTCGGGACCTGTCATCTGGCAGCCCTTTTCCTTAGCATAAAGGATATAGTCGAGTATTTCCTTTGTAATGCGCTCTCCCGGTGCGAGAATGGGGATTCCCGGAGGATAGCACATAAGGAATTCGGAGCAGACGCATCCTACGGAATCGACAAGTGGTACGCTCTTCTGAGGTGCATAGAATGCTTCCTGAGGGCTTAATACAACCTCGGGATCTATGTATTCACGGCTTAAGAGACCGCTGGGATCCTTCTTAAACCTTCTCTTTATCTCGGCAAGAGCGCTCACAAGTCTCTCAAGCTCCTGAGGTCTGTCACCGATGGAAAGGTATGCGAGGATATTTCCGATATCACCGAATTCTATCTGTATGTCGTATTCATCACGGAGAAGGTCGTACACCTCGATACCCGCAAGACCTATATCCCTTGTGTGGATACTGAGTTTAGTGGGATCGAAATCAAATACGGAATCACCGTTTATGAGCTCACGTCCGAAAGCGTAATAGCCCTCGATGGCATTTATCTCTTCCCTTGCATATTCAGCCATGTTAACTACTTTAGAGAATACTTCCCTTCCGTTTAAAGCAAGGTTTCTTCTGGATATATCAAGGCTGGACATGAGAAGATAGCTTCCTGATGTGGTCTGGGTAAGGTTTATGATCTTTCTCACATGACCGGGGTTCATGTCTTTTCCGATAAGGAGAAGGCTGGACTGGGTAAGGCTTCCGCCGGATTTGTGCATTGACACGGCGGACATATCGGCTCCCGCATCCATTGCGGTCACCGGCATTCCCGAGCCAAAGTAAAAATGGGTTCCGTGAGCCTCATCAACAAGGCACTTCATGCCGGCATCGTGTGTCATCTTGACGATGGAGCGAAGATCGGAACATACTCCGTAATAGGTCGGGTTGTTTACGAGAACGGCAACGGCATCGGGATTTGCTTTGATGGCGTTATGAACATCCTCTCTTGTCATGCCGAGAGAGATGCCGAGTCTTCTGTTCACATCGGGATTAACGTACACGGGGATCGCGCCGCAAAGAACGAGGGCATTGATGACGCTTCTGTGCACGTTTCTGGGAAGTATTATCTTGTCCCCTCTTTTGCAGGTGGAGAGCACCATAGTCTGAACGGAGCTTGTTGTGCCTCCAACCATAAGAAAAGCATGGGCCGCCCTGAACGCATCCGCTGCCAGGTTCTCGGCTTCTCTTATGACCGAGATCGGATGGCAGAGATTGTCAAGCGGCTTCATGCTGTTAACATCTATGCTTACACATTTTTCTCCGAGGAACTCGGTAAGTTCCGGGTTTCCTCGTCCTCTTTTATGTCCGGGCACATCAAAAGGAACGACCCTCATCTGCCGGAAAGTGTTAAGAGCCTCGTATATCGGGGCTCTGTGATGATCTGCTCTTCTTTCTTCCATTTCAGTTTCCTAACTCCTACTCCGCACTCTCACGGCGGTCATCATGCTCAAGATTTACAAACCTTGTGTACTGTCCCTGCCATCCGAGTCTTACCGTACCAACAGGTCCTTTTCTTTGCTTGCCAATGATGATCTCGGCAACTCCGGGATCCTTAGATTCCTCTTTATTGTAGTATTCATCTCTGTAAATGAACATTACGACATCGGCATCCTGCTCGATCGCTCCGGATTCACGAAGATCCGAGAGCATGGGACGTTTATCGGGGCGGCTCTCAACCGCACGGGATAACTGTGAAAGAGCGATGACCGGGACGTCAAGTTCTCTTGCAAGTCCCTTTAAGGATCTTGATATCTCGGATATCTCCTGCTGTCTGGAATCGGATTTTCCGGAGCCGTTCATAAGCTGGAGATAATCGATCATGATAAGCCCGAGATTGTTCTCAAGCTTGTATTTTCTGCATTTTGATCTTACATCGTTTACGGTTACGGACGATGCGTCTTCGATGATGAGGGATGAATCTCCGATGGTCCTGGCAGCGCTCATGAGTTCGCCCCAGTCTTTATCCTGAAGTCCGCCGGTCCTAAGCTTTGTCGCATCGATCTTTGCGTCCATCGCCAGCATTCTCTGCACAAGATCGGTCTTTGACATTTCAAGGCTGAAGATAACGGTCGTTATCTTTGATCTGACCGCAACATAGTTTGCGATATTTAAAACAAACGCGGTCTTTCCCATTGAAGGTCTTGCCGCGATAAGTATAAGATCCGACTTCTGAAGTCCCGAAAGCTTGTAGTCCAGGTCACGAAATCCCGTTGCTATGCCTGTAACGCTTGAATTGGTCTTGGCTGCGGCTTCTATGATCTTTAATGTCTTAAGAGTGATCTTACGTATGTCTTCGTATTCGTCGACAGTTCTGCTCTGAACGATCTTGAACACCTGTTTTTCGGTCTCACCGAGTATATCCGATATCTCATCTTTTCCGACATATGCCTGAGAAGCAAGGCTTTCAAGAGTCTTTATGAGATTCCTCGAAAGTGCCTTATCGGAAACTATATCGGCATAATGCTTGATATTTACCGAAGTGGGTGTTTTGTCGACGATGCTCATGAGGTGCTCGATGCCACAAAACTCAGGAGCAAGGTCTTTCTCCTTAAGCTTAACGGTGAGCGTCGTTACGTCAACGGCGCTTCCCTCTTTATATATTTCACATATTGCTTCAAACATCACCTTAAACTCGTGCTCATAAAAATCATCGGGTTTAAGTCTGTCGGAAGCATAGATTATCGCGTCCTTGTCCATTATCATGGAGCCTATGACCGCAAGTTCCGCATCATGGCTGTAGGGCATCACGCGTCTTATCACATTCTCTTCCATATAACTCCCGTGTAGTGATCGAAAAAGAAACAAATATATATCTTACCGTAAAGCCTTATCCCTCAACGACCTTGACAGTGATCGTGGCGGTAACTTCGGGATGAAGTTTCACCGGTACATTGTATGTTCCGAAGTTTCTGATGGCCTCATCAAGAACCAGCTTTTTCTTATCAACGGTAAGATCCATCTGATCTTTAATGGCGGTCACGATCTCCTTTGTGGAAACGGAGCCGAAGGTACGTCCGCCTTCGCCGCCTTTCATGGTAAGGGTTACGGATCCTGCCGAAAGCTTCTTGGAAAGGTCAAGAGCTTCGTCCTTTATCTCCTTAAGGCGCTTTGCCTCGTTGTTCTGTCTTATCTTAAGCTCGTTAAGAGTCTTTGCGTTCTTCTCAACACCGAGTCCCTTGGGGATCAGCATGTTTCTTGCATATCCGTCACTGACCTTAACGATCTGTCCCTTTTTTCCGAGTGACTTAACGTCTTCAAGTAATATTACTTCCATTGTGTAAAAAACCTCCGTAAAACAAGATGTCTTATTATTTTATCTCTTTCATCTGGACCATATCGGCAACCGTTGCTTTGACCTTTTCGATGGCCTCGGCCACAGTCATGTCTTCAAGCTGAACACCCGCAGCGCTCATATGTCCGCCGCCCCCCAGCTTTTCGCAGATAAGCTGAACATTGACTTCATCAATGGAACGGGCAGAAACAAATATCTTGCCGTTATAGTCGGTAAATACGAAGGATGCCTTAACTCCTCCGATGTCAAGCATGGCATTGGCTGCCTGAGCGGCAACTATCGTAGGACTGTTGATACCTTCTCCTTTAAATTCGGAGAAAGCATAGTAATCCATAAACAGCTCAGCACGGGATACCGCGTCGGCCTTTGCCTGATTGTCTTTAAGATCCGAGCGGAACATCTTTCTGATCTTTGTGACATCCGCTCCGTTTCTCCTAAGGTATGCGGCTGCTTCGAAAGTTCTTGCGCCCACCTTTGTAAGGAAATTGTTTGTATCTATCATTATGCCGCCGTACATTGAATCCGCTTCCGTAGGACGGAGCTTAAGGCCGTCGCTTATGTACTGCATGATCTCAGCGACCATTTCGCATGCGGATGATGCGTAAGGCTCAATGTAAGAAATGACTGCGTTGTCGATGCGCTCATCCATCTGACGATGGTGATCCAGCACAACGATAGCCTTCGTCATATCAATGAGTTCGGGCGTATCTGTAAAGGAAGGCCTGTTAACATCAACGATCACGAGAAGAGCGTTGGAATCCATGAGATTCTTGGCCTTTGAGCCGTTGATGATGAGGTCGTCCTCATATTCCTCATTTGACCTGATGCTCTCGAGGAAAGGCGCGAGGCTTGTGTTCTCATCGCTCATTACGATGTATGCACGTTTTTCGAGAGTCTTAGCGATCCTGTATATTCCCATTGCGGCACCGAGCACATCGATGTCCGCAATCTTGTGCCCCATGATGATGACATTGTCGTGAGTCTCGATATATTCCCTGAGCGCCTGAGCTTTAACTCTGGCTTTTACTCTTGTCTGTTTCTCCTGGGATGCGCTCACACCACCGTAATATCTGATCTTATCGGGTGTCTTAACAACGACCTGGTCTCCGCCGCGTCCGAGAGCCATATCCATTGCGGCATAGGCAAGCTCGTAACACTTTGTGTAAGAATCGGTTATAACTCCGATACCGATGGAGATCGTCATTGAAAGGCCGTAGATGCTAAGATTTCTGATCTTGTCAAGGATGGAGAATCTGTCATCTTCAAGCTTCTGAAGATATTTCTGTCTGAAGACGAAGATGTACTTATCCTTTTCAAGCCTTTTGACAACCGCGTCGTAATCGCGCATATACTTGTTGACTTCACGCTCGATCCATGCGGTCACCATGGAACGTCTGACTTCGTCGATGCCTTCAAATGCCTCCTCGTAGTTGTCCACATAGAGAAGTCCCACAAGCATCTTCTCATCGAAGTTTTCCTTGCGGAGAGCCACGTTTTCGGTCTCATCGTAAAGGAAAAGCGCAACTACCGAATCATCCGGCGCCTCGGTTGAATAAGTCATATCGTGCCAAAGTATCTCGTCACCGTATTCGGAAGGAGTCACAAGGCGGAGTTTCAGTCTGTAACTGCGTCCCTGATACTGGATATGTGTCTCGTAGTCTTCCTCGACGGTAGGCATCTCTATCAAAGAGTCATTGTCGAACACTACGGAAATGTGTTCTTTCATCCACTTGTCCGAACCCAGCAGCTCTTTAAGATCGTTGCTGGCCCAGATGAGACGTCCTCCGAGATCCAGCATGCCGAAAGGCACATCAAGCTCCTTAAGGATCATATGCTGGGAATGACCGTATTCCGTGGCGAAATCCACGATCTCGCGCATTACGTCATTTCGTCTCACAACAAAGAGCACGATGCCCGCAGTGGCGCAAAGTATTGTAAAGAGCATGCAGAGCGGGAATGCGGCTTCAAAGAATACGAGTATAACAATGTCGAACAGAACCAGCAGCCCCGTAAAATACAGCGGCCATCTCAAGTATCTGCCCAGTGTACCGTCAAGTTGTATTTTTGATCTTTTGATCTTCATGACCCTTCTTTGTCCCTTACAGCCTGCTTGTTACGAATATATCGTAGATGGCGCGGATGGCTGTTTCGAAATCATTGTTTGATACACCGATGATGATGTTCAGCTCGCTGGAACCCTGATCGATCATCTTGATGTTTATATTGTTGTGAGCAAGCACGGAGAATATCCTGCCTGCGACACCGCGGTTGGACTTCATTGAACGTCCCACTACGGCAATAAGAGCTATATCGCTGTCGATATCGATGCTGTCGGGATCGGTAAGGCGATGGAGCGCCGCAAGTACCTGCTGTTCCTTGCCTTCAAATTCCGGCTGGTGAACGATGACAGACAGAGTATCGATACCGGAAGGCACATGCTCGAAATTGATGCCTGAAAGTTCGAATGCTTCAAGGGCACGGCGACCGAAACCGATCTCGGAGTTCATCATGTCTTTTTCAATGTTTACGGAAACAAAGCCTTTCTTTCCCGCAACACCGGTGATGGTGTAGTCGGAAGACTTGCATGTGTTCTGAACGATGAGCGTTCCGGGATCTTCGGGCTTGTTGGTATTCTTGATGTTGATGGGAATGCCGCTGCGTCTTACGGGGAAGATGGCATCCTCGTGAAGAACGGTGGCGCCCATGTACGAAAGCTCTCTGAGCTCTTTATATGTGATGATGCTGATGACTTCGGGGTCCTTAACGATCCTGGGATCTGCTACAAGGAATCCGGAAACATCGGTCCAGTTTTCATAAAGGTCTGCTGCGGCTGCTCTTGCGAGGATGGAGCCTGTGATGTCGGAACCGCCTCTTGAGAATGTCTTTACAACGCCGTCTCTTGTGGCACCGTAGAATCCGGGAAGGACAACGGGGCCCATTTCTTTTAATCTCTTGGAGAGTACTTTGTTCGTGTCCTCGGCAAGGAAATTTCCGTCTTCATCGAAAAGGATGACTTCCGCTGCATCAAGGAACTCATAGCCGAGATAATCAGCCATGATGATGCCGTTTAAGTATTCACCGCGGGAAGCGGCATACTGTCTTCCGGCTTTGTTTTTGAAGTTATCCGAGATCTTCTTGAATTCTCCG
>JAEEGL015976155.1_pt1 | contig 11232 bp, 7 predicted proteins | sample 9134231 | NCBI WGS metagenome assembly JAEEGL01 (sample SAMN16246548, study PRJNA631951) | gut metagenome | biome: gut microbiome; feature: rumen; material: fiber-attached | host: Bos | place: Iran: Karaj | collected 2018-10
ATCCGGGGAGGCGCCATTGCCTCATCGGTTTCCCATGACAGCCACAATATTATCGCCATCGGCGACAATGATGAGGATATCCTGACCGCAGTGCGGGAACTGGAGAGAACGCACGGCGGATACACGGTGGTGGAAAATGGGGAGGTTTTTGATACCCTGGAGCTTCCGATCATGGGACTGATTTCCGACCGCAGCTACAGCTATGTGAGCAAAAAGGTACGGCGTATGACCGCAAAAGCGCATAAGATGGGCGTGCCCAAAGATATGGAGCCGTTTATTACCCTTTCCTTTATGGCCTTGCCGGTGATCCCCGAGATCCGCTGTACCCCGCGGGGAATCTTCTCCGTCAGTGAATGGAAGATGCTGACCTGATTTTCCGGCGGCCTTCATCCGGGAAGGCGGAAAACAAATTGCTTTTTCCAGGGAATCATGCGATAATCACGGCAGCGAAAAAAAACAAAATTCCTGCAGGAAACTGCACTCTGAATCAGATGAGGGATAGCTTCCACGATGAGTAATTATGTTCTGAAAGGCCATATTTGCCATACGCCTGACCTGAACGGCCCGGAAATCCGGGAAAATGCCTATGTTGTATGCGAAAACGGGATCTGCAGGGGAGTTTTTGACGAGATTCCGGAACGCTTCCGGGGAATTGAAGTGACGGATTGCACGAACCAGCTTATTATTCCGGGAATGATGGACCTGCATACGCATGCTTCCCAGTTTGCCTTTCGGGGAACCGGAATGGACTGCGAACTGCTGGACTGGCTGAACCGATACGCTTTTCCGGAAGAAAGCCGATTTTCGGATCCTGCATACGCGGAAAAAGCCTACGGCCTTTTTGCCCAAACCATGCGGCAGGGAGCGACAACCCGGGTGGTCCTTTTCGGGACCGTTCATACCGACACCAGCCTCCTTCTGATGGACTGCATGGAAAAAAGCGGACTGGTCAGTTATGTGGGCAAGGTCAACATGGACCGGAACGCACCGCCGGAACTGCAGGAGGAAAGCGCATTCCGCTCCGCGGAAGAAACCAGGCGGTTTATCCGGGAGAGCGCCGCACGGGGATACCGGAAAACAAAACCTATTATTACGCCGCGGTTTGTGATCAGCTGCACGGACGAGCTCCTGAAAGAGCTTGGAAAAATCCGGCGGGAATACGGATTGCCGGTGCAATCCCATCTGTCCGAGAATCCGGAGGAAATCAAAACGACCGCAGCGCTGACACCGGAGGCGGAATTTTACGGGGACGCTTACGACCGGGCAGGGCTTTTCGGCCGGGACGGAAAGACGGTGATGGCGCATTGCGTGTATTCCGGCCCGGAGGAAACGGAACGGATTCGCGAAAACGGAGTGTGGATTGCCCATTGCCCGGCTTCCAACATGAATATCGCTTCCGGAATTGCGCCGATCCGGCGGTATCTGGAACAGGGGCTGCGCGTCGGCCTGGGCACAGATATGGCCGGGGGAAATTCGGAGTCCATGTTCCAGGCTGTGGTGGATGCCATACAGGTATCCAAGATGTACTGGCGGTACATTGACCGGGACGCGGCGCCCCTGAAGTTCCATGAAGCCTTTTACATGGCGACCAAAGGCGGAGGCGCGTTCTTCGGGAAGACGGGCAGTTTTGAGGAAGAATATGCTTTTGACGCGCTGGTGCTGGACGATACCTGCCTCCCGTGCACCCGGGAGATGCCGGTAGCAGAACGGCTGGAAAAAGCGTTTTATACACGGATGGACCAGCAGGGAATCCGGATGAAATTTGTCGACGGCGAACGGATTCTGTAATCAGAGAGGGGGAAAACCGGTGTACGCAGGAAAAAGCGTAAAAAGAGTGGATGCCCTGGACAAAGTGACAGGGAAAACCCGATATACAGACGACCTTTGTGACCGGAGCGCATATATCGCCAGGATTCTGCACTCGACCATTGCCAACGGACGTGTGGTTTCCATTGACACATCCGAGGCGGAGAAGGTACCGGGGGTTGTAAAGATCCTGACCTGCTTTGACCTGAAGGAGAAGCACTATTTTCCGACGGCGGGGCATCCATGGTCCACGGATCCGGCACACCAGGATGTGGCGGACCGCCTGGTCCTGACAGAACGCGTCCGGTTTTACGGGGATGACATTGCAGCGGTCGTGGCGGAGGACGAGGTTGCCGCTGCCCAGGCTTTGCGGCTGATCCACGTGGAATATGAGGAATATCCGTTTGTGCTGGATGTACAGAAAGCCATGGAAGACGGAGCTCCGCTGCTGCACGAGGAGTACCCCAATAATATTCTCAAACACACCCAGATCCGGAACGGCGACTATGAGAAAGCCATTCAGGAACCCGGCCTGATCCGGGTGGAAGGCTGGTATGAAACGCCGGTGGTGCAGCACTGTCATATTGAAAACTTTATCTGCTACGCGGAGATGGAGGGAGACCGGATTCACGTGGTCAGTTCCACCCAGATTCCCCATATTGTCCGGCGAATCGTCGGGCAGGCGCTGGGAATTGAATGGGGCAGGGTCCGGGTGGTGAAACCCTACATCGGCGGCGGATTCGGAAACAAGCAGGATATCCTGTATGAACCCCTGTGCGCCTGGCTTTGCATGCAGATCGGGGGTCATCTTGTGAAACTGGATGTACCCCGGGAGGAAACCTTCGTCTGCAACCGGACCCGCCATTCGATCCGGAACCATATTATTTCATGGGTCCGGCCGGACGGAACCTACGCGGCCAGGAAACTGGAGTCTTTTTCGGACCAGGGCGCTTATGCTTCCCACGGGCACAGCATCTGCGCCAAGGGCGCCGGTGCGTTTCCGCAGCTGTATCCCTGCGACAATGTGGAAGTGGACGCCTACACCGTTTTTACCAACAAACCGGTTGCGGGCGCCATGCGGGGATACGGAATTCCGCAGGCCATGTGGGCGGTGGAATCCCATACGGAAGACGTGGCGGCAGTTATCGGGGCGGATCCGCTGGAATTCCGCCGGCGCAACCTGATGCCGGTGGGGTATAAAGACGACTTCTCCCAAAACGAGAACTATTCGGATTCCTTCAATCAATGCCTGGACAAGGCGATGAAAGCGATTGACTATGAACGGAAGGTAAAGGAATACGAACATCAGACCGGGGACGTGCGCCGGGGAATCGGCATGGCCGTGTTCTGGTACAACACGGCAGTGTGGCCGATTTCGCTGGAATCTTCATCCTGCCGGATGGTGCTGAACCAGGACGGATCCTTCCAGCTGCAGATCGGCGAAACAGAGATCGGCCAGGGCGCCGATACGGCGTTTGCCCAGATGGCGGCGGACGTGGTGGGCGTTCCGATGGAAAAAGTACACGTGGTTTCCTGCCAGGATACGGACGTGACCCCCTTCGGAACCAGCGCCTATGCTTCCCGGCAGACTTACGTGGCCGGCTTCTCCATCCGGCAGACCGGCCTGCTGCTGAAAGAAAGGATCCTGGATTACGCCCACCTGCTGACCCGGATGCCGGTATTCAACCTGGACATTGAGGACGGAAACATTGTGCGGACCACCGACGGCCGCAAGCTGATGACGCTGGCAGAGCTGGCAACGGAAGCCCTTTACAGCCTGACGGACAGCCGCCATATTACGGCGGAAAGCACCTATCAGATCAAATCCAACGCGTATTCTTTCGGCTGTACGATTGCAGAGGTTGAAGTGGATATTCCCATGTGCAAAGCCCGGCTGCTGAATGTGGTGAACTGCCACGACGCGGGAAAGCTGATCAATCCCGCACTGGCGGAGGCCCAGGTACACGGCGGCATGAGCATGGGAATCGGATTCGGGCTTACCGAAAAACTGATTTTTGATGAAAAGACCGGACGCCCCCTGAACAACAACCTGCTGGACTATAAACTGTCCACCTTCCTGGACCATCCCAGGCTGATGGCTGAATTTGTTGAGAATCCGGAACCCACCAGCGCTTTCGGAACCAAGAGCCTGGGAGAACCGCCGGCCTGTTCGGTGGCCCCGGCGATCCGGAACGCGATTTTCCATGCCACCGGCGTGGCAGTGAACAATGCACCGGCGGATGCCCACAATCTGTTCCGGGCATTTACGGAAGCGGGACTTATTCACGATGAAAGATAAGGAGACGGGCCGCCATGTATGATATTAAAGCATTGTATGAAGCTGAAAGCATACCGGATGCCGTGCGGCTGCTGCAGGAACATCCGGAAGCACAGATTATTGCCGGGGGAAGCGATGTCCTGGTTCAGATTCGCGAAGGAAAACGGGCCGGGGCGGAACTGGTGAGTATCTACGGAATTGACGAGATGCGCGGCGTATGCCTGGACGGGGAAGGCGCCATCCGGATCGGATCACTGACAAGCTTTTCGCACATTGCCGCTTCCCCCGTGATCCGGGAGCACATTCCGGTGTTGGGTGAGGCGGTCAGCCTGGTGGGCGGACCGCAGATCCGGAACATCGGAACGATCGGCGGGAATACCTGCAACGGCGTAACGAGCGCAGATTCCGCCTCCACGCTGTTTGCCTGGGACGCTGAGGTGGAGCTGACGGGTCCGGAAGGAATCCGCCGGATTCCGATCCGGGAATTCTATATCCGGGCGGGAAAGGTGGACCTGAAGCCGGCAGAGCTGCAGACAGCGATTCTCATTCCGAAAAAAGCCTACGAGGGCTATCACGGCAACTATATCAAGTATGCCATGCGGGAAGCCATGGATATTGCCAACCTGGGCTGCTCGGTGAACGTTTCACTGACCGGAGACAAAAAAACGATCCGGGACGTCCGGATTGCTTACGGCGTGGCGGGACCGATTCCGATGCGGGCAGAGACGGCGGAAAAAACGGCCAGGGGGCGCGAAGTGAATCCGGAAACCGTGAAAGCGTTTGCCCGGGCCGTTCTTGAGGATATTCATCCCCGGGACAGCTGGCGGGCGGCAAAGGCTTTCCGGGAGCATATTGCGGTGGAAATGGCAAAACGCGCCCTGACGACATCCATTACCCTGGCTGGAGGTGAAATCCGTGAATAAGCAGTACAAACTGGTGCGCTGTACCATCAACGGGAAAGAACGGGAGACCATGGTGGATGTTCGCGCTTCCCTGACGGATATGCTGCGGAACGATTTCCGGCTGACCAGCGTGAAAAAAGGCTGCGAGGTGGGAGAATGCGGCGCATGCAACGTGCTGATCAACGGGGAGTGCTTCAACTCCTGTATTTACCTGGCAGCGTGGGCGGACGGAAAAGAGATCCTGACCCTGGAGGGACTGGAAGGTCCGAACGGGGAAATATCCGACATCCAGCAGGCGTTCATTGACGAGGCGGCGGTTCAGTGCGGCTTCTGTACGCCGGGAGCGATCATGAGCGCGGTGGAAATCCTGAACGAGGGGCGGGAGCTTTCGGACGAGGAAATCCGGATCCGGATGTCCGGGCATCTCTGCCGCTGCACCGGGTATGAAAACATTTTCCGGGCTGTCAAAAAAACGATGCTGAAACGGCTGGCAGCCGCATCCGGGAACCGGCAGGGTGAATAAGCCGGGCCGGGCAGACACAGACAAGGGGAGAAATCAGATATGCTGCTGATCGGAAACGGACGGGTGATTACCCGGGACCCGGAGAAACCCTACCTGGAAAAAGGCGCGGTGGTTACGGACGGTGCGAAGATTGCCGCGGTGGGGGAAGAGGAGGAACTGAAGAAAAAGTATCCGGAGGCGCAATATGTGGACGCGGACGGCGGGGTGATTATGCCCGGGCTGATCAACGCCCACACGCATATTTATTCCGGACTGGCCCGGGGACTCTCCATACCGGGCTACAACCCGACAAACTTTTTTGAAATCCTCGACGGCATGTGGTGGAAGATCGACCGGCACCTGACACTGGACGGAACACTGGCTTCCGCCTATGCGACGATCCTGGACTGTATCCGAAACGGCGTAACGGCCATTTTTGACCACCATGCCAGCTTCGGGGAAATTCCGGGATCCCTGTTTGCCATCCGGGACGTGGCGAAAGAGACCGGGATGCGCGCCTGCCTTTGCTATGAAGTATCCGAACGGGACGGGGAGGAAAAGACCCGGCAGGGCATCCGGGAAAACGCGGATTTTGCGAAATGGGCAAAGGAAGCGGATGACCCGATGATCAAAGCCATGTTCGGCGGGCACGCGCTTTTTACGATTTCGGACAGGACTTTTGAGGAAATGGTCAAAGCCAACGACGGCATGACCGGCTTCCATATTCATGTGGCAGAGGGCATGAACGACGTGTACGACAGCCTGCGGAATTACGGCTGCCGCCCGGTGAACCGGCTGCTGTACAACGGAATCCTGGGGGACAGGACGCTGCTGGGTCACTGCATTCATGTGAGTCCGGCCGAAATGGATATCATCCGGGAAACCGGGACCATGGCGGTGAACAATCCCGAATCCAACATGGGCAATGCGGTGGGATGCGCCCCGGTGCTGCAGATGATGAAAAAGGGAATCACTGTGGGCATGGGCACGGATGCCTACACCCACGATATGCTGGAAAGCATGAAAGTATTCCTGATTATCCAGCGGCACAACGCTGCCATGCCGAACGTGGCCTGGGGCGAGGACGTGGCCATGCAGTTTACAAACAACCGGATCATTGCGGAGAAGTATTTCGGGGTTCCCCTGGGAATCCTGAAGGAAGGCGCGGCGGCGGACGTGATCGTGATGGATTACAAACCCTTTACTCCTTTCAGCGACGCCAACATCGACGGGCATATGCTGTTCGGCATGAACGGACGGAACTGCCGCACAACGATCATCAACGGACGGCTTCTTTATCACAACCGCCGGTTTACCGCGCTGGATGAAGACCGCATCAACGCCTGGACGATGGAACAGAGCAAAAAACTGTGGGCGGAACTCTGACTGCCGGAACGTTAAGGAGAATGACGATGAGCGATATTATGCGCCCCATATCCTTCGGACAACTGATGAACCGGGCTCTGGACGAGTACCGGAAAAACGGCACGGTTTTCGGTGTGGCAGACCCTGTGAAGCATCGGAACGGGCAGGCACTGCCGATTTTTGAGGAAAAGATTGAAGCGCCTTTCGGACCGGCTGCCGGGCCTCATACACAGCTGGCCCAGAACATTATTGCGGCTTATGCGGCCGGGGCACGGTTCTTTGAACTGAAGACCGTGCAGCAGATGGACGGACCGGAACTGGCTGCCTGCATCAGCAAGCCCTGCATTACTGCCGGAGACGAGTGCTACAACTGCGAATGGTCCACGGAGCTTTATGTGGAGCAGGCCTTCGCGGAATATGTAAAGGCCTGGGTGGCGTGCAAGCTGCTGGCCCGGGAGCTGGAGCTGGGAGATCCGGATGCGTTTGTTTTCAACATGTCGGTGGGCTATGACCTGAAAGGAATCCGGACCGAAAAAATCAACCGCTTTATTGATGGCATGACCGAGGCAAAGGATACGGATGCATTCAGGGAATGCATCGGATGGGCCCTGGAAAACCTTCATCGGTTCCGGAACGTGGACGAGGCATACGTACGGAGCATTCCTTCCAGGATTTCACGGTCCATTACCGAATCCACCCTGCACGGCTGTCCGCCGGAGGAAATTGAACGGATTGCCGGATACCTGATTTCCGAAAAGCACCTGAATACATACATCAAACTCAATCCGACGCTGCTGGGTTATGAATTTGCCCGGAAAAGACTGGATGAACTGGGCTTTGACTATGTGAGCTTTGACGACAGGCATTTCCGGGAGGACCTGCAGTGGGAGGACGCCGTTCCGATGCTGGAAAGGCTGACGGAACTGGCCCGGAAAAACGGAACGGAATTCGGGGTTAAGCTGACCAACACGTTCCCGGTGGACGTGAAGAAGGGAGAATTGCCCAGCGAGGAAATGTATATGGCCGGGCGCGCCCTTTTCCCGCTGACCATCCATCTTGCGGCCAGGATCAGCGAGACCTTTGGCGGGAAAATGCGCATTTCCTATTCAGGCGGAGCGGAAAACCGCAATATCGAAGCGCTTTTCAGGGCCGGGATCTGGCCGATTACCATGGCCACCACCCTGCTGAAGCCGGGCGGATACCAGCGCCTGAGCCAGATTGCGGAGAAGCTGGCGGAATGCGGCAGCGAACGCTTCCGGGAAGTGAACGTGCAGGCGGTGAAGGCACTGGATGAGGGTGTGTATACTGCCGGACTGTACCGGAAAGAGGAAAAACCGCAGCCGGAACGGAAAAACGGACGGAAGCTGCCGCTGTTTGACTGCTTTACGGCGCCGTGCAGGGAAGGCTGCCCGATTCACCAGGATATTCCGGCCTACCTGCAGGCAATGCTGGAAAACGAACCGGAGAAGGCGCTGCGGATAATCCTGGAGCGGAATCCGCTGCCCTTTATAACGGGAACGATCTGCCCCCATCACTGCGGGGATCAGTGCATGCGCGCCTATTATGAGGAGAGCCTGCATATCCGGCAGACCAAGCTGGAGGCGGCTGCGCGCGCCTTTGACCGGGTGCTGCCGGAACTGCGGCCGGGAGAAAAAAAGAGCGGGAAGAAAGTTGCGGTGGTCGGCGCCGGGCCTGCGGGACTGGCGGCAGCCATGTTCCTCAGCCGGGCCGGGATTCCGGTAACGGTGTTTGAACGCAGGCAAACGCCCGGCGGCGTGCCGGCCCATGTGATTCCGGATTTCCGCATCAGCGGGGAAGCCATTGCAAAGGACATCGCCATTTGCAAGGCCTTCGGGGCGGAGATTGTCTGCGGACGGGAAATCCGTTCCGTGGACGAACTGAAAGCGGAAGGCTACACGGACGTGATTATCGCGGTGGGCGCCTGGAAGCACGGCCGGAACCCGCTGGAAAGCGGCGAATGCCTGGATGCGCTGGCGTTCCTGGAACAGATGAAGGCGGACCCGGAATCCCTGGACCCCGGAAAGAACATTGTTGTGCTGGGCGGCGGCAATACGGCCATGGATACGGCCCGGGCCGCCCGGAAGCTTCCGGGCAGCCCTCATGTACGACTGGTTTACCGCCGGACGCGGCGTTACATGCCGGCAGACGAGGAAGAACTGGACCTGGCGCTGGAGGACGGCGTGGAGTTTATGGAGCTGCTGGCGCCGGAAAAGCTGGAAAAGGGACAGCTGGTGTGCCATGTGATGGAACTGGGCGCACCGGACGCCAAAGGCCGGCGCTCTCCGGTGGATACGGGTGAAGTCCGGCGGGTTCCGGCAGATACGGTGATTGCAGCCGTGGGCGAGCGGGTGGACACGACGCTGTTTGCGGCCGCGGGCTGCCGGCTGACTGAAAAGGGATTACCGGAGACCGACGCCGGAATGCAGACCAGCACGGCAGGCGTTTACTCCATCGGCGACGCGCGGCGGGGACCGGCCACGGTGGTGGAAGGCATTGCCGACGCCCAGGCAGCGGCGGTTGAAATCGCCGGAGTGCGTTTTGACAGCCGGGAGAAGGACAACATCGGCAAGGCCGAGCAGTATCTGTACCGGAAAGGCGTGGTGGCGGAAAACACCGGGGAAATGCCCGACTGGCGGTGCCTGGGCTGTCCGACCCTCTGCGGAGCCTGTGCGGACGTTTGCCCCAACCGGGCCAACGCAGTGATTCATGTGCCCGGAAAATGCCAGGCGCAGATTCTCCATGTGGACGGGATGTGCAACGAATGCGGCAACTGCGCCGTGTTCTGCCCCTATGACGGCAAGCCGTACAGGGATAAATTCACGCTTTTCTGGAATGAAGAGGATTTTGTCCGCAGCGAAAACGAAGGTTTCCTGCTGATGGGGGAAGACCGGGTAATGCTGCGGCTGGACGGCACGGTGCGGACGGTCAGGACGGAAGAAATTGACGGAATATCAAAAGACGCGGCGGATCTGATCCGGACCGTAATCGGGGAATACAGCGGCTTGATGCGTCCCTGGAACAGAAGGGCAGCGGAAAAACCGGGAACAAAGGATCACACGGAACCGCGGAAGGAGGCCGGGAAAGAAACATGGATAAAATCAAATGGGTTTTCAATGAAATGCCGAAAAGCGAAGACAAGTACCTGCCGCTGATGGAAACGGAACGGATCCGGGAGGTGAAAGCCTTCCATGAGAGCTTTCCGCAGTACACGGTGACCCCGCTGGCCCGGCTGGACGGCATGGCGAAGCGGCTGGGACTGGGCGGTTTGTTTGTGAAGGACGAGAGCTGGCGGTTCGGACTCAACGCGTTCAAGGTGCTTGGCGGATCCTTTGCCATGGCCCGGTATATCGCCGGGGAAACCGGGAAGCGCATTGCCGACATGACCTACGACTACATGACAGGAGAACAGCTGCTGAAGGATTTCGGACAGGCCACCTTTTTCACCGCCACGGACGGAAACCACGGCCGGGGCGTGGCCTGGGCGGCCCGGAAGCTGGGCCAGAAGGCAGTGGTGCATATGCCGAAGGACACGGTGCAGATGCGCTACGACAACGTGGCCCGGGAAGGTGCAACCGTTACCATTGACAACCTGAACTATGACGACTGCGTGCGGGTGGCCGCGAAAGAGGCTGCGGAAACGGAACACGGGATCGTGCTGCAGGACACCGCCTGGGAAGGCTACGAGGAGGCACCGTCCTGGATTATGCAGGGATACGGAACCCTGATCCTGGAAGCGGCGGAGCAGCTGCGGGCGCTGGAAGTGAACCGGCCGTCCCATGTGTTTGTGCAGGCCGGCGTCGGCTGCCTGGCCGGGGCCGTGGTGGGTTTCTTTGCCAATATGTTCCCGACAGAGCCGCCGAAGTTCATCGTCATGGAGGCGGAAAAGGCGGCGTGTCTGTATGAGGGCGCATGCCGGAAGGACGGAAAACCCGCGGTGGTCGGCGGGGATCTGGAAACCATCATGGCCGGACTGGCCTGCGGTGAACCGAACATCATCAGCTGGGACATCCTCCGCAATCACGCGGACGCTTTCCTGGCCTGCCCGGACTGGGCAAGCGCCAAGGGAATGCGGATGCTGGCAGCGCCGGTGAAAGGGGATCCCGCCGTGACCAGCGGCGAATCCGGCGCGGTAGGCATGGGCGTGGTGAACGCGCTGATGACGGACCCGGACTATGCGGAACTGAAGGAAAAACTCGGACTGGATGCCTACAGCAATGTGCTGCTGATATCCACGGAAGGGGATACGGATCCGGTGAAGTACCGGGAGATCGTCTGGGACGGGAAGAACGGATAACCGGGAGACGGCCCACGAATTCAAAAGGACGGAGGGAAAAACCAATGGCACTGAATTATGACGC
>JAEEGL011114272.1_pt1 | contig 11231 bp, 13 predicted proteins | sample 9134231 | NCBI WGS metagenome assembly JAEEGL01 (sample SAMN16246548, study PRJNA631951) | gut metagenome | biome: gut microbiome; feature: rumen; material: fiber-attached | host: Bos | place: Iran: Karaj | collected 2018-10
AGCCATACTTTGAAAGACTTGGACGTCTTCGAACAAAACTCCTTAATCTGAACACGCTGGCGGCTGTAGCCTTCTGTATTGGCGTTTGAAATGTTATGACCTGCAGTTGTGATGGCATCTGTATTTGCCATTATGCTGCGTTTACCTAATTCAATTCCAGAGAAAGTTGATCCCATAACTTACCCCCTAACATCTACCAGTACACTTGCTGGTTTTGGCTGTGTGACAGTACCGAACTTTGTATAGTTTTTATTGCGAGTCTGTGGCAGAGCCTTTTCTACCACCTCTGCAATAAACTCACGTGTAACGTTTACATAATTTGAAATAACCTGATTTTCAACTTTACATTTAAGGAGTTTTGTTCGAAGACGTCCAAGTCTTTCAAAGTATGGCTTGATTTCTTCTGTTTTAAGCTGATTCTGGATTTCATCGCGACGCAGATCGAATTTCTGGAAGCTGTCAGAAATAAGATTTACTTCATTAATATGTCCAACAAGGCTTTCCCAGTCCTTTTCTGTAATTGCCTTGCGAAGCAGTTTCTGCTTTTCTGTAAGGCGGTCAAGAAGATTTTCTTCTTCTGCCAGAACTGTTGCATATTCTTTTATTAATTCATCCATCTCAAAACTCCTGAAACGACACTTTTTAAATTATGGTCGTTCTCTTTGAATATCGGAGTTTAGAAAAATATGTTTAGGAAAATTTACATAAAAAAGGATATGATGATTTGCCTCGACGGTCGCAATTCTCTTTATTCAAAAAAAACTCCTGAAATTTCTTATTACAGGAGTTCTTTAATAGTTTCTCTTCATGTGTCTGAGAGGATTCGCCGCGTCGGTCGTCCACCTCCTGTGGACTCCCTCTGCGGCGTCTCCGGGCGCTAAATTGCCATCCATGGCAATTTACCTGAAAAATGCTCCGCACTGCTCGCATTTTCCAGGCCGCGCCCTCCGCTTCGAATCCTCTCAAATTCCAGTTAAATAAAAAAACAGACAGCTCTCTTATAAACTGTCTGTTTTGTATTTAAATTTAGGTGCGTCTGAGAGGATTCGAACCTCCTACCACCGGATTCGAAGTCCGGTGCTCTATCCAGATGAGCTACAGGCGCATTCTGGCAAAATTGCCATAAACAAAAAAGGTGCAAGAATTTTTTCTTGCACCCAGGGTGCCTAGTCGGGATCGAACCGACGACAACCAGATCCACAATCTGGCGCTCTACCGCTGAACTATAGGCACCGTATGAAAAAAAAGCTCCTTGTTTTTGGCAAGAAGCTTTTACTGAGCCATGCAGGGATCGAACCTGCGACCCACAGATTAAGAGTCTGTTGCTCTACCAGCTGAGCTAATGGCCCGAAGTCTTAAATGACTTAGTGATACTAATATACATGAATCATAATTTTTAATCAATAGCTTTACTGCGAATTTAATGTAAATTTTTCAGTTTTTTTTCAAATAAATTTTCAAATAAATCTTAAATAAATTCTAAACAAAATTTTTAATTCTCCGATATTCAAAGGGAATGACCATATTTTTTTAAGAGGTTTTGAGATGGAAGCATTATTAAATGAATATTCAACAGTTCTGGCAGAAGAAGAGAATCTTCTTGACCGTCTTGCAGAAAAGCAGGTGGTTCTTCGCAAGGCAATAACAGATAAAGATTGGGAATGCCTTACAGGATACATTAATGAAGTAAATGTAATTTCTGACAGCTTCCAGAAATTTGATTTACGCCGCGACGAGCTTCAGGATCAGCTTAAAACAGATGAAATTAAGCCATACTTTGAAAGACTGGGCCGTCTCCGTTCAAAGCTTCTTAAATGCAAAGTTGAAAATCAGGTCATTTCTAACTATGTAAACGTAACAAGAGAATTCATTGCTGAGGTAGTGGAGAAAGCTCTTCCACAGACACACAATAAGAATTACACAAAATACGGAACTATCACACAGTCACAGCCAGCCAGCGTGCTTGTAAATGTGAGGGGGTAGATTATGGGTTCAACATTTTCTGGAATTGAATTAGGTAAACGCAGTATCATGGCAAATACAGATGCCATCACAACTGCAGGTCATAACATTTCAAATGCAAATACAGAAGGCTATAGCCGCCAGAGAGTTCAGATTAAGGAATTCGACCCGCTCTATAAGCCGGATCTGGAGCGTCTTGAACGTCCTGGACTTATCGGACAGGGTGTTGATGTAAAATCAATTGACCGTATCCGTGACGAGCTTCTGGACGAGCGTATTGTTGGTCAGGCAAATCAGGAATCTTACTGGGAAACACGCTCAAAGTATTACACAATGCTTGAGCAGATTTATAACGAGCCTGATGATATTTCAGTTCGTTCAAATATGGACAAGTTCTGGGAAGCCTGGCAGGAGCTTTCAATTAATCCTGAAAGTAAGGCTGCACGTCAGGCAGTTGTAACCAGAGCAGAAACACTTACAGATTCAATTCAGCAGCGCTGGGAAGCTCTTTCGGGAGTAGGAAACCTTATTGATGGTGATATTGAAGCAACTGTAAAGCAGGTAAATAACCTTACAAGACAGATTGCAGACTGTAACAGTGAAATTGTAAGAAGCCGCGCTATGGGTGATAATCCAAATGATCTTCTTGACCGCCGCGACCTTCTTGTAGATAAGCTTTCAAAGCTGATTAATATTTCAACAGACCACAGAGACAGCGATGAGTTTATGGTTCACGTTGGTGGCCGTGTAATCGTTCAGGGAAGCATTTCCCGCGACATTGACCTTGTTCCTCGCTTTGATGATACAGGCTACAGCAAGCTTGTATGGAAGGATACTGGAAATGACGCTGTATTTAATGGCGGTACACTCGGCGCTCTCGTAGAACTTCGAGATGTAGATGTTCGTAATGAAATCCAGACTCTCAATACAATGACAATGAACTTTTCAGACCTGGTAAATGATGTTCACCGCAATGCAGTTGGTGCAAACAAGGTTACTGGTCTGGACTTTTTTGTTCAGCACAGCTTTGTAGAAAATACAAACGGAAACTTCGACCGCAACGGCGACGGCGAGCTTGATACCTCATATATCTTCAGATTTACCGGTACAAATGCTCTGGATAAGCAGCAGCAGGTTGGTATTGAAGGTGTAATGAAGTTCAGCGGTTCAACCGGTGATGTTCAGGTTCCTTACTTCCATACAGATACAGTTGAAACTGTAATTGCCCGCATCAATGATTCTACAAGCGAGGTAAAGGCTTATCTTGATAAAAACAATCACCTTGTACTTAAGGCAACTACAGCACAGGATGTAGATGATCCTGACTTTGTAATCCGCCATGTAGAAGATTCAGGTTATTTCCTTGCAGGTTATTCTGGAATCCTGGCAGGCACTGGTGAGGCTGGAGCTTATGATTTTGCTCAGGCTGATGCAGTAAATGCTCTTGTGGCTGATGCTCAGTTTGCCGTTTCTCCGGTTTATAATCCTTCGGCTTACATCGAAGTAAATCCTGTTTTGAAAAATGATGTAATGAGTGTTGCAGCCGGTTATATGGATGCAGCAGGAACTGCACCTACAGGTGACGGTCGTGCCGCAGTAGAAATTGCAGCAATCCGTAATACAAGCGTAATGGTTGGCGGAATGAAAACCTTTGATGACTACTTTGCAGACACAGTTACAAATGTTGGTCTTAAGGGTGAGCAGGCTGAAACAAACCTCCTCAGTCAGAATGCCATTATGGATGATTTAAGAAATCTCCGCGATTCAATCAGCGGTGTAAATATTGATGAGGAGCTTGCCGAAATCATGAAGTTCCAGCATGGCTACAATGCTGCGGCAAAGTTCATAACAGTCTGGGATGGCCTGATTGATACAGTAATCAATCGACTTGGCGTGTAAACGGTGAAAAAGGAGTAAATAATTATGCAGCGTATATCTAGTCAGATGAACAATAACAATACACAGAGCGCCCTCCGCCTTCAGGAGAGTCGTCTCAACCGTGCCAACAATCAGATTGGTTCACAGCACAGAATCCAGCAGCTCCGCGATGACCCTATTGCTGCCGGACACCTTGTCCGCTACCAGTCATACCTTGGCCGCGTAAATCAGTTTGAGAAAAACGCTCTTACTCTTTCAGATCAGTTCACTGTTCGTGAAGGTTATATGACAGACTCGCTTGATATCATGCAGCGCGTACGTGAGCTTGCTGTAACTGGTGCAAACGGTATTTACACAAAAGAAGATATGGCAAATATGGCCACAGAGGTTGATGAGCTTCTCAAGGCTCTGGTTCAGAACGCTAATGCAGTAAGCGCGGACGGAAACTCAATCTTTGCCGGAACAAATACAAAGGCAACTGCCTTCGATGTAGAAATGGGAAATGTAGAGGGCAGTGGAGTTCCTCTTATTCAGAATGTACGCTACAACGGAAACATCGATGTAAACCGCGTAGAAGTTGATGAAGGAAAATATCTTGTAAATGATAATGCCGGAATCAAAACCTTCTGGGCAGAAAATCAGCAGGTATTCGGTGCCCGTGATGCTTCACAGTGGCAGGCAAGCAGCGATACAGTAATTTCTGTTGATGGCGTTAAAATTGATATCAAGCAGGGCGACAACGTATATGCTGTTGCAGCAAAAATCAATAACTCAGGTGCAGCAGTAAAGGCTACAATTGACCCTGTACGCAACGCCCTGAACTTTGAAACAACAGATGCCCGACAGCTCTGGCTTCAGGATCTCAGTGGTTCTACTCTTGAAGAGCTTGGAGTAATCAAAGATTCTTCACAGCTTCCGCCATATAATCTGGCCAATGGAGCAAGAGTCAGCGGCGGCAGCATGTTCGATACAGTAATTGCTTTCAGAAACGCCCTGCTAGCAGGTGACCAGGAAAGCATCGGCGGCCGCGTTCTCGGAGCTCTCGACAAGGGAATCGACAGCCTTGTAACTCGCCTTGCTAAGTCAGGTGCAGAATACGAAAGAGCCCAGCTCAATGCAACAAGAAACAGCAAGATGGCTCTTGATGTAACTTCAATGGTAAGCCGTGAAGGTGACCTCAACTTTACAAAGGCAATCACAGACCTCAAGATGCTGGATTATACAAACCAGGCAACACTGAGTCAGGCCGGCAAAATGTACTCGTCGACACTGCTCAACTATATGCGCTAATAAAAAAATATAAAAGCAAACATTAAAGCAAACAGGAGACTAAAAAATGGAAATTGTAACTAAAGCCCGCGGAAAAATCGAAATTACTGAAGACCGCCTCATCACAGTTCCAGCGGGACTTTTTGGTTTTGAGCAATATACAAAATATGCTCTCGTAGATTCAGACTATGAGCCTTTTATCTGGCTGCAGTCATGTGAAGATCCTAATCTTGCCTTTCTGATTGTTGACCCTTTCCTTATCTGTTCAGAATATGAAACAGATATTGATGATGAGTCACTTGAAAAAATCGGAATTACAAAGCCTGAGGATATCATCATAATGACAATCGTTACAGTGCCTCATGATGGTTCTGCAATTACTGCAAACTTCCAGGGTCCACTTGTAATCAATAAGCAGAATCATCAGTGTATGCAGGCAATTCTTACAGACAACCGCTGGTCTACCAAGGTTGATATTGTGGAAGCCTTGAATAAGAGAGGAGGCCGCTGATGCTTATCCTTTCAAGAAAAATTGATGAAAAAATCAAAATCGGAAACGACATTACAATTACTCTGATCGACGTTCACGGAGATCAGGTAAAAATCGGTGTTGAAGCTCCAAAGGATGTAAAGGTTTTCCGACAGGAAGTTTTTGACGCAATTCAGATGGAAAACAAAGCCGCTGTTGTTGCAGGTCAGGAAGAAGAAAACGAGAAGGCTATCTCAGCCGTAAGTGCTCTTAGTAAGCTTCTTAAAAAATAAAATCTTATGAGTCTGAAGCCTTGAGTTTAAGCTCGGCTTCACTTGCACGTAAATAAACCGGACCGTCGAAATCCTTCAGCGGTTCGGCTTTTTTTTCTATAAGCTCTTCAGCAATTTTTACAAGTGACTCAGCTGTCTGAGAAGTAACCTCTGGAACAAGGTATTCTTTTTTATCTGCTATTTTTGAAGAAAGAATTTCACAAAGCTTTTTAGCATCAGGTCCGCAGATACAAAGCTTGTCAAAGTCCTTTACCGCAGAAACAATATTTTCAATTTCATAATCATCATCTTTAAGAAGAGTCTGACTACCTTTCGTTAGGCAGGCATAGAACTTATCTTTATTTGCGTCGATGCAGGAGAGCAGGGGAAGTCCAAAATTCTTATAAGGGTAAGCATAAGCTTCAAGCGAAGAAACTCCGTAAACCGGAGCTCCAAAAGCAAGCTCAATTGCCTTAAGGGCAGAAATACCAAGACGAAGTCCGGTAAAGCTTCCAGGCCCGATTGTCAGGACAGTGGCATTCAGTTCGGCAGCACTTATTTCAGCCTTCTTTAAAATCTCATCAATTGAAGGAACAAGAATTTCACTCTGTCTCATTCCGATATCATAAGTCGTAGAAATAAATTTAGAATCAGTTTTAACAGCAAGAGAAATGCGGGAAACTGCACAGTCTAAGGCAAGAATATTCATAATTGTTACTCCTTATATTTCTCCGTTTTTCCAGTTTTCAATTTCAATAAGACGGCTGCCATCCTCCTGGGGAGTTAAGCGCAGTATGATAGTTCTGGAAGGAAGCTCATCCATAATTTTTTCAGACCATTCAATAATGGAAACTCCGTCACCGTAAATCATATCATCAGTTCCAAGATTTACAAAATCTTCTCCGCCTTCAAGACGGTAAACGTCCATATGATAAAGAGGCATTTTTCCATAGTATTCACTGATAAGGCAGAAGGTTGGACTTGTGATTGTATCTGTAATTCCGAGAGCCTGGGCAATGCCTTTAGTTATAGTTGTTTTACCGGCTGCAAGAGTTCCCTGCATGGCAATAACATCACCTTTCTGGAGCTTACGTCCTAGGCGTTCTCCAAGTGCAATTGTTTCTTCTGGGGAATGAGTTGTAAACGTTAACAAGGAAGTCTGCCTTCAAGCTCTTCTGTAAATATGTATTCAAGCAGTGCTTTTTTAACAGGAATAAGCGGATAGTTGATTGGCTGTGGGAATGAGAGCTCGATAATCTTTTTTCCCATAGGGCTTGTTTCAATGCTGAAGAAAATCTGTACTGTATCAGTACTTGTTGGAAACTCCATTACAGCATCACAAGTGTACTTTCTGAGGTAGAAAATCTGGCCTTCTTCACGCTGAATGTTCTGCAGCTCAATGACTCTCATATTATTATAGAATACTCCAAAAAAGCCGTGTTTTCAAGTGTTTTTTAATATAGTGTTATAATTGTTACAATTCGTACTTATAAACCAGAGTATTGATTCTGTTTTTAGAGGTTAGCGAAATCTGAACAAACTGAATATGAAGGGCAAGCTTGCCTGTAGGAAGGCGCCTTGTTCTTCGGATTATTCCAACTATTGTTTCTTCAATTCCGGTATCGGGAAGTATAATTCCTATGTGCTGCTTTTCCTTGATTGGAAGCTCTGTCTGAATACAGCAACCACCGGCAGAAATGTTTGTAAGCTTTCCGGTATATTCCTTATCAGAGAAATTATACTGTTCTTCTCCATTTTCCGGATTTTCAACATATTTTACAGCCTTAAACTTACATTCAGCTTCAAAGAAGTCTCGCTTAAAGTGACGCTGTGCCTGACATTCAAGCTGCTCTGAATGAGAAAGAACCATATAGAATTTTCCGTCATTACCTTCGTTATAGCGGATAATTCTTGTAATAAGATTATAGGAAAGACCATCGGCAGTTCGGAAGGTAAAGCGGCTTCTGGTAAGAAGGGCCGGGCGTCTTGGAGACTTATAAATAAATTCTGGAATTTCAGCGGTAAAGAAATCCTTCTGATTCTGGGTAACTGTAAAAGGATACTGCTCGCCTTCGTTTGAGATGTAGAAAACTACAGTCTGCTCAGGAATCTGTCTTGTGGAAATAACCTTCTTAAACTGAGCAACAACAAGCTCCAGCTTAAAGAGGGTTGTAAAAAAGTTATCCATCTTTTCGTCTGTGAAAAGATTCTGCTGCTTCATGATATCATAAGCAGTATGGAAAAGCTCATTTACTTCATTGTTACTTCGGATTGAATAAAGGATATTATTGGTATCTGTCAGACGGCAGATTTCCCAGATCATGTTAATATCCTGCTGATTCAGATTATTCTCTTTTGCAAGCTTCTGGACATCCTTAAGCTTGGTTTTACGGCTTCGTTCTTTTTCTATGTATTGTTCAGATTTGTAATAGTTTTTGATTTTCATGAAGACAATAAAAGCCACACCAAGCAAAGCCGCAAAAGCAATAAGCATAATTAAGATGATTGCTATATCCGGCGCATGGGTCTGACGTGCTTCAATTGGAGAACCGCTTCCTGAACCTAATAGAAAGAACATAATTACATCTCCTTAAGAGCCTTCGATATCTCTTTCAGTCTCGGACAGATTTCGTATTCCGAAAGGTCTCCAAGCATCACCGTATCATTATTCTGCAGGGCATCTTCAAAATCCTTGAGAATAGGAGAGAAGTCTGCAAAAAAGTCTTTGAAGTTTAAGCCATTGAGTTCTGAGGCCTTAAAGGTTTCAGGGAAGAGAGAGGCAAGAGTTGCAATATGGCAGAACTGGTCAATACTGTCTGCCAGCTTTTTGATTGACTCACTCACCTCAAGATTTTTACCGCTCTGCAGCGCAACCGGAACTCCTTCCATTTGAATTGCAAGTTCATTAAAGAGCGCCGAAAGCTTTGCAAAGGAATCTTTAATTTCATTTATTGTGATGATTGAAAATTCGAATTTAGTATCTTTGCCAAGCGGCTTAGCAGCTTCTGCATCAAAGATGTCTGCAGTAATCTGTTTGCCGTCAACTGCAATTCCAATTACTGCTGCCTCATTTTCTTCGCAGGTGCTTTCAAAGGATTTAAGCACATCGCCGATAGTCTGTTCATCTTCTATCTGAACATCAACCTTCTGTCCGTTTATAAAAAAATCTATCATAGTTTCCCACCTTACTTATTCTGATTCTGCTGCTGCTTTGTGAAGTTCGAGATTGTATTCTGCTGAGCTTCAAGGCTGTTAAGCGAGCCTTCCATCTGGCTGTACTTACTGCGCAGCTCCTGTTCTTTTTTAGCCATCTGACTTTCAAGCTTAGTGATTTTTGTTTCAGAGCTTTTGATTTTAGAATCCAGCGAAGAGGTCTTCATTGCAAGGATTCCTCCCGTCTGGGTATAGGCTGAAATCTGTTTGTCCAGCTTATAGGCAATTCCGGTATCAACAATAAGGTCGCCGTCTGAATCATAACCAAAAAGCATTTTTATATCGTCAAGATGATTTTCAAGTGCAGCGTCCAGCTTCTTTTCATCAATTTCAAGATAGCCTCTGAGCTTGCTCTGAGAATAGCCTCCTGAATAACCGCCGGCATTTGTTGCAATTCCCATCTGAGAAAGCATTGTGATTTCTGCCGAGTCTGAGAACATATAGCGGCTTGAAAGTGTAGAAGACATATTTGATTTTATGTTTGTCAGTGAAAAATCCGACTGGAAAAGTCCAAGCTTTTTCTGAGCTGCTTCCTTTTCATCAGCAGTATAATAATCAAGCTCGTCAATTATTTCCTGTTTGTTCTGGGAAAGAATATTTATTTCGGCAACAGCCTGATTGTATTTTCCGACAAATTCAATAATTGCATTCTTTGAAGCATCAACGTCCGGCTTTACTGAAATGGTTGCGGTCTTTTCAGTTTTGTCATGAACGTTAAGAGTAATTTCTGGAACTACGTCGTCAATTTTGTTTGTAGGACGGGTAATTGTAATTCCTTCGTATTTTATGATTGCGTCTTCTGCAGTTGAAACCGGATGCTTTGGTCCATAGCCAAGATCTTTGACTGGGTCCAGGGCTGTGATGTTTGAGATTTCGTAGCTGGTGCCTGTGTTCTTGTTGCGCACAGCAATAGCTTTAATTCCGCTGTAGTCAGAAAGCTTTACATCGATTTGTGCAGGCTTTCCTTCTTCTGCAGGTGTATAAGGGATTTCTTTTTCAGAGCCGTCATCCATAACTGCGTAAAGAATTGAATTAGTCTTTACCGGATCCAGTGGGGCAGGCGGTTCAGAAGGAAGATTAAGATTTGTGTCAGAAGCATTGTTGTTAATTACAATTCCGCTGTATTCAGCAGTTCCCGCATCCGGCAATTCCGGCTGAAGAAGAGTCTTGTTGATTTCGGGAGTAATGTCTTCTGTTTCTCTCTGGGTAACTGTAAACTGAAGATGAAGATCATTGTCGCGCAGAATTTTTTCCGGAATTTTTACCTGATAGGCTCCGCGAGGTTCGACTGTTGCAGTCTGTTTTTCTTCATCGTATTTTGTATTTGTAAGCGAAAGCACCGGCATGTAAATCGGCTCGTCATATTCAATTTTATTAACAGGAAGAATTTCTGTCTGGCTTTGAGAAAAAGTCTGAGTTTCAGATTTGATTTTATCTACCATGCCTGAATCAAAGGCAAAGGTTTTTGCATCGTCTTCAAAAATAAGACGGTTTTCTTTTCCTGTTGGAACTGCTTCAATGAGCAGGGATTTTTTACCGGCACTTGCACCGATAATTGATGATTTGATGATATTGTTTCCGCGTTTGTTTATAGCGGTAGAAAAGTCTTTGAGAGAGCCGCCCTTCCAGTTGAAGGTAACCTGCTTTTCTCCGACCTTGTAGGTGTAAGTTCCCTGAGGAACCTTAAAATCATTTTCAAGTTCGTCTGTAAGAAAACGATCAGAGGCAGCGGCCTGAAGGACATCAACTTTAAAAGACTGAATGCTGGCACTACGGTTTGCTTCCGCTGTGACAGCATACTCTTCGGTAGATGAGGTAAGTTTACTGTTAAAAGGGTTTTCGAAAGAGTAGAGAGTCTTTGTATTATCTCTAAGTGATGTGAGTTTTGAGTTAATGTCGCGCCAGGCGTTCTTCTCAGTTTTTAAATTCTCCAGCTGGGTCTGTTCCCTGGTTAGTGGAACACGCTCAATTTTCATGAGCTTTTCAACTGTATCATTTGTATTATACTGATCAGTAACGCCTGGTATGTTCAGTCCGGCCATAGGCTTATATTACTTCGTCGAACATTGAGCCAATGGCTTTTCTGATGCGAAGCTTAAGTTTCTGCATGTCCTCTGACGGAATCTGCTTTATAACCTGGTTTGTAGCTGAATCAACAATTGATACAA
>JAEEGL011531109.1_pt1 | contig 11231 bp, 9 predicted proteins | sample 9134231 | NCBI WGS metagenome assembly JAEEGL01 (sample SAMN16246548, study PRJNA631951) | gut metagenome | biome: gut microbiome; feature: rumen; material: fiber-attached | host: Bos | place: Iran: Karaj | collected 2018-10
CATCCAAGGGCCGCGCCATCCAGAACATCCTGATGATCGAACCCGACGACGCCGTGCGCGCATACCTGAACGTACGCTCGCTCAAGGACGAAGAGTTCATCAACAACAACTACATCATGATGGTCACCCGCAAGGGCGTCGTGAAAAAGACCACCCTGGAAGCATACTCCCGTCCCCGTACCAACGGCGTGAACGCCATCAACATCCGCGAGGACGATGAACTGCTCGAGGCTATCCTCACCAACGGCAACTGCAACATCATGATCGCTGCCAACGGTGGCCGCTGCGTAAGGTTCGATGAATCAGAGGCCAGACCTCTCGGCAGAACCTCTACGGGCGTCCGTGGCATCAATCTTGATGAAGGGGATAACGTAGTCGGCGTCGTAAGCCAGGATCCCCAGGCCGAAGATGCCGCCAAGCATCAGGTGCTCGCTGTCTCCGAAAACGGTTATGGCAAGCGCTCGGAAGTGGACGATTACCGTCAGACTTCCCGTGGTGCCAAGGGCGTCAAGACCCTGAACATCACCGAAAAGACCGGTAAGTTGGTAGCTATCAAGAATGTCACCGATGAGGACGACCTCATGATCATCTGCCGCTCCGGCATGACCATCCGAATGCCTGTCAACACCATCCGTGTTGCCGGACGTGCCACTCAGGGCGTGAAGCTCATCAATATCCGTGAAGGGGATTCCATCGCCGCCATCTCCGTGGTCGCCCACAGCGACGAAGAGGAGAGCCAGGCCGCAGAAGGAACTCCCACTGTAGAAGAATAATCAAAACACTTTAATAGTATGAAAAAGTTAGTTTTCGCACTCGCACTGGCTTGCTCCCTGCAGCTTGCCTATGCCCAGAAACCCGATGCAGAGATGCAGAAGGGCGTTGACAAAGCGCTGGCCGCTTCCCAGGACGCCAAGAAGGCTGCCAAGCCCGCTACTTGGGTCAAGCTGGCCGAGGCTTACATGAAAGCCTACGCCAATCCTTCTTCCAGCATCACCCCCGGTGTTGACAAGAACACTTTTGCCCTGATGTTCAAGGAGAAACCCGTGTCTGTCTCCAACGTGACCATCAGCGACCAGAATTTTGAGAAACAGGAGTTCTCCCACGTGGATATCTACTTCAACGAAGCCGGCGTCCTGTCCCTCGTGGACGTGACCAAGCCTTCCGTGGAAGGTGACATCCTCGGTGAGGCTGCCAAGGCCTACGCCAAGGCTTTCGAGCTGGGCGCCAAGGAGAAGGACATCGCCCCCAAGATGAAGGAGATCGCCGACGCTTACTACAACGACGGTTTCACCGCTTACCAGCTGGGTCACATGGCCAAGGCCAGCGACTGCTTCAAGGGCGCTTATGAAGTGTCCGTGACCGCTCCCAGCCCGGAAGTGAACAACGACGCCGCCTACAACGCCGCTTTCACCGCCATGCAGGTGAAGGACTACGACCGCGCCAACGCTTACTACACCAAGTGCGTGGAGAACGGCTTCTACTCTGACGGTAACGTTTACGCCAACCTGTCCGAGTGCGCTCTCGCCCAGGCCGACACCACTGCCGCCAAGAACTACCTGGCCACCGGTCTTACCTCCTACCCGGACAACGCCGCCATCCTGACCAACCTCATCAACCTGTACCTGCAGACCAATGAGGATCCCGCCAAGATCGTGGAGCTCCTGGACGAGGCCAAGAAGGCTATGCCCGACAACCCTTCCCTCTACTATGTGGAAGGTAACATCTACACCGGTATCAAGGATTACGAGAAGGCTATCGCCGCCTACGACAAGGGTCTGGCCATCAACGACAAGTACGACATGTGCTACTACGGTAAGGCCAACGTCGCCCTGAAGAAGGGTGAGGACCTCGTGGACGAGATGAACGCCCTGGATGTCCGTGAGTGGAAGAAGTACGACGAACTCGCCGCCAAGCTCACCGAGGTTTACATCAGCGCCCTCGAGCCCTTCGAGAAGTGCTACGAAGTGAGCCAGATCCCTGAGGTGAAGGCCGCTGCCGCCGACTACCTCAAGCGCCTGAACTTCCAGCTCCGTAACACCGATGCCAAGTACCAGGAAGCTTACGAGAAGTGGAACGCTGTCGTGGAGGCTACTCCCGCCCAGTAATCCATCCTTCCTTGCAATAAAAGGGGAGTAACCATGCGGTTGCTCCCTTTTTTTGTAGTATCTTTGTGCCCGTATGAAGAAAACGGTCACGCTTGAAGCCATCGACCCCATCGAAATCTATGGGGTGGGCAATAAAATCCTTAGCGAATTCTGCTCCTACTTTCCGCATCTGAAGGTAGTGGCCCGCGGCAACGAACTCATCCTGGACGGCCGCGAGAGCGACATCGCAGAGTTCAACATCCGGTTTGCCGAACTGGTGGACCGCCGTCACCGCAAGATGAACCTCACGGTCTATGACGTGGAGGACATCTTCACCGGCAACGACACCCAGTCCCGCCCGACGGCGGACGCCGTCATCGTGCACGGCACGGACGGCAAGCCCATCCGCGCCCGCAACAAGACGCAGCAGGACCTGGTGACCGCCTACTTCGAGAACGACCTTATCTTCGCCGTCGGCCCGGCAGGTACCGGTAAGACCTACATGGCCATCGCGCTGGCGGTGCGCGCCCTCAAGAACCGCGAGATCAAGCGCATCATCCTCACGCGTCCCGCCGTCGAGGCAGGGGAGAGGCTGGGCTTCCTGCCCGGAGACCTCAAGGACAAGCTGGACCCGTATCTGCAGCCCCTCTACGACGCCCTGGCCGATATGATTCCCTCCAAGCGTCTGCAGGAATTCATGGCCGACGGAACCATCCAGATCGCCCCGCTGGCTTATATGCGCGGCCGCACCCTGGACAAGGCCTGCGTCATCCTGGACGAGGCCCAGAACACCAACCTCGGCCAGCTGAAGATGTTCCTGACCCGTATGGGCGTGAACGCGAAGTTCATCGTCACCGGTGACGCCACCCAGATCGACCTGCCCCACAAGGAGGACAGCGGCCTGCTCGCCGGCATCAAACTGTTGGAAGATATCAAGGGTGTAGCTACCGTCCGTTTCCGCACGGAAGACATTGTCCGTCATCCCCTTGTTACAAAAATCGTCCGGGCCTTTGACAAGCAATAAAAAAAGCGTACTTTTGTAAGTTAAGGAGGATTAGGAATGAAAAAGACCCTCATACTGGCAATTGCAACGCTTACCCTTGTGACCGGATGCGACTTCGTGCGTACGCTGGCCGGCCGTCCTACATCGGCCCAACTGGAGCAGATCCGTCTGCAGAAGATGGCGGCCGAAGAGGCCCGCCACCAGGCTGTGCTGGACTCCATGGCCCAGGCCGAAAAGGCCATGGCCGAAGCCCTCGCCGCCCGCGAGCAGGAACTGCTGGATTCCCTTACCCAGGCCAAGGGTACGGTCCTGAATCCGTCCAAGCTGGGCGGCCTGTTCACCACCAAGCTGGAGAGCAAGTATTGCATCGTCGTCGGCGCTTTCCGCAACCGTTCCAACGCAGAGCGCAAGCTCACGCAGTGCAACGAAGCCGGCTACACCGCCACCATCGTCAGCTTCCGTAATGGACTCCTGGCCGTTGCCGTCTGCCCGTCCGACAATCTGGAAGAAACCCTGAAAACCCTGAAACAGCTGCGCGGGACCGAAGTCTGCCCCCAGGACGGCTGGATCCTCATGAATCTTTAAGCAATGAAACGAAGCCTGTTTGCCCTTCTGGCGGCCTGCCTCGTTGCATCCTCGCTGCACGCCCAATACCGTACGTCCCTCGGGGACCTGGACGATTCCGAAACCGTCCGGGCCCTGAAAGAGCATGTCTCCTATCTCTCCGCCGCCCAGCTGGAAGGCCGCAAGGCCGGCAGTGAAGGGGAGAAGATGGCGGCCGATTATCTGGAGGCCCGGTTCAAGGACTTCGGCCTGGATATCCTGTCGGCCGGACAGTCCTTCCAGGTCGCCGGCCAGGGGGATACGCTCACTTCCCGGAACGTCGTCGGCTTCCTGCAGGGATGGGACAAGGCCCTGAACGGGCGCTATATCGTCGTCGGCGCGCGCATGGACAACCTCGGCGCAGATACTTATATGCTGGATGGCCAGCCGGCCAGCCGCATCTACTACGGAGCCAACGGCAACGCTTCCGGCATGGCGCTCATGCTGGAGCTGGCCCGTCGGCTCTCCTATTCCCGGACCCTGCTGCGCCGCAGCATCCTCTTCGTGGGATTCGGCGCGTCGGAGCAGACCTTCGCCGGCTCCTGGTATTTCCTGAACCGTTCCTTCGCCTCGGATGTCGATAAGATTGACGCCATGGTGAACCTGGACATGCTGGGAACGGCCCATACCGGCGGCCTGCAGGCCTACACCGCCTCCAACGAAGACCTGAATACCCTCGTGAAGACCCTCCAGGGAGAACTGCTTCCCATCCAGGCCAGCCTGGTGGCACAGGCTCCCTATGCCGGGGATCACGTGGCTTTTTATGATAAGGAAATCCCTTCCGTGCTCTTCACGAGCGGCCGTTATCCGGAGCATGGCACCGGACGCGACAGCTACGATATCGTGGACTTCGAGGGCATGGAAAAGGAACTGGAATACATCTACAGCTACGTCCAGAATCTCTGCAACGGCCAGAAGCCGCTGTTCCGCAACAGCGAGGCTACCCGTGAGTCCAAGGCTTCCGCGGACGTATATGCCTACAGCGACGTGGATGTAAAACCGCTCTTCCTCAATTCCGCCGATCCCCGCACCTTCATGGAGCGCTGGGTGTATCCCTACCTCAAGTATCCCAAGTATGCCTCCGAAAACGGCATCCAGGGACGCGTGCTGGTAGAGTTCGTCGTGAACGAGAAGGGAGAGGTGGAGGATGTCCGTGTGGTACGTGGCATCCACGAAAGCCTGGACCAGGAGGCGCTGCGTGTCGTGAGCGCATCCCCGAAGTGGCGCCCCGGCCGTCATCACGGCAAGAAAGTGAAGGTAGCCATCACGGTGAGCGTGGAGTTCCGCCTGGACAAGGAAAAAGGTAAGTTTGGTATTAACGGTAAAACATTATAAATGAGATTCCGGGTCAAGCCCGGAATGACGTAGAGACTATGGATTATAATTTTGTAGAGATCGAGAAAAAGTGGCAGGACTGGTGGGCCAAGAATAAGACATACAAGGCCGAGGTCAACGAGGCCAAACCCAAGTACTATGTGCTGGACATGTTCCCGTACCCGAGCGGTGCGGGTCTTCACGTAGGACACCCGCTGGGCTACATCGCCAGCGATATCTTCGCCCGTTACAAGCGCCTGAAGGGCTTCAACGTCCTTCACCCCATGGGTTATGACGCCTTCGGCCTGCCCGCCGAGCAGTACGCCATCCAGACCGGCCAGCATCCGGAAAAGACCACCCACGACAACGTGGCCCGTTACCGTCAGCAGCTGGACCGTATCGGCTTCTCTTTCGACTGGGACCGCGAGTTCCGCACCAGCGACCCCGATTACTACAAATGGACTCAGTGGGCCTTCCTGAAGATGTTCGGCTCCTGGTACGACAATGATATCCAGAAAGCCCGTCCCATCGAGGACCTGGTGGCCGCCTTCGAAAAGGGTGGTTCCGCCGCCGTGAACGCCGCCTGCAGCGAGGGCGACGCCTTCACCGCAGAGCAGTGGAAGTCTTTCTCCGAAAAGGAGAAGGCCGATGTCCTCATGCGTTACCGTATCGCCTACCAGGGAGAAAGCACCGTGAACTGGTGCCCGGCCCTCGGTACCGTGCTGGCTAACGACGAGGTGAAGGACGGCTACAGCGAGCGCGGCGGTCATCCCGTATTCCAGAAGAAGATGACCCAGTGGCAGCTGCGCGTGAGCGCCTACGCCGCCCGTCTGCTCGACGGTCTGGACAAACTGGACTGGACCGACTCCCTCAAGGAGATGCAGCGCAACTGGATCGGCCGCAGCGAAGGCGCCGAGATGGTCTTCAAGGTGGAATGCGACGGCGTCCAGCACGACGTCACCATCTTCACCACCCGTGCCGATACGGTCTTCGGCGTCACCTTCATGGTGCTGGCTCCGGAGAGCGAGTGGGTGGAGAAACTCACCTCCGCTTCCCAGAAGGAGGCCGTGCAGGCCTATCTGGATCAGGTAAAGAAAAAGACGGAGCGCGAAAGAATGGCCGGCAAGGCCGTTACCGGCGTGTTCTCCGGTTCCTACGGCATCAATCCGCTCACCGGTGAGAAAGTCCCCGTGTGGATCGCCGAATATGTCCTCGCTGGCTACGGTACCGGCGCCATCATGGCGGTTCCGGCCCACGACAGCCGCGACTATGCCTTCGCCAAGAAGTTCGACCTGCCCATCATCCCTCTCATCGAAGGGGCCGATGTTTCCGAGCAGAGCCTGGACGCCAAGGAGGGCATCATGTGCAACAGCGGTTTCCTGAACGGTCTCACCGTGAAGGAGGCCATCCCCGCCGCTATCGACTACGTGGAGAAGCATGGCATCGGCCATCGCAAGGTGAACTTCCGCATCCGCGACGCCATTTTCTCCCGCCAGCGTTACTGGGGAGAACCTTTCCCGATTTACTACAAGGACGGCATCGCGACGCCTGTGCCCTTCGAGGCCCTGCCGCTGACCCTGCCCGAAATTGACCAGTACAAGCCCACCGAGGACGGTCAGCCGCCGCTGGCCCGCGCCAAGGACTGGACCTACAACGGCTATCCGCTGGAGACCAGCACCATGCCCGGTTTCGCCGGTTCCAGCGCCTACTACCTGCGCTACATGGACCCTCGCAACGGTGAGGCCCTCGTAAGCAGGAAGGCCGATGAATACTGGCGCAACGTGGACCTGTACGTAGGCGGTACGGAGCATGCCACCGGCCACCTCATCTACAGCCGCTTCTGGAACAAGTTCCTGAAGGACCTGGGCTATGTGGTGGAGGACGAGCCTTTCTGCAAGCTCATCAACCAGGGCATGATCCAGGGCCGTTCCAACTTTGTCTATATGATTCCCGGCACCAACAAGTTCGTCTCCCTGGGCCTCAAGGACCAGTACGAGACCATTCCGGTGCACGTGGACGTGAATATCGTTTATAACGACAAGCTGGACCTGGACGCTTTCCGCGCCTGGCGCCCGGACTACAAGGATGCCGAATTCATCCTGGAAGACGGCGAGTACATTTGCGGCTGGGCCATCGAGAAGATGTCCAAGAGCATGTACAACGTGGTGAACCCGGACAAGATCTGCGACACCTACGGCGCCGACACCCTGCGTCTGTACGAGATGTTCCTCGGCCCTATTGAGCAGGCGAAGCCCTGGGATACGAAGGGTATCGACGGCGTGAACCGCTTCCTCAAGAAGTTCTGGCGTCTGTTCTGGGACCGCGAGAAGTGGCTCGTCACCGACGAAGAGCCTACCAAGGAGGAACTCAAGGCCCTGCACAAGCTCATCGGCAAGGAGCAGGAGGATATCGAGCATTTCTCCTACAATACGACCATATCGGCCTTTATGATTGCCCTGAACGAGCTGGGCGGCTGCTCCAAGCGCGCGATCCTGGAGCCTCTCACCGTGCTGCTGTGCCCCTTCGCCCCGCACATCGCGGAGGAACTGTGGCATCAGCTCGGCCATGAGGATTCCGTGGTCTATGCCTCCTTCCCGGAGTACAAGGCGGAACTTGCCGCCGACAACTCGGTGAACTATCCCGTTTCCTTCAACGGTAAGACGCGTTTCTTCATCGATGCGCCTGCATCGGCCAGCCCTGCAGAGGTCGAGGCCCTGGTGCGTGCGCACGAGAAGACCCCGCAGTACGTGGGCGAGCTTTCCATCGCGAAGGTGATCGTGGTTCCCGGACGCATCGTCAATGTTGTTCTTAAGAAATAGTTTATGCCTATCACTCTTCAAAAAAGCGCATTCACGGTTGTGAAGGAGTGGCTGCTGGTCACTCTGGGCATCCTGATCTATGTGACGGGCTGGTCGCTGTTCCTCATCCCCAACAACCTGGTGGGTGGCGGCGTGTCCGGTATCTCGTCCATGATCCAGTATGCTACTAACGGTGCCATTCAGATGGGTTATTCCTACTTTATTCTGAATGCCATTCTCATTATTGCGGCTGTGGTTATTCTGGGTATGGGCTTCGGCGCCAAGACCCTGTATGCCATCCTGCTGGCTTCCGTGGCTCTGCGCTTCCTCCCGGGACTGATTCCCGCGGAGATTATCAAGCACCTTGCGCTGGACAACGGTAAGTTGCTCTCCGTGCTTATGGGCGGCCTTATGGCCGGTATCGGCATCGGCATGAGCATCTCCAACGGCGGTTCCACCGGCGGTACGGACATCATTGCCCTCATCTACACCAAGTATCACAATGTGTCGCCGGGCAAGGTCATCCTGTTCCTGGACTTTGTGATTATCCTGTCTTCCCTCATTGTGCCTTCCTTCGTCCCCGATATCGACCCGGAAACGGGCCATGCGATGGTGGATGCCGATGGAAAGACCCTGACGCACTTGATGCCTATCTATGATAAGGTTACGACGGTGCTCTATGGCTTGATCCTCGTGACGGTAAACAGTTACGTGCTGGATATGTATATCTCCGGCTCGCAGCAGAGCGTGCAGTTGTTCATTCTGTCCCATCAGTATGACAAAATCGCCGACTGCATCACCCAGGACCTTCACCGCGGCGTTACCGTTCTCGACGGTAAAGGCTGGTACACCAAGCAGGACATGAAAGTCCTCATGGTCCTTACCCGTAAAACCGACTTAAACTTGCTGCTTCGCTACATTAAGCAAATCGATCCCCATGCCTTCCTGTCCGTCAGCTCCGTGACGGGCGTATATGGCAAGGGCTTTGATACGATTAAGAAATAGTAAGTTCTCTGACATAAGGGGTAAATGCGCCGGTCCTAGAAACTGCCGTATTAATAACCAATGAAGAAATTCAATGTACTGCTGCCCAAGCTGAGGGCGGCAGTATCTTTCTTGATGGGCCGAAATAACATCCTGGGGGATTTTCGTTATGGTAATTCCCTGCTGAGTCCCTCTGATTATTTGACCACTGATGATCCTGCAATATGTGAGCGAAAAGGGGCTATTTCATCAGACCAATTTTTGTATGACAGGTGCTGCCGGTATATGATTGAGCGTCGCCCGTTCCTGGTGGAGAAATTCTCTCTTCAAGACCTGGCGACTGCGGTATTTACCAATAAAGTTTACCTGAGTAAGACCATCAATCGGTATTCCGGACGGAACTTCCGGCAATACGTGAATTACTATCGCATCATGTATGCAATGGACTTATTCCGAAGCAACATGGGCCTAAGGATCGCGGAATTGTCGCGTTTGTCTGGATTCCACTCGACGACGGTCTTCCTCAGAAGCTTTAAAAGCGTGACAGGAACACCTCCTAGTCACTGGTGTGCCCAGACTCGAAAAAGTTACCGAAAGTTGTTCTAAGTTTAACCTTCCCGGAACGTTTACCCCTCTACTCCCTTCCAGGTTTCTGGAATGGGGGCGGTCACATCCACCTCGGTCTTTTTGACGGGGTGGATGAACTGTATATGGCGGGCCATCAGGGAAATGCCGCCGTCGGGGTTGGAGCGTTTGGCTCCGTATTTCAGGTCTCCCTTGATGGGGCAGCCCATGTGGGCCAGCTGGCACCGGATCTGATGATGGCGTCCGGTGTACAGTTCCACTTCCAGGAGGAAGTAACGGTCGGTGGTCTGGATGAGGGTGTATTTGAGACGGGACTCCTTGCCGTTCTTGGCTACATAGGATTTGTTTTGGGCCTCGTTGCGCACCAGGTTGTCCGTTAGCGTGTCACTCTCCTTGGGCGGCTTGTTGGCGGTCAGGGCCCAGTAGGTCTTGTGGAGTTCACCTTTACGGAGCATGTCGTTGAGCCGCTCCAGCGCTTTGGAAGTTTTGGCGAAGACACACACGCCGCTGACCGGCCTGTCCAGACGGTGGGGAACACCCATGAACACCTGCCCGGGCTTGCCGTCACGCTGCGCGATGAAGGCTTTCAGGGTTTCGGAGAGAGGTTCGTCTCCGGTTTTGTCTCCCTGCACGATTTCGCCCGTGCGCTTGTTAAAAATGAGCAGATGATTGTCTTCCAGCAGGATACGTCCTGCGATGTCCTGGAATTCGTTTTCCGATAGTGTCCGATATACTCCCATAGCGCTACAAAGTTACAATTTTTGTTGATAAATATTTTGCAAATCCAAAAAATTGCCGTACATTTGCGGTCCAATCTTCTGGATGTAGCGCAGTTGGTAGCGCACCTGGTTAGGGACCAGGAGGTCGCTGGTTCAAGTCCAGTCATCCAGACTTCAAAACTCCAAGCCTTCCCGCTTGGAGTTTTTTGGTTATTATTCCTCATTCCCGGCTCCTTCTTTCGTCATGCCCGGCTTGACCGGGAATCTCTCCCCATCGTCATGCCCGGCCCCGACCGGGCATCTCTTTTATCACCCTCATCTCCACCGGCAGGCGGGAGCTCTGTGTGGTGCCCGAGGGCTCCGTTCCGCGCTGGCGCGCTCCACTCCGTCCTTCCCACTGCCTGGCTCGTCCGCAGAGCGAACGGCCAGTCAGCGGGCCCCTTCCACTCATATGCCGTGGACGGCTATACCCATCGGGCACCACACAGACCTCCCGCCTGCCGTCATCCCTACCGATTCAATCATACCCAGTTTCAACCCCGTTATTCCCGCCTTCCCAATCGTCATGCCCGGCCCCGACCGGGCATCTCCCACCCGATCTCCTCTGCTGTATGTACAGAAAATCGTCCCTGGAGCGCGTTCTAACTGTACATACAGATGCCATTTCGCCCTCCCAGGCCACTTTCATGAACTGTATGTACAGAAAATCGCCATTTCACTGCATTTTAACTGTACATACAGATTGGTCAGGGATGGAGTTTGATTTCCCAGCACGCGCCCGGTCATGATTTGGGCATTATTTTGCCCGGCCACGTGCTTCGACTCCGACTCGAGCACGGATTTGGCCTGTTTGGTGCTCGAGTGGGTGAATTTACCGGGTTCGTGCACGAAAACAGTGGTTTTGGTGTACGAGTACTGGGAATCTGTACTTCAGTCCGTGCGATTTGGGCCCAAAGTGCACGGATTCAAGTGCACGGGGACGTCAATTCGTGCGTTTTCCCCACTTTTCGCACGGATTCAGGTACTGTCCCCCTTTCTGGGAGGCAACGGCAGGGATTTTCTGGGAGCTCCACTAGCTCCCGGAAAATCCCTGTCCGTAGCCGCCCCTCTCCGTATTGAGGGGCGGCGGTGCCTTGTTACC
>JAEEGL011702108.1_pt1 | contig 11231 bp, 8 predicted proteins | sample 9134231 | NCBI WGS metagenome assembly JAEEGL01 (sample SAMN16246548, study PRJNA631951) | gut metagenome | biome: gut microbiome; feature: rumen; material: fiber-attached | host: Bos | place: Iran: Karaj | collected 2018-10
TATTATATAATGTGTTATCTTCCATGGTGATTCATTGTTCAATCAATAACAGGTGAGCGATTCATCACTGGCACCCATAACTCCAATCGTGGCAACGCAAGAGAAATCATGAATGATAGATCTTGGTGATACCAATGGTTTTGCCGAAAATCCAGAGCGAAACCCGCTCATAGTTCCAGGCGACAGTTCTAACATTTGCGCGAGTAAATCAAGGAAGGCAAGAGTAACGTGCCGCTGCAGGCAGTGCCCGAGACATCAAGGCGCAGGGTGCGGCATTGCCAGGCCATCGTCGGAGCAGCCAACGGCTGGTCGACAGCGCCCGACACATTCATCACACTGACGTCAATGTCCCGGGCCATCACACCACGTTGTCCAATCACCTTGAGAGTAAGAACGCTGGCGGTGGTGGTCAAGTGCCACACCACCCGATGCACCGCCTCGCCCATCAACGGATGCAAGGCGACGGGATGGGTGCGCCACGACACGGGCATCAACGCCGCCTGTTCCTGTTCCAGATCGAGGATGTCGCCCGTCGCAGTGATGGCTACGGCATGGCGGGGGTCACTATAGAGGTTGACAGCGGAGACCGTGCGTTCGCTCATCCTACCGCTGGGCAGCAACACCAGGGGATTGCCTGCAGACGGCAGCAGCCACAACTCACTGTGGGCATTGCACCACGCCAAGGCACGGTAGCCCGCTTCGCGCAGGCACACGGTGAGCCGCGGCCCGTTCAGCCGGCACAGGTGGCCATGACGCGAAATGAACCACACGTCTCGTCCGGCCTCGACAGGCGGCACACCAGCAGCAATCACCGTGCGGTCCACCAACCGCGCTTCGCCCAGTTTCCCCATGGCTCCTTGCAGGACTGCATAGACACCGTCATCACTGAATACATAGACGGGATAACGGCCAAAGCCGCCTGAGTACAAGGGCGTGGTCACTACGGCCATTGCCATGGGCACGACACCCAGCACCGCGCGGCGACAAGCCTCGATCAAGGCATTGCCCGGAGCGCTCACCACCACATCGCCACCGGCTGTGCAGCAATAGAGCCGTCCTCCGGCAGCCACCGAGCAGAGGACATCGGCCAGGCGCATCGGTGTGGCCAGTGCGGCACACTGCGAGGCGGTCAACGTCATGTCCTCTACTGGCGAGGTAAAGTCTTGACTGCCGATCTGGGCGGTAGCGGGTGCGGTGGCAATCAAGTGCCACGGCGAGGATGCCAATTGACGGTCTATCGCGGTAGCACTGCGTCGCGACAAGCCCATCTCGAGCACATATTCGCGCGGGCCCACGGTACGCGTCAGGCAACGGTAATCGAGGCTGCGACTCGCGGCCAGCAACTGAGCCTCATCGGTGACAAACACATCGATGCCGGCCACCAGTGGCTGCCATGCATCGGGAATGCGGCTGGTCAGCGTGATGTCAAGCAGGTAACGCTTCAAGGGCATCGTCGTGGCCTGGGTTCCTGTGAAACCGCTGCTGCTGGTGTTCACCTGTGCCGTGACGCGGTCGGCATTGGCCAGCGTCTCGTCACCCACACACACCGGGTCACTTGCCCACATATAGGAGCCATCAACCAGCCGCAACGCCCAACGTGCCAGCACAGGAGCGGTGCGGTAGCCTTCGGCACGTGCATCGCTATTCATGGCATTCCAGGCGGTGCGCAACATGGAGGCAAACGTCGTCGTGTCGGCATCGGCAAGCGGGGCGCGCCATTGGGAATAGGGCTCGGCAAAGTCCACCGCCTCGATATCGGCACTCAGGGTGTTCACGTCAGTCGAAAATGTCACCCCTGGCACTGCATCATTGGGATTCATCACCTGCCAGTTGTCACCCTCGAGTAACAGATAGGTCAACCCCTCATTAGTAACGACAACAATCATCGGGCCGATCACATGCGCACCCACAATGTCGCCTGTCACCGTCACGGCATGACCTCCGTCGAGCATCACCTGCCGGCCACGACATGTCACCAAGTGCGCGCCGGCAATCGTCAGCAAACGGTCGCCTGCAACCATCTGCCCCACCCTTGCAGGCTGTCCCGTCACTTGCAGCGCCTGCTCGCGCTCCCTCACGTTCAAGGCACACTCGGCCTCGCCACACTGTGCCGCCTCGCCATTGGCCAGGGGCGTCATTGCCCGGGGGATGATCCGGGTCTCTCTCATCGGTTTGTTGTGTTTCATGTTTTTCATGAGTATTAAAAGTCTTGTGTGTTAATAAAAGCTGATAATCATCCCGCAAAGTTACTCACACACGCCTGCCGTCTGCCAGCACAAAAAGCAGCAGCGACAAAAAAAAGATAACCGCTCTCAAAAACGCGGGCGGTTATCTTTGGTAAACTATCTTGAGTCTATCGGTATCAGCTACCGAGGGCGTGAGAAATCACAGCCGTCACATCGCTCACGTCGATGACGCCGTCACCATTCAGGTCGGCCTCAGTCATGAAGAACGGACTGGGATCGCTTCCCAAAGCCGATGCAATGGTAGCGGTCACGTCGCTCACGTCAACAGTTCCGTCGTGGTTTACGTCACCAGGCAACCACTGCGAGCCGCCGGGAACGATGAACTGCGAACCATCGGTGAAATACAACTTGTTGTTGGTCCAACCGCTCCAGGTGCGGGCATGGTCCCAAGGTTTGGTGAGGCCCCAGGTGATGGCTTCGGCACTGGCGTTGCCGTTGCAACCAGCAGTGACGTTGTTACCGTTGGGGGTGGCGTTATACCACATGCCGTCGCCATTGGGCGAAACGCTGTTGGGGATGTCACGCAACACCTGTGCGGGATAGGTCATTGTGCCGTCCTCGTTCAACAACATGTAAATCTCGGGGGCGCCATAGCCATAGATGTTCTTCACGTACACCGTGTCACCGCTCTGGTGAATATAGACATCAACAGTGCGTGTCTCGTTGGTTCCCTCAAGGGTGAACTCGTGCTTGCCGTTGGGAGTGATGAGCCACAGGTCCCTGAAGATGCGCGACACCTCGCTGGTCTCGTCGGTAAAGGTGCGGCTGCTGCCGTCACGCTCGGTGATGGTGGTCGTTTTCACGGTCTCGATATAATAGGCAAAGCCGTCGGCGATGTGGATGGCATCATCGGCCAGCAACTCGCCAGTCACGTCTTGCAACTCGCCACCGGTCACCCAGCCCTCGTTCACGACATAGTAATTCAGCACCGAGTCTACAGTCGTCGTCACGCCGTCGGTCACTGTGATGCGCGTGCCATTCACCGAGGCAAAAGGCTCATCGCTTGTGGCGTCGAACGTCACCGTGTGATTGCGATAGTCAACGATCAGGGGTTGTGCCACATCATACAGGGTGATGCCGTTCTCAGCTATCAAACGGCCCTCATCGGCAACAGGCAGCAGATTTACCGTCCATCCACCATAATAGTAGGGGTCGGCCTCGGTCACTGTCACGACACCGGTGGGCGACTCACTCCAATCATACAGATGAAACAGGCTGATGCGACCTTGCGCCATCACCATCAGACACATGAACACGCTCATGAGCGCGACTATACTTCTTTTACACATAATCATATTATACTTTTTGATGAGTTGTTGTTCCAAACCGCAAAGATACAAAAAATACTTTTCCCCGAACCGATAAAACCTGAATTAAACAGTTTTTAATGACGAAATAAATAAAACAGAGGGCCAGGCGCGTTGCCTGACCCTCCTGTCTTATCTCATGGTCTGGAAAATTCCAGCCAAGAATCACTCAATGATTAATTATTGCCAAGTGCTCTAGAGATAACGGCGGTAACGTCGCTCACGTCAATGATGCCGTCACCATTCAGGTCACCCTGCTCCATGAAGAAGATTTCGGGCTGGCCACCCAGAGCTACAGAGATAGTAGCGGTAACGTCGCTCACGTCAACTACGCCATCGTGGTTAACGTCGCCAGGCATCCAGCTCTCAGCGGGAACCTTATGTATGGTCAGCTTCATTTTGTCAACGCTGACGGTCAGCTCATAGGTGAAGCCGCTCGGGATCTTGAAGGCATTCTGGCCTTCGGTCAGGCTCAACTCAAAATCCAGATAGTCGTCGATTACGAGGAAGTCACCATCGGAAACGGCACCGATACGATCACCAGCGATAGCATCCCAATCATTTTCATTGTCAGCGAGCTTCTTGGTGAAGCTGAAGTAGCTGTAGTTGGCGCCCAGGTTGTCATCCCAGTTCTCGGCGGTGCAGGTAACGGTAGCCTTGAATACGGCATTCTCGGCATCGTAGGTCATCTTCTCGCCATCGGCGGGAGTCCAGCCCCTGCCGTTCACCTCACCGAGGATCCACAGGTCACCATCGTAGGGAGCTACATAGGCGGGAACGACATAGGAATAGGAAACGGGGTCACTAGCACCCATGCCTTCAACCGTTGCAATAGCAGCGAGATAGATCGTGTAGTCTGCCTCCATGCGCTCAGCGTCATAGGGGTTCTCTACCTCCTCAGCATTTGTCACGTTGCCTTCTTCATCAACGGTAAGCACGTACAGATGAACGGTAGCACCCTCCTGTTCGCTGGTGGCGGTGAAGGTTACAACCTCCTCACCGACAACGGGCTCACCAAATACAGGAGCATCAGCCTTGGTCAACAGGAACTGGTCACCGTTGGTAAACTTCACCACGTTGTTCTTGTAGGTCGCAACTAAACCAAGGTTTTTATTATCTGATAGCTGGACTATCGGATACGTGTAAGTCTGAGCAGCAGCCCAGGTGATGGAATCCGGATACACTTTTCCAGGGAATGGTTCAGTTTCATACTCCTCGTAGTTGTTGTCAGGATCCACACCCCAGAAGTAAACAGAAGACATATTGCTGAAATCATAGGTTGTCCCACTTTGGTCATAGTGTTCCTGATATGATTTTCTTAATCCGGTAGAAATATAACCAATAAGCTGCATGTTATAGCTCATCGTACCGTCAGGATAAATGTTCATCTCAACACCATTTGGCCAGACCTCATCATAAAGATTAAAGACCAGTGCTGTCGTGTCATCATACTGGAGCATATATGCGAAAGAGGATGTACGTTGTGTGCCGCCTGATTGTGTATCATATTCATACTCATGTACTGCGTTGGAAGCCAGGAACTCGGTGCCACGGTTGATGTAGATGAAAGGAGTGTAAGTACTGTCAACGAAGATCTCATTACTTCCCCTTATTTCATATTTTTTAACAGTTTCATGTCCCCAATAACAAATACCGTTCTCCTGATTCATGATAATGGTACCATCGTCATACATTTGACCGGTCACGTCGGCAAACTCGGCATTCTCATCATCATTAAAGAGCCAAGCTTCGTCCACAACGGCAGCCCATCTGATGGTGTAGTAGCGGTAACGCTTACCACTTTCAGGTTTAGTAGCAACGGTAGTGTCATTCTCAAAAAGGTAGCCAGTAGGCACAGAAACAACGCCGGTGTTGTAATCGATGTTTACTTCAAGAGGGTAACCTGTGCACTCATCATTGATCAGACCGTAAGCATAGAGCTGGCCATCATAGATAGCAAATGCATGCAGATAATTCTGATTCTGATCCATGAAAGTACCTCCCCCAAAAGGATCTATACATTCTGTGATGCTGTCACCTTCATAGTCCACCATCAGGTTATAGTGGTAATTGATATAGTCAGCATTTGCCACTTCCTCATCCGAAGAGAAACGCAAAGCGCGACGCGGAGCCCTCTTGAGCATATTGTCACTGGGGATCATCTTGCGCTCCTTCATAAGCTGACCAGGGGTCTTGATGTCCTTGCTGGACATCTGCATACCAGCCGTCAGCTGGTTAGCCAGCGTGTTGGCCTTCATCACCATCTGGCCCTTGTTGGCCTTCGGGAGATTCATGCTTGTAATGTGCTTGGGGGCAACTGCCATGGCAGTCAAGCCGACGCACACAAACAAAAGTGCTAATAATTTCTTCATAAATCTAAATGATTTTAAAGTTGTTTATAATGTTAATAAAAATGTTTTATCCAAAAAACAGGTTTACAGGTAACGTCTTGTGAATGCTCTGTCATGAAATGACGTCCTTCCATAAGATGCCACAAATTTAGACCTTTTATTTTATATAAGCAACAAATTTTATGGAAAAAAAAACAATTGTTTACAATTTTAACTGAATAACATACCCTGCGAGACCGCTCTTGCCGCATCGCCGTCAAGGGATTGAGCCACAAGCGTCAAGGCAAATGGTGCAGCAGCAGCGGGACCATTGCCAGTCACCACATTGCCATCAACAGCCACGGGACCGTTCTTCCAATTCACGCCGCCGATGCCGGCCTCCATGCCGGGATAGCACACCGCCTCACGTCCGTCAAGGATGCCCAGCGGGGCAAGCACCACAGCAGGCGAAGCACAGATGGCAGCCACCCGTCCGCCACGATCGAGATGGGCGACAAGTTCACGACACAACGGTTCATGAGCCGCCAGATTGGGGGCACCGGGAATGCCTCCGGGCAGCACGAGCCACTCGGCGTCGGCATAGTCATTGTCATCGTACAGGCTATCGGCCAGCACAATCACACCATGGGCGCCGGTCACCTCAAGGCCAGGGTTAATCGACACCGTCGTCACGGGCATCCCTGCACGACGCAACACATCCACACACGTCAATGCCTCGACTTCTTCAAAGCCATCGGCCAGAAAAACATAACTCTCTTTCATTTCAGTTGTCAGTTTTTAGTGAATCAAACGACTGAACAACATTGAACAACATTGAACAACAAGGACAGCTCAGCTATACGGTTTTGTTATTTGTTGTTGCAGTTGTTTGAAAACTCTCAGGTTGTTGAAAAAATATCAAGCGAAATTAGGTATTTTTCAGGAAAAAAACGAGGGATTTCGGGAAAAATCGTCTTTTTTTGAAAAAAAACTGCGATTTTTTTTGGTGGTTTCAAAAATAGCAGTACCTTTGCATCGCTTTTGAAACGAGCATGGGCAGTTAGCGCAGTTGGTTCAGAGCATCTGCCTTACAAGCAGAGGGTCGGGGGTTCGAATCCCTCACTGCCCACCAACAAAGGTCCCGCACCGTTACGGTGTGGGATTTTTTGTTGTAAAAAAACCATAAAAAGCCCGCATCCTGCGCTGGGTTTGGAAAATTATGTGTAGTTTTGGGGTTTGAAATCATCATTGAGACCTGAAGATGAACAAGACAATCATCATCGCCATATTGACGATAGCCTTCATGGCGCTGCCAGCAGCAGCACAGGTGAGACTGGGCGTGCGTGGCGGACTGACCTTGGGAGAACTGCACTTTGACCGCGACGTCATCAACAGTGACAACCGCGTGGGATGGAGCGCCGGACTGTTGATCGACGCCGGCATTCCCATCGTGGGACTGGGCGTTGAGGCGAGCGTGATGTACGCTCATCGCAACAACCGCCTGAGCGACGATTACCACATGTTCAAGCGCCACTACATCGAGATTCCCGTGTATGCCCGCTACCGCCTGTCACTGCCCAAGGTGGAGAGAATCTTTGCTCCACTGGTATTCACAGGTCCCAACTTCGCAGTGTTGTTCAACGACAACGGTCCCAGCAATTACGACAACAGCAAGACCGTCCTGTCGTGGGATGTGGGCGTTGGCGCCGATCTGTTCAGACACATCAGGGTCACAGGCACCTACGGCATCGGGATGTCCAAGGCGATGAAATACATCAACCGTGACTATGATGGCGATGTGGTACATGGCAAGGACCGCCACTGGACCCTGAGCGCCGCCTGGCTGTTCTAGTCCCAGAGGCATCAGCGTCAATCCATGCCGCGGGCGAGCCACAACCAACCAGCAATAAAAAACAAAAACAATAACAGAATGAAAAAGTTAACACTTCTTTTCACTGCACTCATCCTCTCCACTGCCGCCATAACGGCACAGACCACGTCACGCTGGGGCATCACCGCCGGCGCCAACTTCAATGAACTCCACTTCAAGCAAACGGACATCGCCCCCACCAAGAAGATGTGGGGACCGCAAGTGGGCGTGATTGGCGAGATGAACTTCAGCGGCATCGGTTTCGGCGTCGAGGGAGGCCTGCTCTACACCCTCAAACAGAGCAAGGTGGACTATGGCTCACGCACGATGTGGTCTTCACTGGGCAAGGGTAACGAGACGGTGTCGATGCACTATCTCGATGTGCCCCTGCACCTCAAGTTCAAGTACCACCGCCTGGGTGGCCTGGAGAACACCTTCATGCCACTGATTTATGTGGGCCCGCAGTTCTCCTTCCTCGTGCACGGCAATCACGGAGACCTCAACAAGTACCCGCCCGTTAACGTCTATCTCGACATGGGCGCCGGCTGCGAACTCATGGAACGCCTGCAGATCAGGGTGGGCTACAACTTCTCGGTGGGCCAGACGATGCACACGCGCCTGCTCGATGACAACGTCGCCAAGAACCGCTCTTGGTATGCCAACCTCACCTGGTTCCTCAAGTAATATTTTTTAGCGATATAGATGCTGGCCCAACCTTCAGCACGGCGAAGCCAAACCCTGCCGGGCTAATGCGAATTAGCATTGAAAAAATCAATGGGTCAATCGCTATATCGTTGCCTTTACTTTAGTTGTAGATAACTCAAAAAAACATGAAACGTTATGCAGCCATATTGGTCGCGCTGGTGGTGGCGATTGTGCTGATGTTCTGCGCCCGCGACCGCAAGCGGTTCTTCATCCATGAGGGCGTGGTATGGACCACCGAGTACCACATCACCTATGAGGCCAGCCATGACTTGGGCGACAGCATCCAACTCATCCTGGGCAATATCGACATGAGCGTGTCGCCTTATAACAAAGCATCGCTCATCAGCGCCATCAACGAGAACAAGACCCAACAGGTGGATCGCTACCTGCTGACACTGTACAATTCTTCCCTGAAAATCCACCGCGAGAGTGACGGTGCCTTCGACCCGACGGTGATGCCGCTGGTCAATGCCTGGGGCTTCGGTTACAAGAACGGATCCCTCCCCACCCGCGCACAGATCGACAGCATCCTGCAGTTTGTGGGCATGGACAAGGTGAGCATCCTTGACGGCGGCAAGAGCATCGCCAAGAGTGACCCGCGTGTGATGCTCGACTTCTCTTCGATCGCCAAGGGTATGGCCTGTGACGAGATAGGCCGCATGCTCGAGCGCAACGGCGCCGACAACTGGCTCGTCGAAATCGGCGGCGAGGTGGCCACCAGAGGTGTGAACTCTCGCGGCAAGTCCTGGACGGCATCGGTCGATATGCCCACCGCCGAACAGGATGGCAATGTGAACCACGAGAGCGCCATGGTGCTCACACTCAACAACGAGGCAGTCGCCACCAGCGGCAACTACCGCAAGTGGCGCGACGAGGGTGGCAAGAAGCTGTCACACATTATCGACCCGCACACCGGCGACAGCCAAGTCGGCACCCTGCTGAGTGTCACCGTCATCTCCAGTGATTGCATGACAGCCGACGCATGGGCCACCGCCTGTATGGTGATGGGAGAGAACAAAGTGAAAAACATGATGCAAGGGCGTGAGGACTTGGGCGTGATGACCATCGCCGCCGATACCGTCAGCGGCAATCTCGTCGTCTGGAGCAACCGCACCTTCGCCAACCACATCCCATAAAAACAACGCCATTAATTAGACAACGGCAGCATATATTAAAAACAACTTAAACAACTCAAACAACCGATTGGTATTGTGCATGTTGTTTGAGTTGTTTTTATTTTGAAAAACGCGGATGCCCTGTTATTTGTATATCTTGTATTTCTTGTTTTCCTTTAATCCTGTTGTCGTTTTGTTTTTTTATTGGGCGATTATGAGTTCGATGCCCAAATCCTCGATTTTCTTGGCGACATTGGGAGAGATGCCGGCGTCGGTGATGATGACATCCACAGCGTCGATGTCGGCTATCTTGGCAAAACCTCGCCGCCCGAACTTGCTGCTGTCGGCCAGGACGATGGTTTTCTGTGCCGCGGCAATCATCTTCTGGTTGAGGGCGGCCTCACGCAACTCGGTCGTGGTGATGCCATAGTCCACGTCGATGCCGTCAACACCAAGATACAGTTTGCTGAAAGAACACAGCTCCAGGATGCGCGACGCATACTCACCCACCACCGACAGGCTGCTGTGACGCAACATGCCACCCAATTGCATGATGTCGATATTCTCATGCTGTGACAGGATGTTGCTCACCGGCAACGATGCCGACACCACCGTCAATTTGTGGATGGGCTGAATGTTGCGCGCCAGGGCATGAACCGTCGTGCCCGATGCGATGGCGATGCTGTCGTTGCGAGTAATCAGACGCGCTGCCTCACGCCCGATGGCATGCTTCTCATCGGTGTTGAGCTTCTCTTTTTCGTTCACCGAGCGGTTGTTGATATAGGGATTCACCAACACAGCCTTGCCATGACTGCGGTACAGTTTGTCACCCTTTTCCAGCTCGGTCAGGTCCTTGCGCACGGTCACAGCACTCACGTCAAGCATTGACACTAGATCGGACACCTGCACCGACCCATGTTTGATCAGTGCCTCCATGATCATCTCGTGACGTTCCTCCTTGGTCATAGCAAAATGGTTTAAAGTTGATTTCGTTTTGATGCGGCAAAAGTAAACAAAAGGCGATTACGCACCAAACTTTTCAGCAAAAATCTTTCGTTTTTTATCAAAATGAAACAAAATTAATGAACGAATTGCTCAATATCGCTTACGAATATAGAACAAAACGAAATACAATCAAAATAGAAACGAAACTATTATTAGCGGTTAAAATACAAAATAGAGCTCTATACAACACACTGATAATCTACATTTTAACTCATACACAAGAAATTGGATCAAAAAATAAATGCGAAATAATTTTGCCAGTTCAAAAACACGTTGTAACTTTGCAGCGAAACCAATGATAATAAAATTGGCTTTGCTACCTTAAAAACTTCGTTTATGGTAACAGACGATATTTATAAAAAAGAATATGACGTGATCATCGTGGGAGGTGGCGCCACCGGCGCTGGCACCGCGAGGGATTGCGCCTTGCGCGGACTGAGCGTGCTGCTCGTGGAGCGCAACGACTACAGCACCGGAGCGACAGGGCGCAACCACGGCCTGATGCACAGTGGCGCGCGTTATGCCGTGACCGACGGCGAGAGCGCCCGCGAGTGCATCAGCGAGAACATGACCCTGCGCCGCATCGCCCGCCATTGTGTCGAGGAGACCGACGGCCTGTTCATCACCCTGCCCGAGGATGACCTGGATTACCA
>JAEEGL011757056.1_pt1 | contig 11231 bp, 10 predicted proteins | sample 9134231 | NCBI WGS metagenome assembly JAEEGL01 (sample SAMN16246548, study PRJNA631951) | gut metagenome | biome: gut microbiome; feature: rumen; material: fiber-attached | host: Bos | place: Iran: Karaj | collected 2018-10
GTCGGGACCGAATCCGAATATAAATTCTTTTATACTGCTGTCCGAAAAATAATACTCGAGACATTTTCTCCAAAGAAGAATTCTTCCGCTTCCCGATAAATCGTTTATCCTTAGACTTTCTTTTGCACCAAGAAGGAGCCACAAAGAATCCGAGAATTGAATAGCCGTGAATAAGCCAATCCCAATGACTGATACAGATATCAATCCTGCCCTTATAAGAGTTGAAATCGATTTGGGAATTGTTTCTTTTTTGGATTTGTAAATATAAAAATATATACCGAATATCCCCAAAGCCATAACAACGGTCGGAATAAGCCAAAGCAGGGAATATACTCTTGTTGTATCCATCTCTTCCGGTTCAAGAAGAGGTATGTTAAAAATGCTGAATATAAGCCAGAATGCACACATACCAAAGAGTATTTCAAGAATTCTTGCAATCTTACCGGCATCCTTTGCATAGATAAGGAACAAAACATAAATGATTCCTGCCACACCAACCAAACCGCTGCTGCTTCCCTGTAAAAATACTGCAGCGATTACAATAAAAGTTCCTATCGCAAATATAACTCGTTTATATGTCTCTTTAACAGAAACGTAAAACCAGATGATTACGGGAATAACGCAAATCTGGTATCCCATAAGCCAGTTTATGTTTCCCATGGTTCCCAAAAGATTTCTTCGATTCCAATCCATAATTCCCATATTTTCATAGAAACCAAGCGGATCGAATCCCAATCTTTGAACGACAACCATTAAACTCTCAGCCACTAATGCAGCCACGGCAAGATATAAAATTTTCTCTGTTTTTTGAACGTATTTTTTGACAGCAAAGAAAGAGAGAATCATAGCCAGTTGTGCATACAATCCCATTCGCCATCCGTCATATCCGAATAAAGAATCTTTTTTGTAAGAACTGAAAAAGAACGAAACAACAATCCAAAGTCCCCAAAGAATCATAGACTTTTCGATTAGAGTCGTTTTAAAAGATATCTTCTCTTTCTTAATTATTTTATTAATAAATGTGATTATTTCGAAAGAAATAAAGATAAAAAGGAATACGGCAGTAACCTTTTCGAAGAACGCGATTTTGTTATTTCCGATATACCCGTATTTATCAGGGGCATAGAAAACAAAAACAACAAACATCAAAAAAAGATATAAGTTTACCCACCACTCCTTGACGATTGTCATGGTTTCTTTTAAAACTTTTTCTTCTTTTCTTTTCTGTTTGTTGTGTTTACTCATGTATTAAAGAAAATCTAGATCCAATAAGGATAATCTTCCATTTCTATGAAGCCTTCGTCATCCTTCTCTATGAAGCATGCCATAAATGCATCCGCGAAACTTATGCCGGATGTGTAGATAAAGAGCGGAATAATTTCCATTCCGAGGATTCCCATCAAAAGGAATATCCAGGCTTTTTTCTTTTTGAGTGCAAAAAGATGTCCGCCGTATGCGCCAAGCAAAAATCCAAGCCAGACAAACTTTGCTTTTTTTACTCTTACAGGATTCTCGTAAGGGCTCGGATCATCTACAATATCGGAAATTCGCTGCTTCATCTTATAGATTAAGAAAATCGCTCCGCCTAAAGATGCGAATGCAGCTATGTAGCTTAATACTCCCAAAGTTCCGGATACAAACTTAAAAATTCCCGCGCCGATATTACCAAGATCACCCATTCCGGCAAGTTCAAGTGTGGATGAAATATCATCCATGCTGACGCTGCTTCCGAGTGAATTCATGAAAATAGACATTATCGAACGGCCGAGAATAGCGAATGATGACCAAAGCGCCACCAAAAGTACAAGGACCAAAATCAATCCCTGTATATGCAAAACCATTATGTCTTTATATCTTCCGTCTACGCCTTTGGGCGGCAGAATGGATTTTTCTTTTGTATCCATATCCGACTGTTTCCTGTAAAAATTTATTCAAACTCAATTGTTTTGATTCTGTTGGGTGTAACCTGGATAAATCTCTTGGATGACGTTGTGGGAACAAGTGCCAAAATACCGTCCTCAAGGTTTCCGATGAATTTATCTTTTCCGCCTATTATATGAATCAAAACTTCTTCATTGTTGTAAAGAACGATTCTGTTGCCGTCAAGGAAGACATCATCATAATCAATGTTAAAATACATCTTATCTTTTAACTTGGCATCGTAATCATATATCTCCGCTCTGTATTCATACTCGGAGTCTTCGCTTGCAAAGAAAAGAACAACATATCTTTCGTCTTCGTATACTGATAAAACATTCTCAGATAAAAGAATCTCACCGTTACTCTTAGGCATCTGATCTCCGCTGAAGAACATAAGTCTGTTGTCAGCAACGGCAACTGCTTTGTTGTTACCCGCAAATCTTATCTCGGGAACAAGAGCGCTCTGATATTTATAGCTGGACATTAAGCTATCCTGATAGTTTTGTCCGACTTCGCCGAAATTGTAAAATCCAATTGATGAATAAAACGATCCCTTATCAACGTTAAGGTAAGAAACCGCACCGAGTACACCGTTTTGAGAAATTGCTATCTCAAGAGGATAACCGAATCCCTTCATGGTGGTGTTAAAATAAAGCATCTCATCACCGGCAGTATTGTATACGTAAATAGGTGTGTTATCTGTATTATCAAGTATTGCCATTACGTATCCGCTGCCCGATGCCTTAAATTTACGAATGGGCATTCCCGTATCAATCTTTCCGAGAACCTGCTTCTCATCCATCATATAGATGGTTCCGCCGTTGTAATCGGCTACGGCAACCATTCCCTCGGAAATGTCTATAAGGGGCTTTTGCATCTGGAAAGCTTCGTTCCAAATCTGCTCACCCTTGTAATTGACACATTTGATACCATCGGGATTGCAAATGATAAAATTGTTGCCGAATCTTTTTACTTCAGAACCCGTCGAAATGAAGAATTCCGTTGAATCAACTTCCGTTACCGCCGTATATTCTTTGTTAATAAATAAAACCCTGGCAACAACAAATGATGCGATAACCAGTAAAACAAACGCAACAGCGATAATGGTTATCCACATCAGTTTGCTTATCTGATGGTTGGCTCTTTTTCGATTGAAATCTTCAAAAAGATTGTCCTTCTTCTTAAATTGTTTAATGTTTCCCTTTTCGTTTTTCATCAATCATCCGACTTTACACATATTTTTTTCGTTTAAAACGAATTAAGCAATCGTACTGAATCTGTAGATTGTTGTTGATTTAAATCCCTTGTTCTCATCAAACAAAGGTCTTGCAAAATTGGGCTCTTTTGCAGAGTTGGGGAAATACTGGCTTTCAAGGCAAAGACCCTGACGCTGTCCGTATTTAGCTCCGTCTTTTCCATTCTCACCGCCCAAATAGTTTCCGATATAGAACTGAACTCCGGGAAGGTCTGTAAGTGTTTCCATTACGATTCCTGAGTTGTCATCGATAACTGTTGCAGCGATTTTAAGTGTGCCGTCCCAGTCATTGATGCAGTAGTTGTGATCGAATCCGTTTGTAAATTCAAGCTGTTCGTAGCTCATATCAAGCTGTTCGCCGATTTTCTTTGCTTCTGTGAAATCCATGGGTGTTCCTGCAACTTTCTTGATTTCACCTGTAGGAATACTCTCATCGTCAACAGGTACGAAACTGTCTGCATTAAATACGATGGATTCGTCCAAAATGCTTCCTGATTCATGGCCGCCCAAGTTGAAATATGTATGGTTGGTCATGTTGATAATTGTCTTCTTATCTGTAGTTACATCGTAATCAATCTTGATTTCGTCTTCTTCAGTAAGTGTGTAAGTAACCTTTGCAACAAGGTTTCCGGGAAGACCGAGATCCATGTCTGCCTTCTTAATGGTGAATTCTACACAGTTCTCGCCGACTTTTGCATCCCATACTCTCTTCTGAAGTGCACCGAGTCTTGCTGTATGAAGGTTGTTTCTGTTGTTGTCGTTTACTTCAAGCTTATATTCTTTGCCGTCGATTTCGAAAGTTGCTTCAGCAGTTCTGTTTGCCAAAGGTCCTACGATTGCACCAAGGCACTTGTCATCGTTGAAATAATCTTCAACCTTATCGTATGCAAGGATAACGTCTCTTACTTTTCCGTCCTTGCCTGCAAATAAAAAGTTGGTAATAATGGCACCGAAGTTGATAACTGAAAGCTCGGTTCCGTTCTCATTTTTTAATGTATACTTAAATAATTCTTCGCCGTTAGGTCCTTTTCCGAATTCCTGTACGTTTACGCTCATTTTGCCCTCCTAAAAAAGTGTTGTAATTGTTTAATACCATACTGAATATAGTTTACTCACCAATGGGATTGATGTCAATTTATAATGTGCACAACGAATCGGCTTATGAAGGTATTTAAGGCAAAAAAATATCGCCACTTGCGTGGCGATATTCTTCGAAAGGGGTGGTGTATACTATTCTCTATGACTGAACCGTCAATAGATTGTCAAATATTTCTTTTGACGTCTTTATAGTACCCCTTTTAGTTCATGTGAAAAATATCAAAAGAAGGACTTTAAGCACATCTATTCTTCCAAATGCGAAAATTAAAGTTCAACTCTTCCTTCAAGTGCTCGAAGAAGCGTAACTTCATCAATGTATTCGATGTCGCCTCCTACAGGTACTCCGGACGCAATTCTTGTGACCTTAATGCCTGTGGGTTTAATGAGCTTGCTTATATACATTGCGGTCGTTTCACCCTCGAGTGAAGCATTGGTCGCAACGATAACTTCCTCAACGTCTCCTTCAAGGCGGGAAATAAGCTCTTTTAATCTTATATCCGCAGGTCCGATACCAAGCATCGGCGAGATTGCACCGTGAAGTACGTGATAAACTCCCTTGTATTTGCCGGTTTTCTCATATGCCGCAAGGTCTCTCGGATTCTCGACAACCATTATGGTTTTGTGATCCCTGCTTGAATCGGAACACACGGGGCAAAGCTCCGAATCCGTCATGGTGAGACACTCCTTGCAATAATGCGTATGCTTCTTAGCGTTATCAATTGCCTTGGTCAGTCTGTCCACACGTTCTGACGGGAGGCTTACGATATAATATGCCATGCGCTGTGCGGATTTGTTTCCGATACCCGGAAGTCTTTCGAGCTCTTCTATTAATTTGTTAATGTATCCGCTGTTAATTTCCATCTTTTTAGAATGTAAGTCCGCCGAAATTCATTCCTCCGGTCATGTTGCTGACCGCTTCGTTGTTGGCTTCCTCTACCTGTGTCAAAATATCGTTCATGCAAGCCATGATTAAATCCTGAAGGTCTTCAACATCCTCGGGATCCAATACTTCGGGATTGATGGTTACGTTCTTAACCTCTCTCTTACCTGTCATTGTAATGCTGATGGCATTTCCGCCTGCAGTTGCTGTAAACTCTCTGGTTTCCATCTCCTTCTGGCTTTCTTCCATCTGACGCTGCATTCTCTGCGCCTGCTTCATAAGATTGTTCATATTGCCCGGCATCATACCTCCGGGAAAGCCGCCTCTTTTGGCCATGTCTGTATCCTCCTGAAAATTTCTTTTATTTAAATATTTAGATTAAAAATCTTCTTTTTCGAAATCGTCATCGGTTTCGATCGGCATATTGGGAATCTTCGAATGCGGTATCTTCTCGTATTTCGTACCGTTTTCGTCAAGAACGAGTTCGAAAGGAACATCCTTTCTGACTCTCTCGTTTAATATGCCCTGAAGAATTTTACTTCTTTCGGTTTCTTTTAATCCTTCATATGCCATTTGCATATTGCATACGAGGATGAGAACCCCGGGCTTATTCGAATCCATCGAACAGGTAACCTTGCTCATCCAGCCCTTCATAAGTCCGTCAGCTCCGTCGGTTATCGAACTCCATTCATCCGAAATCTGCTGAATGTCTGCAGGAATCGCTGCGGGAAGTTCAACCTTTTTCTCTAAAACCGGTGCCGCCTGTGTATTACCTTCGCCCGAAGGAACTCCTGTAATCATAACTCCGGATTCAAGTTTCTTCTCGATATTTCGAATTCTGTCCATTATCGCATCGGGCTTTCTGTCCATCTGCGGTGTACAGAGTTTGATTAACGTCATTTCGGTAAGAATTCTGCCCTGGGTTGTAAGCTTAAGCGAACCCGTAAGTTCGGAGAGAATTCTTATATATCTCATTATTGTTCCAAGCTCGACTTTTTCGGCATCCGCCTTCATCTCTTCGAAGCTTTCGCTCGTAACATCCAAAACTTCTGCCGGAGCATCGGAACTTTTTATAATCATAAGGTTTCTTAAATACCAGGTAAAATCAGCCACGAATCTGCCGATTTCGGTTCCGGCGATAACAACTTCCTCAAGATCTCTGATAACAGCCGTTACGTTCTGAGAAATAATGTCATTGAAAACCTTACTGTAGATATCCGTTTTAACAGCACCAAGCGAAACGAGCACTTTATCAAGCGTTAACTCTTCCTTGGGATAAAAAGCTATACACTGATCAAGGAGCGATAAACCGTCTCTCATCGAGCCGTCTGCTGCCTTCGCAACATATCTTAACGCTTCTTCGGTAGCCGTAACACCTTCTCTGTCAACAAGTTCTCTCATTCTGTCGGTAATGGTTTCAAGCGGAATTCTCTTGAAATCATATCTTTGACATCTCGACATTATAGTCACGAGAATCTTGTGTGCCTCGGTTGTAGCCAGAATGAATATCACGTGCTCGGGCGGCTCTTCCAAAGTTTTAAGAAGTGCGTTAAAAGCTTCGCTTGAGAGGTTATGTGCCTCATCGATAATGTAAACTTTGTATTTGCCCCTTGTGGGTCTGTACTCAACTTCCTTGATAAGTTCTCTGATGTTGTCGACACCGCTGTTTGATGCCGCATCCATCTCTATCATGTTAAGTGAAGTTCCGTTGGCTATTGCCTTACAGGTCTCGCACTCCATGCAGGGATTACCGTCAACGGGGTTTTCACAGTTAACAGCCTTGGCCATGATTTTAGCCAAGGTTGTTTTACCCGTTCCTCTGGTCCCACAGAAAAGATATGCATGGCCTATACGGTTTTGTATTATTTGATTTTTAAGGGTTGTAACTATCGCATCCTGACCTTTTACTTCGTCAAAAGTCTGAGGTCTGAATTTACGATACAATGCCATATAGGACATCGCGTTTCCTCTTCAATCTTTATATTGCCATAATTTTTTTCATGCGCTTTCCGCATTCGGATAAATCATCATCGGTAAATCCGGATACTTTCTTGCATTCGGGTACAAGAATCGATGATGTTTCCGCTTTGTTTGATAAGTTCCAGATAATATGGCTTACCTTTTCTTCGTTCAAAAGGTCAATCCATTTCTTGGATTCCTCATCATTTATAATTCCGTCGCCGTTGGCATGACCTACACCGAACTCTGTTACGAATATCGGAAGGTCTTTCTTTCTTGCGTAAATGAATTTTTCTCTAAGTGCATCTCTGTGAGTATCCGCATAGAAATGAAGCGTATACATTATGTTGTCATATTCAAGAGGTGCATCTGCTGCCTTATCAACACCCTGTGACCAGATGGTTGTTCCGACGATGATAACCTTGGATTCATCGAGTTCTCTGATTACGGGGATAACTTCTCTTGCGTAATTTTTTATCTGATCCCATGTAACCTCTTCCTTGGTCTCGAGGTTCATGTTGGGCTCATTGCAGATTTCATAAATAACATTGTCGTATTTTTGAAGCTTCGGACAGATATTCTTGAAGAATTTTATTGCCATGTCTGTATGCATGTTAGGATCGTAATCCAATAAAATATGCCAGTCGATCATGCAATAAAGTCCGAGCTTAACACATATTTCGACACCTTTTATGATTAAATCTTCAAGTTCTTTTCTGTGTTCATCGGTCGAATCCGCATATCCGTAAAAATCATCAGCAAAACCCGAGTACATTGCAAGTCTCATAATCGTAACCTTGTAATCGTCACGAAACTGCTTGAATGCATCTTCGTTGATATATTCGGGATAAACATTTAAGTTATGTGAGGAGATACCTTTAAGCTGTACAATTTCTCCTTTTTCTCCGACGAGATTTTTACCCTCGACATGCAATTTGCCGTATCTTTCAAATGGTGTCATAATATCCCCCAATTCTATACTCAATTTCCGTACAAAAAACGATAATTCAAAAATGAATTACCGTTTCATATTATATCACGATTTTCCCCGTGATGTCATCTATCAAAAACTTCCGTTTATTAGCGGTATATGGAGACTTTTACGTTACTTTTCCCTTTTTTGCTGAGGCCTGCACATCCCTTGTAAATCATTTTGCCGAATCCTCTGACGCTTATCACATCTTCCGGTTTTAACATATAAGCATTTTCGGTGCATTCCCTGGCATTTACGAAAACTTTGCCGGCTTTGAAAAGCTCCGTACTTGTGCTTCTTGAGAGATTGTAAACCTTGGAGACTACTGCATCAACTCTCTCCGACGCTACCTGGACCATCTTTACTTCGAATGTCGGCTTGAAAACTTCATCAAGCTCGGCTGCTTCTTTTACCATAACGGATGTATGTTTAATCCTGGTAAGATTCTCCTTGATATACTCGGAAACCGTATCTTTACAAAAGATATAACCCATCTTCTCGTTAATTAAAATATCACCGATCGTATTTCTCTCGATTCCGAGATTCATGAGAGCACCCAGAAAATCCCTGTGTGAGAAATCATCCGAAAACTTCGCGTTAAGAGGTCTGATTTCAAGAAGTACTATCGGGAAGTTCTCTTCGTAACCAAGACTTTCGGGATCGCCGAATCTAACCATAACCCTGTCGGAGTTTTCATCCCCACCCCAGAGTTTGGGAGAAGCATACTGCAATTGCCTCTCAATTGCGAAATAATCCGAGAGTTCTCCTTCCGAAAGAAAAGAGGAATACGTATATTTATTGTTTGAAAAACTTCTGTCCGCCAGATCTTTAAGTCTGTCGGAGATGATGTCTTTTTCTTTCACTTAATAATCCTTTTTGGTTGGATCCTAGCCGGTAATCTTCTTAATTCCTCTTCTGACCGGAATACCGACAGCGATTGCAACTGCTATTTTAATTAAATCCGCAGGAATGAAAGGAATAACACCTGCCCAGAGTGCGGCTTTAAATGTCATATGCGCCAAGATTGCAAGCCATACCGTTCCAAACGCGTATAAACATGCTGTTCCTAGAATCATTCCAATTACATGTAAATATATCTTCTTTTCAAATTTATCAATAAAAAAGCCTGCAATCAAGGATAAAAATATATATCCGACAATATATCCGCCTGTAGGTCCCAAAAGTTTGCCTGCACCCGCTGTAAATCCGGCAAAAACAGGAACGCCGACAAAGCCTAATAAAATATACAAAAGCGTACTGACGCTGCCCCAGAGAATCCCGTTAACATATACGGCAAAAAATATTCCGAGAATTCCGAGTGAAATCGGAACAGGACTAATGGGAATGTTAAAAGAAAGCGGTCCCAAAACACATATTACCGCCGTACTTAATGCCACTCTTGTTATTGTAATTGTTGAAATCTTTTGAGTCTTACTTTTCATGCTCCAAACCTCCGCTTTGTGGATATCCGTTTTTTCGAAATCCCACATTCATTTGAAAACCGATTGTTTTTCGCATATCGGTTTACAATTTCAGTTTCGGAGTTTACAATATAAAAACCACATCGTCAACAAATTATATGAAGAAGTTTACAATTCGAAAAAAATAATCGGTGAAAGATATGAATAAAACGGCTGACAAAGAACTAACAACCAAAGAAAAAGTTTTGGCACTTTTGAAAAATCATCCCAATCAGTTTATCTCGGGACAGGAAATTGCCGACAAACTTTTTATCACAAGAGCCGGAATATGGAAAGCAATAAAGAGCCTTCGCGAAAGCGGTTATGAAATAGAATCGATAACGAATCGCGGATACCGTTTACTAATCGATACTGATTTTGCATCCGAAAGTTTTTTAAATGAACAATTATCAGGGCACAATCTCGTCTGTAAAGTTTATGACGAAGTAAGTTCAACCAATGATTCTGCCAAAGATTTGTCTTTGGAAGGCTCTTACGCGGGCTCAGACATTCTTGTGGTCTCGGCGTCACAAACCAAAGGAAGAGGAAGAAAAGGAAGATCCTTCTTCTCGCCGAAAGGTTCCGGACTTTACTTCTCGCTTCTTTTACACCCCGATATATCTTTTGCCAAAGCTTCATTTTTGACTGCCCTTGCAGCAGAGTCCTTAGCACTTTCCATAGAAGAGAGCACGGGTAAAAATGTCTCAATTAAGTGGGTAAATGATATTTTCATAAACAACAAAAAGATTGCCGGCATACTTACGGAATCGTTCGGCTCTTTGGAAGAAGAATGTCCCGAATACGTTATTATCGGAATCGGACTTAACGTTTATCCTTTCGAAACCGAGGTCCCTAAGGACCTTAAAAAGACTGTCGGATATTTAACCAAAAGAGAAGACGCGCCTGAAAATCTTGTAAACGATATTTGTGTAAGATGCGTGGAACACATTTATTCTTTTATAGATGAGATTGATAACAAAACTTTTTTGGAAGGATACAAAGCCCATTCAAATCTAATAGGCAAATATGTCAGAATCAGCGATTCTGCTCATTCTCCCGGCAAAAAAGAATACGGCCTCGTCACCGGAATCGATGACGAATGCCGTCTTTGGGTTACACTTGATAACAATACTGACGTTGCGCTCTCGGGAAGAGAAGTCAGTGTTATGAAATATTAGTTATTCCTTGGGAGAATAATCTTTGTTTTGGATTCTCTTTACCATTTCATCCTTGGTAACTGCCTTGTCAAAATAGAATCCCTGTACGACTCCGACTCCCAATTCTTTTAATTTATCCTGCTGCCACTTGCTCTCCACACCCTCTGCAACGATTTTCATGTCGATTGCTTTGGCCATGTTTACAATGTGCGAAAGGATGGTTAAATCCTTTTCAAATGCATTGTCGATAAAACTCTTGTCTATCTTTAAAGTATCAAAATCCGCTTCTCGAAGGAGACTAAGCGATGCGGCACCGCAACCGAAATCATCAACCGCAACTTTATATCCGAGTTCATGAAGCGAATCCACGAAATCTTTTAAAACTCCAATCGGGAATTCATCGTTCGTTTCGGTAATCTCTATCTCAATAAGTCCCTTAGGAACATTGTGTGACTGAACAACTTTATCGATATCTTTTGCAAGATTCCTGTTGGAAAGATTTCTTCTTGAGAAATTGACGGATATAACA
>JAEEGL012397143.1_pt1 | contig 11231 bp, 6 predicted proteins | sample 9134231 | NCBI WGS metagenome assembly JAEEGL01 (sample SAMN16246548, study PRJNA631951) | gut metagenome | biome: gut microbiome; feature: rumen; material: fiber-attached | host: Bos | place: Iran: Karaj | collected 2018-10
AATAATAGATCCCCGCAGCCGCCGCTCCTATGACAGCCAGCCCAAATAATCCCTTAAGAAATTTCTTCATGATAGCCGTACCTCCGTTACATTCCTAAAATCTCTGCAGCATCAATTTCTGCTCCCGTACCTTGCGGGATCAAAACCTTAACGACATATTATACCACCTTACCCCCAGTATATACAAAAACCTTTTATTTTTTGATACAATACCCGTTATGAATATCCGCTTATTATTTATTATCACAGCCTGCCTGCTGCTTTGCGGCTGCGGAAAGGAAAACCGTATAGTGCTCACCACAGGTTTCGAGGAAGGCGAGCTTTTTTGCGTTGGCGACAATAAATGCTTCGTTCCGGAGGTAAATGTTTATGTCAAAAGCCTCGAAGACAGCTACTCGGATGTCTATGGCGAAGAGCTGATGGAGCATTCAGTAGAAGGGATCCCCGTCAAGGACAAAATATCCTCCCTGTCCCTGTCCCGTCTTGCCGAGGTTAAGGCTATGGGAATGCTCGCCAAGGAAAGAAATATAACATTGTCGGAAATGGATACAGACAAATGCTCTAAGGCTGCAGATCGTTATATGAAGTCCTTATCCGATGAAGACATAAGGGATCTGGAGATCACTCCGGAGCTTCTGCAGACCATGTATGAAGACTATGCCCTCGCAAATAAGGTCTATGACGATATCACAAAGGATGTTAATCCGGAAATCTCCGATGATGAAGCCCGTATCATCACTATTCAGCGCATCTTGATAAAAGGCGAAGATCAGGACGAGATCCAGCGCAAAGCAGATGCGATATATTCGAGGATATCCGAAGGCGAAGCCTTTGATTCCATCGCGGACGAATATAATGAAGGAAGCGAATCAAAATACTCCTTTGGAAAAGACACCGACGAATTCCCTGCCGAATTCGTCGATGTCTGTTTTAATCTATCCAAGGATGAAGTATCATCTCCTGTGATAACCGGTGAAGGCACCTCCATAATAAAATGTATAAGCACTTATGACAGAGAACAGACTGATGCCAATAAAGCGCGCCTTCTGAAAAAACGCAAGTCAGAGGCATTTGACGATGTCTACGGTTCATTTGTCAAAGGATTGTATACTGACTTTACCCCCGACTTATGGACCACACTTCAGATCTCGGACCGAAGTCTTGACACAGATGAAAACTTCTTCAATATATATAACGAAGTCTTCATGGTTTCCAAAGCTTCACGTTCTTAGTTCATTTCCTGCAGTCAGTCCTTATGCTCTGTTTTCGCCGTAAGGGCTCCATCCTCACAGTCTATGTTTATCACATCCCCCTCACCTGCTCCGTCTGAAAGGATGACACGCGCCGCAAGGGTTTCCACGTTCTTCTGCATATACCGTTTCAGCGGACGGGCTCCGTATACCGGATCATATCCGCCGTCAACGATAAATTTCTTCGCTTCATCGGTAAGGCTTACTGCAAGCTGTTTATCCGCAAGCCGCCTGTTAGTGTCTGCGATGAGGAGTTCTACTATTCCTCTGATATTGGCCTTGGTCAGAGGTCTGAATTCTATTATCTCATCCAGTCTGTTCAGGAATTCGGGTCTGAAATGCTCCCTAAGCTCTGCCTCTACCGCATCATGAGCATCCCGGCTGATATGACCTGCATCGTCTATTCCGTCCAAAAGATATTGAGAGCCGATGTTCGAGGTCATTATCAGTATCGTGTTTTTGAAATCTACCGTCCGCCCCTGTGAATCCGTGATCCGTCCGTCATCAAGCACCTGAAGCAGCACATTAAACACATCGGGATGCGCTTTTTCTATCTCATCAAAAAGCACTACCGAGTACGGATGTCTTCGTACCGCCTCCGTCAGCTGCCCTCCTTCGTCATAACCCACATATCCGGGAGGAGCTCCGATGAGACGGGATACTGAGAATTTTTCCATATATTCCGACATGTCAATACGTACTATATTATTTTCATCATCAAAGAGCGCCTCTGCGAGAGCCTTTGCAAGCTCTGTCTTTCCGACCCCTGTAGGCCCCAGGAACAAAAAGCTTCCTATTGGTTTCGTAGGATCCTTTATTCCGGCCCTTGACCTGATAATGGCATCCACCACCTTCTCAACAGCATCATTCTGGCCGATCACTCTTTTATGCAGTGTATCTCCCAGATGAAGGACTTTTTCACGTTCTCCCTCATTAAGCTTTGATACAGGGATCCCTGTCCAGCGTGAAACTATGGCTGCTATTTCATCCTCAGTGACAGCTTCATGCACCATGGAAATATCTCTTGCGTGAAGCGACGCCTCTGCTGCCTCCAGCTCAGATACCAGCTTTGGCAGATCACCGTACTGAAGCTTTGCCGCCTTTTCCAGATCCCCCTGCCTTTGTGCTATCTGTATTTCATTGTTCACGGACTCTATCTGCTCTCTGAGTTCGGAGAGCCTGCCTACGCTTTGCTTTTCAGTATCCCACTTTGCTTTATCACCCTGGAATCTCTCATTAAGCTCTGAGATATCTTTCTGCAGCTCCGCGAGTCTCTGTCTGGACGCGTTGTCCTTCTCCTTCTTAAGAGCAGTCTCCTCTATCTGCATCTGGGTAAGACGTCTTCTCATCTCATCCAGCTCCGCAGGCATAGAATCCATCTCTGTCTTTATTGAGGCACAGGCCTCATCCACAAGGTCAATAGCCTTATCAGGCAGGAATCTGTCGGAAATATATCTGTGAGACAGTACAGCTGCCGCCACCAGTGCCGAATCTGCTATCTTCACGCTATGATAAACCTCATAACGAGCCTTCAGGCCTCGAAGTATTGAAATGGTATCCTCCACTGACGGTTCATCCACCAGCACAGGCTGGAAACGGCGTTCCAAAGCCTTATCCTTTTCTATGTACTCTCTGTATTCATCCAAAGTCGTGGCACCTATGCAGTGGAGCTCGCCGCGGGCAAGCATAGGTTTCAGCATGTTGCCTGCGTCCATTGCACCATCAGTCTTTCCTGCTCCGACGATAAGATGCAGCTCGTCTATAAATAAGATCACGCGGCCTTCAGACTTTCTGACCTCCTCCAGCACAGCCTTAAGCCTTTCCTCAAACTCTCCCCTGTACTTTGCGCCTGCGACCAGCGCTCCCATATCAAGAGAGAATATCTCCTTGTCCTTAAGGGCCTCCGGCACATCACCCGCCACTATTCTTTGCGCCAGACCTTCTACCGCTGCAGTTTTTCCAACTCCGGGTTCTCCGATAAGCACGGGATTGTTTTTCGTCTTTCTCGAAAGGATCAGTATCATATTCCTGATCTCACTGTCACGTCCTATTACCGGATCAAGTTTCTGTTCCCTGGCATATCCCACAAGGTTGGTACCGTATTTTTCAAGTACATCATAGGTATCCTCGGGATTATCAGTATTAACGCTCTGATTGCCGCGAACCTCGGAAAGAACCTTAAGAAAATGATCCCGGGTAATTCCGTAATCCTTAAGCGTCTCCTTGAGTTCACGTCCCGGATGCCTGATCAGAGAAAGGAATAAATGCTCCACAGATACATAGGAATCCCCCATGGCCTTTGCCTCGTCCGGAGCCGAGAGCAGGATCTTATTCAGCTCCTGTCCCATAAATGGCTCTCCGCCCTGAACCTTTGGGCGCTTCTCTATTATCTCAAGTACGCTCCTTAAGAATTCATCTGCATCGATCCACATTTTCTCGATAAGTCTTCGGATCAGCGATTCATCTATTGTCATCAGAGAATAAACAAGATGAGCAGGCACTATTTCCTGATTTCCGTAATCCATCGCGATCTTCTGGCAGCCATTCACCGCCTTTATGGAATTCTGTGTGAATTTATCTATATTCATAGTCTCACCTCCTCTGTATTATTCACAAAAACCCGTCTTGATGCCAGATCAGGGCGGGTCGGTCAACGATTTCTTTATTTCTGAAAATATATTACATCGGATTGTTAGCACTGTCAAGAGGTGAGTGCTAATTTCTTTCTATCCCGGAAAAATATCAAAATCCCGGGGTATCATCCCCCGGGATCTTTATGATCTGTGTTACTGAATCCTATGTCTGATCAGCCTTTAACTGCTCCTACCGAAACCCCTCCGACAATATTCTTTGAAAGGATAAGATAGACTATGATGACAGGGAAGATCGAGAAAGCGATCATCATGTAAACCTGTCCCATATCAAACTTAAGGAAGTCCGCAGACCGAAGCTGTGCGATCAAAATAGGCAGCGTTTTCTTCTTATCCGTAGTCAGCACCAGCGCCGGAGTAAAGTAATTATTCCAGCTGGCTACAAAAGAAAATATTGCCTGTACCGCGATCGCCGGTTTCATCAGGGGAAGCACGATACTGTTAAAGGTCCTGAACTCGCCGGATCCATCGATACGTGCTGCCTCCAGCAGCGCCATGGGAAGCGTGGACTCCATATACTGTTTCATATAGAAGAAAGTCGCCGGAGCTGCAATCGCCGGAACAATAAGCGGAATAAAGGTATCCATCAGCTTCATCCTGCCCATCAAATTGATAAATCCGAGAGCGACTACCTGAGTCGGGATCATCATAACAGCAAGGATAAATGTGAACATTGCGTTCTTGATCTTAAACTCATATGCATGTATCGCATAGGCGGTCATAGTTGAGAAATAGGTGGACAGTACCGCAGCGCTGATCGCTATTATCAGTGAATTCTTCAATCCGCTGATCACAGGCTGGGAACTGTGCATCAGACTGATCCAGTTTGCGACGGCATTTCCACCGGGTATCAGAGTGAACCCTCTGGTCAGATCCGAGTGGCTCCTTGTGGCATTTATAAAAAGTATATAAAACCAGAAAAGGCAGAGTACAGTTACCAGAGCCAGAACGATATATGCTATGACGCGCCTTGTTGTGATGCTTACTCCCGATTTTAATCTTCTGTTATCCATTATCTGTCTCCTCCTTCTCAGTAGCTTTCCTGTTTGGTAGTGAATCTGTATACAGCGAAGCTCAAAATACCGGTGACAATGAGCAGGATCACCGAAAGTGCACCGGACATCCCGTAGTTTTTATTAAAGAGATGCTTATTCAGGAACATGATAAGAGTCATCGTTGTCCTGTCCGGAGCACCCTCACCGTTTGTCAGGATCTGCGGAACATCAAACATCTGGAGACCTCCGATAAGGGACGTTATCAGCACAAAAACAAAGATCGGTCTCAGCAGAGGCATCGTGATCCTCCAGAAGATCTGAGTGGAAGTGGCTCCGTCGACCTCGGCAGCCTCATAAAGAGATGTATCTATACCCATCATTCCTGCAAGCAGGAGTATCGTCGTATTACCGAACCACATAAGGAAGTTCATAAAGCCCACCAATATCCTTGCGCTCCCCGTGTTAGACATGAATTTATAAGGCTCAGCCAAAATCCCAGCCTGCACAAGCATTGAATTGATGGGACCGGAGTCGGCAAACAGTGTGAAGAAGAGCATTGCAAATGCCGCTGCCATTATAAGATTCGGCAGATAGATCACTGTCTTAAAAAATCTCTGTCCCTTGATCCGAAGGGAAGGATCCGAGAACCAGGACGCCAGAAGAAGAGATACGACTATCTGCGGAACAAATCCGATGATCCACATCACAAAAGTATTCTCGGTGTACTTCCAGATATCGGCATTCGCAAGCAGAGCCTTATAGTTCTCCAGAGCTATAAAATTCGGTCCGATCTGCTTTAATCCAGAACGATAATTCTCAAAAAAGCTGTAATAGATCGTTGAGATAAACGGTATAAGCTGAAATACCGAATAAACGATGATAAACGGAGCAAGGAAGATATAGCCCCATTTATTATACTTCACAACATTTGAATTCCTTTTTTTCTTTCCCCCATCCATAAAAACACCTCTTTTCTTTTTAATTGCTTTTGGCATCGCCTTCCGTTCAATGCTCACAGCTGACCTTTATGATTATAGCATATTTACTGCAATATGTGTGCAAAACATAAGCTTCAATTGTGAATATTGACGAAAACGTTTTTTAGAGAAAAGGCCCGCCCGCGAACGGGCAGGCCCTTTGATCAAATATCACTTTACTTCATCCGGTTTATCAGAATGAAAGCTCAGGATACTTCTCCTGGACTGATTTCTGGAAATTAGCGATAGCCTTGTCATAGTCTACGTTGCCCTCGAAGTAATCCTTCATAGCTGCCTGGAAAGACTCGTTGCAGCCCTGATCGTAATCAGAAACCTTGCTCATATCAACCTTCTCAGCTCCGTCAGCAAGCTGCTTGTAAGGATTCTGTCCGCCAAGGATCTTGTTTCCGAAAGAGGTATCTGCTGCAAGCTCTGCAAGGAGTGAAGGGCTGTTTACACAGTCAGAATCCTTCTCAACTATCTCCTTAAGCACTGCCTTGTCAGTAGTCATTGTGAGCATGATATCCTTTACAAGTGTCGGGTTGTCTGTACCAACCGCTCCGCAGATCCATGTTCCGCCCCAGTAGAATGACTGAGGACCTACGCAGAGACCCCAACGGCCTGCATTTGCTACAGAACCTTCAGTATCAGCTGCCATACAGAAGTTGATCAGCCATGCGGGTCCGAAGTATGCGAACACCTTTCCTTCAGGATAGAAACCCTTGTTCCAGTCATCTGACCAGAGCTCATATGTATTGGTCTCCTTTGCATCAACAAGCGCCTTTGAATCCTCAACCCACTTCTCGATGTTAGGGTCAACCTTGACAGTAGTTCCGTCAACCCAGGGAGCAGAAACGTTATTTGAATAAACACGATATGAGTCATTAACTGTTGACTCTACAAAGTAGCCGGCTTTCTTGAGTTCCTCGGCTGTTGCTGTGAATGCAGCCCAGTCCTTAACCTTCTCCTGAACTTCATCAGGCTCCTCAGTTCCGAGAACTTCCTTCGCAATGTCCCTGTTGTAGATGAGACCTGCTGAGCATGCCTGCCATGAAAGAGCCCTGACAGCGCCGTTTGAATCTGTGACGATATCCTGTGTGTACTTGTACTGATCAGCGATGTCACCGGCTGCGATGCCAAGGTCATCCATTGACATTGCTACTGCGGGATCAGCGTTGACATACTTAAGAGCATAGTCAGCCTCTACAAGGAAGATATCAACCTTGTCATCAGCAGCTGCGCTCTCGTTTGTAGGAAGTATCTCATCGAGATGATTCTGGTATGCATTATCATCGGTAGGAGTGATGATCCAGTTTACGGTCACGTCGCCGATCTTACCAGTAGTATCATCAACCTTCTCATATCCGGGATAATGATCTGTAACCCTGCTCTTGAACTCCTCGTTCCAGCACTGTACATTGAGTACCGAGCCCTCGTCACCAGCTGCCGCTGCTGTATCAGCCGCTGCTGCATCATCTGCAGGTGCTGCTGCGTCAGCTGCTGCTGTGTCAGCTGCTGCCGTGTCAGCTGCTGCCGCGTCATCTGCGGGAGCTGCTTCCTCTGCTGCGGGTGCCGCTGAATCTGTTGCTGCAGGTGCTGCTGCGCCTCCGCAGCCAGCAAGAAGAGTTGCTGTCATTGCTGCTGTAAGCATAATACTTACGATCTTCTTTTTCATCTTTTTCCTCCTTAAGATTATGAAATAAATGTATGTATAAGGCTTATGCCCTGATACCGTATTCAAGCGGGATTTTCCAGATTCTTTATGGATCCCCCTGTAAGAAGCTTTCCCGTGACTACTATTCTCTCGGAAATTGAAGTCTTTGGCCTCTCTATCATCTGCACAAGTTTTCTTGCTGCAAGATCTCCTATGGTCTCAGTATCCTGCTCGATGGTCGCAAGCTTTGGTTCCAGAACCTTCGCGATCCTTATTCCGTCATATCCCGCTATGGATATATCCTCCGGTATTGAAAGTCCTCTGGCCTGTATGGCATTTATTCCGCCTATCGCCGAGAAGTCATCCGGATATATGATGCAGGTAGGCGGATCCTTCAGATCAAGGAGCTCATTTGTCAGTGCACAGGATATCTCCGGCTTCCTGTAGATACCGTCTTTTACATATTCATCCGGAACCGTTCCACCCAGCTCCTCCATCGTCGCATAAAAGCTTGCGAGCCTGTTCTTTGTAACAGATGAGTCCCGGCCATGGATATATGCTATCTTTCTGTGTCCGCAGGTCTGATATATATAAGTAACCAGATCCCTTATTCCGCTTACATTGTCAGATATGATAGCTGTCCTGTTGTCGAATACGTGATCTATTGTGACCACCGGAATGCTGCTTGTCGCCAGCTCCACCACATCAGGATCACTGAAATCTATGCACGCAAGCACCACGCCGTCATATCCTCTGTATCTGCAATGCTCAAGATATTTCATATCCATAAAGCTTCGGCTGCTGTTAATGAAGCTGATATCATATCCCTTAGCCTCTGCCGTTTTTTTCAGAGAATCAAGAACTGCTGCAAAAAAATCATGCGTGATCCCGTTTCCGGCTTCGTCCCTGAAAAGGACTCCGATATTGTGGCTTCTGTTAGTCTTTAAGGTCCTGGCCGAGGCATTTGGAAAATATCCCATCTCTCTTGCAGCCTCCCTGACCTTCTGCTTGGTCGCTTCACCGATATCGCTGTGATCATTGAGCGCTTTGCTCACAGTTGCGACCGATACGCCGACTTTTTTTGATATGTCTTTCATCGAGACCATTCGTCTTGCCTCCAATTATGACGCTCTGTCAGGTCTCCAAAATTATCCAAGGCCGTCTTAAACGTTTTCGTAGGATAAATATATAACATTATCCCAACCAAGTCAATATTATTTTGTAATTTTTAGTCATTTTTAATAAAAATCGTCTCCCGGGTCTTGAAATCCCTCTCCTTATACATCAAAACTGATGCGTTTTCGCTTAATTGTTTAAGCCGATTATTATAATTGATATTTTCCGGAGCGCTTAGACATTTCTTGTTGTATTTCCAGCTGTTATAGAATATAATCAATCTTAACCCGGTTTTCGCCGGAACACTTAATCGTTATAGATATCAAAACCATAATGGGGGTAAAGACATGAATTTCGGACATTTCGACGATGACAACATGGAATATGTCATCACCACGCCTAAAACTCCGCTGCCCTGGATCAACTATCTCGGCAGCAACGACTTCTTCTCTCTTATCTCAAATACGAGCGGAGGCTATTCCTTCTATAAAGATGCCAAGCTTCTTCGCATCACGAGATACAGATATAATAGTGTCCCGCTGGATTCAAACGGCAAATACTTTTATATAAAGGACGGTTCTACGATTTGGAACCCCGGCTGGCAGCCGACAAAGACTGCACTTGATGAATATGAGTGCCGTCACGGTATCGGATATTCGAAATTCCATGGAAAGAAGGACGGCGTCAGCGCGGATGTTCTTTGCTTCGTCCCAATGGATGATACCTGCGAGGTTCAGCAGATAAAGATAAAGAATGAAGGCTCTTCCGAAAAGAAGCTTCAGCTTTTTTCTTATGTAGAGTTCTGTCTCTGGAATGCCATGGACGATATGACAAATTATCAGAGAAACCTTTCCACCGGCGAAGTGGAAGTCATAGGAAGCACGATATATCACAAGACCGAGTACCGCGAAAGAAGAAATCATTACGCTGTATATTCAGTGAATACAAAGGCAGACGGCTTTGATACCTCAAGAGATGATTTTATCGGAGTGTATAATTCCAGCGCTAATCCTGATGCGGTCTGCGAAGGAAAATGCAGAAATTCAATAGCTTCCGGCTGGTATCCTATAGCTTCACATCAGATAGATATCACTCTCGCTCCCGGAGAATCAAAGAGCTTTGTTTTTGTTCTCGGATATTGCGAAAACCCAGATGATCAGAAGTGGGAAAAGCAGGATGTGATAAATAAAGCTCCTACAGAAAAAATGCTCGCAAAATATCAGACTGATGCCGATGTAGAGAAGTCATTCAATGACCTCAAAGCCTATTGGAAGAAGCTTCTCGCCAAGTTCACGGTAGACACTGCAAACGACAAGGTCAACCGTATGGTAAATATCTGGAACCAGTATCAATGTATGGTAACTTTCAATATGAGCCGCTCCGCATCATATTATGAGTCCGGAATAGGCAGAGGAATGGGCTTCAGGGACTCCTGTCAGGATCTCCTTGGATTTGTGCATCTTATCCCCGACAGGGCAAGACAGAGGATAATAGACATAGCTTCCACCCAGTTCCCGGACGGGTCTGCCTATCACCAGTACCAGCCACTTACCAAGAAGGGTAATTCCGATATAGGAAGCGGATTCAATGATGATCCGCTCTGGCTCATTGCCGGTACCTCTGCTTATATCCGCGAGACCGGAGACACCACGATCCTGGATGAAAAGGTTCCCTATGACAATGATATGTCGATAGCCACCACTCTTTTCGAGCATCTTACCAGAAGTCTGGACTATACGATAAATCACAAAGGGCCCCATGATCTTCCGCTCATAGGCCGTGCCGACTGGAATGACTGCCTGAATCTCAACTGCTTTTCAGAGCATCCCGGCGAATCCTTCCAGACCTTCGGCCCCTCTGAAGGTCCCGTTGCCGAATCAGTATTTATCGGCGGCATGTTTGTAAAATACGGAAATGAATATGCCGATCTCTGCGACTTCCTGGGAAAGACAGACGAAGCAAAGAGAGCCAGACAGGAAGTCGAGAAGATGACTAAAGCCCTTCTTACCGCTGGCTGGGATGGGAAATGGTTCGTAAGAGCATATGACGCAAACGGTAATAAAGTCGGATCCGATGAATGTGACGAAGGCAAGATCTTTATCGAGCCCCAGGGTTTCTGCGTTCTGGCCGGTGTCGGCGTGGAGACCGGAGAAGCGCAGAAGGCCATGGACTCCGTAAAGGAAATGCTTGATTCCGAATACGGCGTAATGATCCTTCAGCCCGCTTTTACACATTATCATGTCGAGTTGGGTGAGATATCTTCATATCCGCCGGGATACAAGGAAAATGCCGGTATATTCTGTCATAATAATCCCTGGGTATCCATTGCGGAGACCGTAATAGGAGACGGCGACAGGGCATTTGAGATATATCGCAAGACCTGCCCCGCCTATCTGCAGGACATCTCCGAGATTCACAGGACTGAGCCCTATGTATATTCCCAGATGGTCGCCGGACGCGATGCCAAGTTCTTTGGTCAGGGCAAGAATTCCTGGCTTACAGGCACTGCAGCCTGGACCTTCACAGATATCTCACAGTACATACTGGGCGTTTACCCTACCCTTAACGGTCTGCAGATCAATCCCTGC
>JAEEGL012902639.1_pt1 | contig 11231 bp, 4 predicted proteins | sample 9134231 | NCBI WGS metagenome assembly JAEEGL01 (sample SAMN16246548, study PRJNA631951) | gut metagenome | biome: gut microbiome; feature: rumen; material: fiber-attached | host: Bos | place: Iran: Karaj | collected 2018-10
CACCGGACGAAGCAAGGATTTCAATTACATTATCGGCGATATCTGCGATTGAGAAGTCAAGCGTGCTACCACCGTAGTCCACAACCATATACTTGCCGCCCTTGGTCTTGTCAATATTTGAAGCCAGAATAGCAGCAGTAGGCTCAGCCACAAGCCTCAGGGGGTTCAAACCGGCGATAACTGCGGCGTTTTTAGTCGCCTCCCTCGCCGCCTCGGAGAAATAAGCGGGAACGGTTATCACCGCATCTTTGACCTCCTCGCCGAGATAATCCTCAGCCGTCTTCTTCATCTTCTGGAGAATCATAGCCGATATCTCCTCCGGGGAATACTCCTTATCCTCAATCACTATCCTGGGTTTCCCATCCACATTCTTCACATCATACTGGACGTGCGAGATGTTATCCTTCACCTCGTCATAGGTTCCGCCCATAAATCTTTTAATAAGGTTAATTGTTGACTTTGGATTGGTTACCGACTGTCTCTTGGCGGACGAGCCTACAAGCCTCTCGCCATTCTTTATCGACACCACCGACGGGGTCGTCCTCTCACCTTCTGAATTAATGATAATAGTCGGGGTTCCACCCTCCATCACTGCGACCTCGGACAGTGTTGAACCAAGGTCAATTCCAATTACTTTCTTACCCATAATCTATTTCTTTTTGTTCTTATTTTCTTTCGGATATTCCATGCAAATATACAAAAAAATCTTGAACAAAAAGCGTGCCTATAGAATATTCTATAGCCATTTATATAAAAATAAACTATAGAATTTATTCTAAAGCGAAAAAACCTCCGTTTGTGGAGGTTTTTCTGTTATAATTAGATTTAATAAGGAAAACCGCCTTCAACAGTTGTCTTTATATTCCAAGTGCTTTCCTCACCAATCTTCTGGGTTATTGTCACTGGATACCAAGCGACCGTTTTGTTTCCACTTTTAAACTCAAAAACGAACGTTAGTCGTCCACCATACATGTAACTGTGCTGGTTATCTAAATTACCGCGATATAAGTACTGAAAATCAGTAAACTTAATATAACCTCGTCCCCCACTTTCTCCAAAGGTCCAGGGGCATGATTGGGAATAAGTTTTCGATGTGTCAGTGGTCCATTCCCAACTAGTTGTCGGTCCGTAAAGACTCACTTTTTCATTAGTACCATTGAATGTCTGATTTCTCCAATTCCCCATATTTGCGGTATACTTACACCAATATCTGAAAACCCTCCCGGTACTAAAACTAATTGCGCTTCCATGTTTAAAATACATAGTCAATATACCTTTGGGTGGTTCTCCGGAATTGGGGTCAAAGTTAGATTCAAATTTATAACCATCAAACTCAACATAGTTTGCCATTTCCTGTATTACTGTCAGTGTTGCACTTTTAGAACCTCCCGACAATCTCGTTCCGGTAACGGTAAAAGTTTTTTTTGCATATCCATCCCAGGGGGTGTATACGGTTGTCTGTCCGTCATCCGGATTTACTTCCAAATCCACACCGGCCACAAACATCGAATCACCATAGGTATTATCCATAACTCTATATCCAATATGGGAGTCGTTCCCGAGGTCAACGACTTCCGCACTACTGAAGTACGAAGAGTCATAATCGACAATAAAATCCTCGGTACTTGTGTCTTCCATCCCTCTATATCCGAAAAGCATCCTGACAGTCCCTCCGGTAACCGGGACGGGAAAAGGGACCTGGTCATCATCAGTATAAGTCGGACGGGCGATTATATACGAAACACTATTTTCAACCGCGTAACGGTATGATACCGGCACTCCCCCGGTGGTCCTTCCGGAGATTATTGTATATAATTTACCGTGCTGGTCTTCCCCCGGCGGTTCCCTATTATCATTAAAGAAGTATCCATAAATCTTAAGTTTTGGATTATAATAATTATCCACCCATGTCTCAATCGGTCTTTCCCCGCTGTACCTGGTCGTACATAACCAAAAATCATAATTTTCCGACGGTGGTGTATCTCCGGTTACAAAGTTAACGGTCTTATACCCTCCCTGTCCGTGGTTGCTATCATTATTATATCTCCTAATAGCACTTTTAACACTCCATGAGTTCGGGTCCATCTCAAGGTCGGTTCTCAGCACATCTGGTTTATATTTGTCGGCAAAAACAGAGTAATAATATTCCCTGCCGCTACCCTGTTGCCCCTCTAAATTATGTTGATAATAAGTGACCCTCATCTGATATTCCCCGCTCGTGCTTCCAGTGTCGCCCCCGGGACCCGGGTCAGGAGAAGGCGGCACCCCCTTTTGGACAAAGGTTATGGTGTTTGACGAGACGCTTGTGGCATGATTTATGGTCAGAGCGGTCACCAGAATGGTGGTTCTCGGGGAGTCAATACCCTCGTTCAACTTAATCACCGCCGTATATTCAGTCTGACTCTTCGTGATTCCAGTTAACAGCATAGGAGCATAAAGTGAGGAGCCGTTGGCAACGGGAATCGTTATACCGGTCACAACCCCCTGGTCGTCCGTATAAGTGTCACCGGTGAGATTGGTCGGTTCCCATGGTCCGGATGAGGAGGGTCCAAATTTGATTGTCCTTCCCGACATATTAAAGGTTACCGTTCCCGCATAGGGGTCCTGGCTAACAATCACGCCCCCGAGCGTGGACGGGTCAATCCCCTCGTAGTTAATGGTAAGCGACGCCGTCTCACCGGAGGAGCTGACCACATACATCCCGTCCTCCATTTTCCTGTTCGAGGATAACTCAATGTAAGGTCTGACAGTAGCCCCTTCCACAATCACTTTCAGACTCTTCTGGATGGTCTTACCCGTTGACTTGCTTTTTCCCCGGAAGGTGATATAATACTCCTTGGTTGTGGGGTCCAGGTTCTCACCGATAAAGAGAGCGTTCTCATTGTTGACATCCCTGAAAAGTGTGGGCTCATAAACCGGTTGTCCGGAGTTGACATTGATATAATCTACATAATAACTGACCAGCGTCCCCCCACTAGTGCTTACCTCGGTTATCTCCTGGGTTTTTTCCGCAGTTGAATATATCTTAATCTCAGCGTCTCCCGTGGATTGCTGGGTCAGGATAAAGGCGTTTTGCGAACTGACCCATTCCCCGTTGGGGAGCATCGCCATGAGTTTGCCCTCGATTTTCCTCACCGCCGGTGGATAATCCGTGAAAACCAGGGAGAGGGAACCGCTGCCGTTATTGTGCGTCAGGTTATTATACGCCACATAAGAGTCATCATCCGCATGGCATCTGGCGTAGATTGAACTCTCGATAACCCCGGCGTAAGTGAACTTGACTGGCGCGTATCCTGTGGCGGCTTCCTGTACGGTCGCCCCCGTGGGATTAAACTTAAGCCATCCATCCCCGGAAGGACCCCCATGGTTGACGGTGAACTCGTTGGAATACCTTGTCACCCCGTCCTCGGTGATTCCGGAAAGCCGCAAGGTATATACCCAGGCGGAGATACCCTCATTCGGATAAATATTACAGAGAAGGTTCTCACCCTCAATCCTCGCCGAATAAACCCTATACTGCCCGGCGATGTCAGATGATGTGTTCTCAGCCACGCCAAGGGTTTCCGGCTTGATACCGGCCGGCGGGACTATGCCAAGCGAGAAATTGGTTGCTGACTTGCCGATATTTCCTGAATGAACGCTGGTGTCCCCGGAGTAAAGTATAAAGTCCTCCTTTCCTGTGGGCAATTGTGTGAAGGTGTATGTGGCAGTCTTCTCACCCCCCGAGGTGTCCTTTCCGGAAAGCGATATGGTGAACCTCCTCTCATCCTCACCGTTATTCCTGGTGAAGGATAGCCTTACGGTCTTCTGACTCTGGTTGACGACAACCTTACCCCCGGCGATGGAGAACAAGGGGTCACCCGACGCAGATATCTTGGAGACACCCCTGGAGGTGTATGGGAAATAAAGGCTCTGGACAAATCCCTTGACTCCAGTCGCCTCGGTATAAGCCGTAACACCATGGATAAGGAGATAATCCTGGACACCCTGGAACAGCACGCCCTCGGCGAAGACCGGTCCGTCAGATGTCATGGCACTCATCGCGACCCACACCTCACGCTCCATTCCGGTGTCGTTGGGAGTCAATGCGGCGGTTATGGTGTTTCCCTCCAAGGTAGGTTTGCCACCAAGCCAGTCAGACCACTCGATTATCTCTGCGCTACCCTCGACCATGCCTTCCGGGTATGTGACTGAAAACACAGCTTCCGCCGCATCCCATGAGACATCATCTCCGAGTATGAAGAACCTCGATGGACCCTTAGCCTTGCCTTGCGTGATAGTGAAAACATTGGAGATAATCTCATCACCATAGATATTAAGAGCCTTGACCCTTACCGTGTAAATAATCTCACGGTTCCTGTCGCTGCTCGGTCTGAAATTAACCAGCACCGCACCTCCGGTCCGACCGGAATCCGTGATAACTGCGACACAGCCCGAACCGGTGGACGACACACTGATGGTTTCCCAATCAATAACCCCAAGCCTTGGGTTAAAAACATAGTTCAAGGCAACCCGGGTGTCATTAGCATCAACCTTGACACTGGTCTTGCTCTCACCCCCCATAAACAGGCTTATCTCACCCTTGGTCGCCCCGGGGTCAGTCACATGAATCTCGTTTGATATGATGGTATTCCCGTAAATGTCGGTTCCGGCGACGACAAAATCACCGTCTTGTGCCCCCGTATAACCCGGGTAGGTGGTATATATGACGAAGGTGTCACCGGTTATGTAATAGGAACTGGCAAAACCGGGATACTGGATGACATACATCGACCCCGGTCTGATATTCACTGCGGTAATCCTGATTCTCCCGTCGCCCTCGGATGTCAATCTGATATAAGCGTGCTTCTCGTGACGGATAATCGCCTCATTGGAATATATCCTTGCCCCGGATGTCCCGTCCGCCGTTGACACACCGGAGGTGGTTACCCTGTAAACCTGCTCGTTTTCCGTTGACTGGGTAAAACCGGTCACCTTGATTTTATCACCTTCTATTCTTCCCTTAGCCATAACCTTTCCTGTTTTCCGTTAATACTTTTATTATAAATATCATGAAGGAAAAATCAATAAAAAACCCCGCATCCGGAAAAGGGGAGACGGGGCTTTGAAAAATTAATTTAATGGTTTATTGTACACCTTGCCATATTTGTATGGAGACCTTTTGAGTAGAGGTAGTGGGATAGTGGTTTTGATTCGCATTAAACTCTCCCAATTTCAAATTTCCGGAATAAGAGAAATTTCTATCATCATCACCTCCTCTTATCAAGGTTATGGTACTTGTGTTACCAGGCACCTTAGCTTGTATGACATATTGGCTTGGTATTGATTCATTGAAGCGTATTGAAAAACTTGTTAAGTACACCGTGACCCCCGTTGAGGCGTAAGTGTAAGGTGTTAGAGATGCTGTTTCCCCGGTCTCGGAACTATTTGCGCCCACGGTTATTGCGGGTATGACATATGTTCTACCAATATCTAGCACGAATGAAGAATTAAGTGTATAAGAATTGGTTCCGTCATGGTTATCCACTTCAACGGTTAAAGCGTCGAGGTACAGTATATTAGGTGCGGCATCTTGTGTTCCTACAATGGTCGCTTTAACAATATTACCAAACACTGTAATTCCGGTAACTGTTGTACCCCAAGTCCTTATGGAACCGGTATTTCCGGTAACCCCGACAGTCAAGACATTATTAGATGTGTTAGCGGTGGACCCACTTGCGTTTGTCAACCCAGACGTCCCAATCGCACCAACATAGCCATAACTGAAATTATGGGTTCGTTGCCCGCCGCTATATGGAATATTCACGGTATCGGTATAACTTGAAACCCCCTCTATATAAAGGTAAGGAGAAATACCACTACCCGCCGCCTGTGTTATGGTAAGTGTAGCGGATGCGGTAGTGCCGTCAGGCGCCGTTCCAGTGACCGTCATATATCCAAGACTACGGGTACTGCCGCTATTTGTTGGGGCGGTGATTGTAACGGTTTTCCCATTCCTGCTCGCACTCGTGCCATTTGTTAAATGAGATGTATCCATTGATACGCCTGTAACATCACTATTATAATTTATATAAATGACATGTTGTACCGTTGCTGATGTGGTATAAGAGTTAGGCGTATAGGCGGAGACGGTAGTGGTTGTGACCTCAGTGCTTTCCCCACCCCCGCTTGTCTTCGTCCACCAAATATCAGGGCTATATCCGGGGGCGGCCTCCTGGGTTCCAACAGTCTTTGCGGTTATCACATCGCCAAACACAGTCTTACCTGTAATCGGTGCCTCCCAGGACCTTGAAGTTGTGGAGGTATTCTCTGAAAATCTAACCGTCATGGTCAGGTTGGAGGAATTCAATGAAGACCCGGTGGCGGCACCTGAGGTGCTACCCGTTCCTATAAGCCCTACATTTGAAGAAGTATATGTATAGGTTCCTTGCCCTCCGCTATAACTAATGGTGGATGCCGTATAAATTGATTTACCCTCAATCAAGAGTGATGTGGAAACACCACCAACCTGGGTAACATTAAGCCTTGCGGTGTCATAATTACCGTCAGATGCTGTTCCAGTGACCGTTATGTACCCAAGACTACGAGTACCGCTGCTGTTTGCCGGGGCGGTGATTGTGACGGTTTTTCCGTTCCTGGTCGCAGACGCACCATTTGATAAATGGGAAGTGTCCATTGACACTGTGCTAACATCTGAATTATAATTTATATAAATCGTATATGTCACATTGCGTCCATCATAAGTGCTAGGTACAAAGGCGGGCACATCGGTAATTTCTGTTACTTCAGTACTCCCTTCGCTTGTTTTTGTCCACCAAATATTAGGGTTAGATATTACCGTTCCGGATTGGTCATAGTAATCCTTATCGCTTTTTCCATAACCCCGGAGGTCTTCGGTTCTTCCGCTAAGCCATATTTCGTGTACACTGACAGAGGTGTTTGCAGAATAGTTGACAGTCACATATTCTTCGCCTTCCCTATAATTACTATTTGTAATAGCAATAGATGTAGGAGTATAAGATGTTGCTCCGGTTTGTACTAATGTAATATTTTTTCCAGGTTTTATATTTTCCCAGTGTACCCTAAACTGCCTTGACCCGGCAGTGCTGGGAATTGTGTGGTCGGTACTAAATGGATATATTGTAACACTCAGACTACCCGCCGGTACATTTTGAACAATAAGTCCTGTATCCGAGATTTCCTCACTTCCGCTTCCGTAAGATGCTGTAAGTGTCAAATCTCTTGTATTAGGGCCAATGTTCGCAGTTTTGGTTGCGGTTATTGCGGTTTCACCACTTGTACTGAGAAGTATGATACGATTTGACGGTATGGTAACATTGGTTGCTGACAGGTTAATTATATCTGATATTTCAAAATTCTCCCAGGCAACAGTAAATGTGGTAGTACCGCTTGATTCAGAAGTAGAACCATTCTTTGGTGTGACGGTGATTTTTCTCTCAGCTTTGTGTGTTATAATTACACTATCAGTAAAGGACTCCCCAGCCTCACCTATCACGGCACCATTGCTGATGGTGTAAGTCTTGACATTACCCTCGTTAGCATCGAAAAAGACATTAACACTCTCTGTTTTCTCCGCCGAATTGGGAGTCACATTAACTGTCGTGCTGGTGCTAGTGTGAGTGGAATCAAAATATGCCCCGTCAGAAGCATATAGGGTTAAGGTACTACCGGTAAGATATTTGTAGGTGTATTCGACAGTGGTTGAAGTTGCCCCCGGATTAACATCAAAGTCCCCCTCAAATCCAAAGCCACTTCTGGAATATGCCTGTAGCGTTGTACCTGTCGCATAAACGGTTCTGCCCGCATTGGTCATACCGCTGAGGACGAGGACAATATTCTTATCAGTACTTCCCAAATTAGGGGTGATACCAGTTGCGGTGACTGAATTGGAACTAAGACCACTGATTCCGTTAATATTCTGGGATTGTGCCGGATAATATCCTATACCGCTTACGCTTGTGCCGGTAAGGTTAAATGTGGCGGTTGTTGCGCTGGCGGCAATAGGATTAGAAGCCGGTGAAAGGTTAAACACATAACTATCAGCCGATTGTGTGACTTCCGTGCTTGCCGAAACATACTCGCCGAAGGTGTTGGTTCCTTCCATTACGATGGTGTATGTTTTATCATTATCCTCATCGGTGTTCTCGGGATAGTTAAATGTCAGCGTAGGATTCTCAGAAGTACCTCCGGTTGCGTAGGAACAGCCAACCGGAACAGTGAAACCGGTAATAGTCGCCTCTGCGATACCGATTGTGAAGTCACTGGTGGTGCCTGATGAACTATCCACAGTCCCACCATTGTAGGTTAAACTGAAAACTATCTGTCCAGCCGCACCTTGTGCTATCGGGAATATAATGGAAACCACCCTGCCTCCGGTGGTCACGCCCGTTAAGGTGACTGCCATCTCCTTCTCCTGCGTATCCTGGTTCACCGGAAATTCAACAATAAGGCTATCGCCGGAAACGGTGGCATTTGTGACCCTGCTGGTATATCCGCTGACACCTATCGAGTCAACATTCTGGGATATAATGGACGTGGTTGTTGATGTTGATATCGCCGCCGGAGCCGCAGAAGAGGGATTAAGGCGGAATACATAATCATCACCCTCCTGTGTGAATGTGCAGGTATCCGTATGGGAACTGCCATAGACATCGGTTCCGTAAACGGTGACGGTAAAGTCCCTGGAATCACCGGTGTTTGCCGGATATCCTATGGTCACACCCGTGTCGCCGCTGGAAAGTATCCTGGCACCACCATCAACTTCAATTTCGCTAATGGTGACATAATCCGCCGTGATGGTGAACGATGATGTCTCACCGGAGGAGGCGGGCACATCGGAGCCGTTATATGTAATGGAAAGCTCAGGTGTCACCTCAGCCCTTCCTTGTATGAATGAAGTGACACCAGTCACCATATCCCCGGTGAGGCTTGTGCCGCTCACAGCCACTGTTATGGTCTTGGCGGTATATTCCTCGTTCTCCGGGAAATTGGTGGTACCACTTAAATTATTATTGTCAACCGTGCATGTCGTGACGCCGATGCTGCCAACCTGATACCATCCGAGCGTGGAGACATCGATATTGTCAACCACGATTGTGAATGTGTTGGTTGTGGCAGTTGCAAGCACGGGGTTAACACCAATGGTGAGGCTGATAGATGCGCCTGACCTGACCTGTATATCTGCCCCCAACAAAGCCTGGTCTTCCCTGTAATTCAATCCGCTTGCTTGGTTCACTGAATTGACAATGAACGCCGGATTGCCGGAAAGCTCACCATATAATACGGCTTTGTTAAGGTCATCGGTGAAAGTGCCTGGAACTAACTCATTCACTTCACCTCTTGTTATTACTTTGAAATCTGCCATATTAAGATATATTATTTCCTATAAATATCAGCCAAACCCACTATTTATAAGAAAAAAAGAATAATGGCTATCATCGATATCAAAACGACTCTCGGAAAGGTCATCTTCTCATATGATGACGAGCAAACCGACCTCAAGACCGCGATAAGCGACGCCGTGTCCCGGGGTGTGGATTTCAGTTATGTGGATTTTTACCGGAAGGATGTGTCGGGTGCCTGTTTCCGTGGGGCCAACCTTTTCTCCGCCAATTTCCGTGAGGCGACAGCTATGACCTGCAATTTCAGGGAAACGACGCTGAACAACTCAAACTTTGACAAGGCGGTCGCCAGTGAGTCTGACTTCTACGGCTCGAGCCTCAGGATGGCGAGTTTTTTCCGCACGAAGCTTGACAGGACCAACTTCTCATTCGCCGACCTCTCCAACGCCGACCTTCTCGAGGCGGATTTCTATAAGTCCACACTGTGTGGGGCGGGTTTCGGTGACACGAGAAACATGCCTTATATTCCCACCTGGCTTCCGGTTGAATCATTTATCGGCTGGGTCAAGGTCCTGGGCGAGGAGGAGAGTTACATTATTAAGATAAAGATATTAAATGAGAGCCAGCGGGTGCGTGGTGTCGGTGATGTCTGCCGCTGCGACAAGGCTCTCGTCCTGGAGATACAGGACCTTGAGGGGCATAAACTTGACATTGAGGAGATTGTGTATATTGACCGGACCGGGACGCTGGTATTCCATGTCTGGGAGGTGACTGAATGTGAGGACTGGTATCCGGGGAGATGGGCTGACTGTAAGGCCGGTATAACCTTCTTCATTGACAGGGAGAGTGCCGTCCGTTTTGATTATAAGCATTGAAAAACACACGGGAAATGGAAGAGAGATATATCTATTTGATAAGGCTGGTGACCGACGAGTACACCCTTCCCCACATCAAGGCGTTCATTGACAAGAACCTCGCTGACGAGTATTTCGAGAACGACCTTAAATTTTACAGGAAAAAGGACTGGTCCGTCGATGACAATAAGAACGATTGCGGGCTACATGTCATCAGAAGGGCGTTGATGGTCAGGAAAGACCCCAAGACGGGGGAATATGAGCATATGTCCCTGCTGATGGAGCGGCTTGATATTATCAGGCGTTAGATAAGATTATCCACAAGGGGTTTCCTCGCCGGATTATCCTCATATAGTTGTATGATAACATCGTCAAAAAGGATATCCTGGTAATAATCCTTATAACTCTTGCCGTCTCGGTTATCCAGATAAATAACCTCTTTATAATACCGGGCCAGGATAGGCACTGCGGGTATGAGCATGCCGTCACCGCTGATGAGGAGCCTCTTCTTGTTATCAGCCGTCTCGTTCAGAATCCGGCAGCAGGTGCGGTCGCCCCGGAACAGGTTGTGATACTCATTTTGGGAGTCGTTCATCATATGAAGGGTCGTGAAATCCCCGTGCCGGGACAGGACATTGCCATCACATTCAATCGTGAATCTCAGGTCCTTGTTTCTTGGTTCCAGATAACTCAGGTCAAACCCCTCAGGGGTGTGGTACTCAATCTTCTCGAAATCCTCAATATTGAAGGGGAAATTTTTCATATAGACACTCATAAGGGGCAGGATAATCTTATAGAAACTATCGGTTGTGATATAGTGCTCGTTCCCGGTGTATCCTTCCATATATCTCACATTCAACCAACTGAGGTCAATCACCTTTTTGTCTTTCAACACCGTCGAGTGCCTTGAGCATGACCATGCTGTCTGACCGGGCTTCACGAACCTCATCCAGAATATGTTGTCATTGGACCTGACAGCCAGACGCCCCTTCTTCTTATTCTGATTATGGAAAAC
>JAEEGL013315989.1_pt1 | contig 11231 bp, 11 predicted proteins | sample 9134231 | NCBI WGS metagenome assembly JAEEGL01 (sample SAMN16246548, study PRJNA631951) | gut metagenome | biome: gut microbiome; feature: rumen; material: fiber-attached | host: Bos | place: Iran: Karaj | collected 2018-10
CAAGCTTTATAGGTTCTTTTTTTCAGGTTTCCGGGTATTATTCCAAGAATATTGTTACCAGGAAGAATCCGCCGATAAGTATAACAAGAGCTATTACGGTAAAGAGGATACCGCTCTTTAGTGAATCAGCCTTATAGTCCTTATTGGCCTGTTCAAGAGTTACCTTTTTGTCGTAAAGAGCGCCGATATCGTCGTCCCTGTAGAGAACGTTGTCATCTGTAAGCTTACCTATAGCCGTAAATTCACGCTCTAAAACCTCCGGATCCACAACCTTGTAGGTAACCATCATGTCGCCGATCTCCCAATTGTCACCTCCCTTTGAGGCGTATACTCCGGAGTCTATAAGGTATAATCCGTAATCAGCGCCAGCATCTTTAGGAGTATCATATGCCGCAACACGGTAGTCTTTCATGGAATAGGACTCTCCGTCAAAGAAACGGAGCAGAGTCTTATCAAGTTTGATCCCGCTGTCTCCTATCTCAACTGTCCCGTAGATGGCGCACTGTCCCTTGTCATACTCGTTCAAAAATACTTTTGGGAATTCCGGATTTTTAAATTCTACCTTTTTTCCAAAAGTTTTCTTGGCTTCGTTAGTGTTTGCATATGCTTTAAAATTGCCTTCCGGAAGGTATGAAAAATCCTTTTTCCCGATGTATTCGGTAACATAATGATCGCCGGATTGCACGCGGACTTCGGTTTTTGCGAACTGATACATCTTTGTGTCCCTGTAAATGACAGGTCCCATGTCGGTAAGACCAAGGGCTTCGTCAGTTGCAGGTTCAACGATCTTAAGTTTACCGGTTACAAGAGTTACGTCCTCCATGCCAATTATGGAATCACCGATGCCTATGATTCCAAACAGCAGGAAAAAAAGACCAATGACACCACAGAAAACATATCCGATTATCCGTCTCATATTCTACTACTCTCCTCTTCTAAAACAACTACTTTAACTTTTTTATCAGATCCTCAAGAGTATCTTTATCTATAGCGCCAACATAGCAATCCACAAGATAACCATCCTTATCGATAGCTACCGTAAAGGGGATCCCATCAAGACCAAAGGTATTGGCTGCTTTTTCATCATAATCATAGTAAACCGGGAACTTGTATTTATTCTTCTTTAGAAACTTCTTAACGTCCTTTTGAGATTCTTTATCCTCCCAGACGTCTATCATTATAAACTTAACGTCATCCTTATACTTCTTGTAGCACTTCTGGAAATGAGGAAGCTCGCTTTTGCAGGGACCGCACCAGGTAGCCCAGCAGTTGATGATCATGGGTTTTCCGATAAACTTGGAAAGCTTTACCTTCTTTCCTTTTTTGTTATAAACCTTGATAGCTTTAAGATCTTTTTTTGCGTTGTATCGCTCCTCAGATTTGTTGGCTGAATACGCGGTAGTTGCCTCTTCTTGCGTCTTTACTGCTGCCTTGCTAACGGTAGCCCTATAAGAAAACTGTGATGCGGCCGTGCCTGAAAGTGCGATGGCTGCGATCGTAAGGCCGATAAGTAGTTTTTTAAACATCATGGTCCCTCCCTCTCTTTTTCTTGTCATCTCTGATTTGTGTTTTTCCTGTACTATTCTTTTTCAAGTGTAAAGCCAAATGTGGCGTAATCTGATGTAGTCTTAAAGTCCTTGTCTGAAATCAGACTATACCCTTCCGGAACCGAAAGGACATGTACATCATAATCGGCGGGCTCTCCATCAAACTCAGCAATACCGTCATCGTCGCTTGTTATCATGGCGCAGCGCTCGTCGGTGCATATCTGAATTCGGACATCTGATACCGGATCTCCCTGCGGTGTCTGACAAATGAATGTATATCTATCTGCTTCTTCTTTTTCCGATGTATCTTTCGGTGCCGGCTGTTCTGAGGTGACATTCTCCGAAGCATTGTTAGTATCACTCACTGCGGGTTCTGTATTATCCGTTCCGCAGGCCGATAAGGCCGATATCATAAATATAGCTGCCACCAGGCAGGTTGCTGATCTTTTAAAAGACATTTTAAACCTCAATAGAATTTATAAATCATGGGATAACAACTTTTTTCATCAGGTTAGGTATCCTGGGTTTTTTGAACCACATCACAGCCTCTATGAATTCGCTCTTTTTTGCTGCCGGAATAAGTTTTTTTATGATTTTTTGGGTATTGGATACTACCACCGGTGCAAGTATCGGTGTTTGAGGATCAAGTAATTCCGCGGCGTTTTTGTATGCCGCTCCGAAAAGCGGTGAAACCATGACCGGATCGGTTGCGTATGCCAGTTCTATAACGACCTCATTTTCCGTACGTGACACGAGAAAAACTCCGGTTATCGCATCATTCTTTTTACACACTATGGACAGATCCCCGTCATATTCATACCAGTCGATAACCTCGGGTGCCGGTACCGGCCGCTTGTCTTCATTTATAAGACGACCTGCCGCGAGACGATCGGCCACATCAAGCTCACTCACGCGCGAGGCAGAAACCTTCTCGGCTGCTTTTTCCAAAAGCTGGGGCTGCTTTATGTCTTCAAGTACGAATTCGTACACGTTGTTTTTTGTGATCCGCACTTCCGTACCGGCCATTTTCAGAATATCCATCAAAAGACCGGCATCCTCTTCGGCAGGGATCTCGGCAAAAACACCCTGGTAATTCTTTTCCTTGCGGACCTTTCGGATACGATACCTGATGAAATCCGCAAATATAACATCATCCGAATACTCCGGGCTCATGGTGATCCAGACAAACTCAAGCCACTGTCCTCTGTCCCCTTCAACGGAAACTCCGACCAAAACATCCTCGGCCGGATCACCGTCATAGACAGCCGTGGCCCTGAGAGTGCCATCTTTTATCTTTTCCCAATACGCCTGCGGAACATAATCTTCATATTCAAACAGATCAAAGTGTTGTATGCGCTTATTTTGAAACATGGTTCGCTCTCTTCCAAAAGATCTCCGTAAGTGCCTTTTTTACCTTGCGTTCCTGGAACATATACCCCATCTCATAGGTATCATCCAAAAACGTCGGCGATATGTCATCTATCGTATTGTCACAGTTTTCCTCACAGAATTCAAGTACAAGAAATGCTACTCTTGTCATAACATCCGAATCTATCCAGATCTCGAGAAGCCTGTCTTTTTCCTCCTCGGAAAGGCTGTCCAGATAATCCCTGTTCTTGGTCATATAGGATATGCTGTTTCGCAGATTGCGAAAAACTCCCGCCGCCGCAGGCAGATCATCCAGATACAGAAATAGTGATGGCATGGTGTGGTTTTCAAACTGATCCTGGTGAGACTGTCTGTAGGCCAAAAGCTTCTCATATTCGGCTTCCACCTCATCAAGGGTTTTCAGGGTATCCGGAAAAGGTATGGGAATACTTCTTACATCCACATAGCCCGGAAGTGATGAGATCGGTACATGAGTATTGATCTCATTTGGTGTTCCATTCCAGTTTTTTCTGACGAACTCTGAGGCAAAAACACCCATAGGCCGGCCGGTGAGAACCGATTCAACATAAAGAAGCGCAAAATTACCGATCGTATAAAACACATTGATACGATCGTCAATAAGACTCCGGAATCCTACAGCCGCCTGAGAAAAGATCGCTCTTGTCACCGCGGAAGAATCCTCCCGCGCAAACTTTGTACGGACAATCTCGTCAACTATGTCCGATTCCGTACATAACTCAGCCACCTTATCCATAAGCCTGATGTACTCGTCCCTGACATACTCCAGATTCTTATCCTTTTCTTTTGAGATATCCGCATCGCCTATGATGCTTTCCATCCTGCTGTAATCGGGCCTTCGGTCAGCAATAAGTCTGTCCCGTATCTCGCCGTATTCCGGCAAGGTTTTGCAATGTGCGCCAAGTGCAGCTCCTATCTTTTCACCGCAACTGCGAAACGTCTTACTGTAAGAATCAGAGACTTGGGGCATGTCTTTCCTGGCCTGCCGCATCTCCTCCGCGGCACAAGCCTCCCCGGTTTCTTTGTCAATGCCGCACGATAAAAACCAGGTTCTGACAGCGTCATCCAGGGAAGAGCACAGCACCTTTATCTCTTTTTCAAACACATCCGCAAATCCTACGTCACTGCCTAAAACTACAGTCTCTTCAAGAAAAGTCCGCGTCTCCATGGCGCGTACGATCCCCTCGATCTGCGCGATGTGACCGCTCTCGGTCGGCGGCATGGCCGCAAACTCACTGCCCGTAAGCACCCGTTTTGGAATATGATCATCCGATTCCGTAAATCTGCGGAAACGGCGCAACACCTCTTCTGCCATATCCGGATCATAGTGTTCACCCGACGCCATTCCCTTGTCCCCGGCAGAAGCGATCATAAAATCCATTTTTTTACGATAAAAGAACTCTCTATGCCTTACCGTATAGTCCATACTCTGTCCCTTTTACTGTGCTGCGCCCGGCGCACTTCCACCGGCCGCATCAGAAGCCGACCGGATCTTCTGTGCTACCAGATCTATCATAGCCTCATATTCCTTGTAAAGCTGCTTGAATTCGGCCTGATCCTCAGGTAGATTCTCAATATCCTGAGGCGTCATTTCCTTCTCTGCATTGTAAATATATAAAACAAGCCTGTCAGCCTCCGTGAACATCTTGGCGATCGCTTCCTGGCGAGCATCCTTTACATACCCACCTGTGGCCGGATCCTCAACTTTTCTCGGCAATATACTAGCGTTCCTTGCCTGAGCTGAGTACTTAAGCCAAAGATTATTCATAATATACCGGGCAAATGCCTTCTTGTCACTTTGAAAGACTTCTGCCTGACCTATATTATTATATGCCTCGGTGATGTATTCATTGAATCCCGAAGTATCCGTTATAACTGCTCCTTTAAACGTCTCCAGCAGTGCCCGCGAAAGCGCTTCAACACCTGCGCCAAACGGCCTGGTGCTGGGAGAATTGTTGTTCACATGCTTTGTGACATACGTATGGCTCATTGTCTCAGCAGGTATTTCCATATTATCCGATACGGCATCATATAATTCCTTGTACTTTGCCTTGTAACCATCAAAAACTGTGCCATGCATAGCTTCATCGGACTTTTGCATTGCAGTAGAAGACACTCTGATTCCAAGTGCGCTGATGGCGGCTTTTGTAAGATCATCCCCCGTCTTATTTTCTGCCTTCGCCTTTCTGTATGCTTCATTCGAGAGCGCTATCGCACTGCCTTTCTCAACCTCAATGCCGTTGGGTCCTGTCTTTTCTTTCTCCAGATCCGCCGGCTTTTGTTCGCCCGCCTTTAAGGGAATTTCCTGAAATGCTTTTTTATATGCTGCCATCTTAGCCGGGTCACCGGCTCCGGACGATCCGTTATATCCGCCTGCCGATGATACCTGTTGTTTCAAAAATCTTCTGAAGTTAACATCAACTATCAGGCTTTCTTCCTTTATCTGAGTTTTTTTAAAGTCCCTTTGAAATTCGTTAATAGCAAATTGCGACCCGCCCCTTACTGCTTTGATGCTTTTGGCCACATTAAGCATAAGCCCATTTGAATCAAATCCAATTCCATGCTCAAAACAAATCTGTGTCACAGCGTTATTGAAAGCTGCTACCGCTCCAAAACGCACCTCTATAAGACGCCTCTTAAAAGCGGGCATCTCGCTAAAATATGCAGCGTTTGTCGGATCTTTCATGACGTTATCATAGTAACAAAGTTCATTGGTGAGGTCTTTGAGTTCGAGGATATGATCATGTACATAGTCATCCGTAAGCATTCCAACATCAAGCTTTGCGTCCAAAAACTTCTCTGTCATCTTGTCCAGATGCGGTCTTTTCTTTTCAATATCTCCTGAAATATAATCCTCAACAAAGGTTAAATTGGCCGCCTTCTTTGCCGCCTCCGTCTCATCAAGAGGCTCTCCGGACTCGTTGACTTTAAAACCCTGACAAAAGATCTGAAGAACTCTGTTATCCGCTCCCGAAGTTTGGACCCTCTCTGCAAGCTCGGGATCCTTTAACCAGACACTCTCTGCGTTTGCCTTTTCATTTGCTCTCTCCTGAAGTGCCATATCGGTTTCCATGGTGAAAAGATCTGCACCATTCCACTTGTTTTTTTCCTGATATTCCTTAAGAAGCCTTTTATCCTCCCTGCGCTTTTTGAAGCCGCGCTTTGGGGATGCATACTGCTGCACAGGCGAGCCTTCAGCCGTATGCGAGGCCTTGAACGTTGCAATACGGGTCTTCGCCTCCATAAACAAACGGTCCGTATCCTGCATCTGGGCAGAGGTCAAGTTGGCCTCCTGCAGACTGAATGCAAATGTATCCTTAAAGGCCTGCTCTACAGCCTTATCCTCTTCGGTAAGGGAAGCCAGCCTCCGCTTTTCTATCTCTTCCTGTTGTTTAAGTTTATCCTCAGTTGTCTCGGCTTGTAAATTTGCATCACTCATATTTGCCTCCTTTCAATCACCTGCCGGCAAGCTCAAATCGTTTGGCTATCTGTTTTGCATCCGGGATAAGAAATCTTACCAGCCCATCTGCCGTCCTGTCGGTAACCGGTATAACAAGGACCATATCCCCGGAGTATAAATCCATGGCACGCTGTAGCGACAACGAAAAAAGCTTGAGCATCACCATAGGTTTTCCGGATTCATTGAGGGCACCGGATATTGAAAGCCCTCCATTCGTTTTTTCTACAACGATATATGCACTTATTGCGCCATTTTCCTCATAAACCATGCTGACCTGCTGATCAACCGACCCGGAAGAGAATCCTCCTTCAGGAATTGGTGCAAAACTGGCTGTTGCATATCTTTCCGCATCACGAAGAAGTCCGCTATCGGACTCGTCAAAAAACTTCATATTGTCCGATTTCTTTATTTCCTTTTTTTTCAGCTGTCCCTCGGCCGCTTCCTCTAAAGTTGTCAAGTATAGTAGCGGCAAAGAGTCCGGCTTTTCTTCAAAGCCATAGGACTTTAAGAAATCAACCAGTGCGCTATGCTCTTCAGAGGTGACTGTCATATCAAGGATATAGTTCACACAGCGTACGGAAGCACTCTCTTCCAACGCATTTAAAAGAGATGTGCCTATACCCTTATCTCTGTATCCGGGGGCCACATAGAAAGAAGTAATATAAAAAGTGACGCCCTCCAATTGTCCACTGATGGCAGCAACAGATGTGTCGTCAATGATCCACCCCAGCGCCAGCATTGGCTCTCCGCTTCTTATAGCCTCCGCACTGTCCGGCAAAAGCAGCGAAGCAAAGGAATCTATGTTCTCTTTTGTTATTACGCTAAGATCACCTTCCGTTTTCGGTACAAAATCGTATCTCATAGCAGATCTCCCTTAAAAAACATAAATCAGTTTATTCCTTTTTGCCTTTCAAAATAATTCGCAAGCTTTTCACGAAGCTCGCTCTTTGTGATGATCTTTAACAGATAATCTACAGGCTTTAGCTTCATGGTAATTCCCGGACAATTCACGCATTAATGGCATTGTTTTAATTTTGCGTGTTCATAAGGGCTATGTCAATATACCCCGAAAATATAACCTTAAATTCGTTTTATATGACTTGTTTTGGCTTTAGTTTTGTGGTAGTATTCGGTCGTGCTTAAGAGATCAAAATAAAAGCATTTAGGAAAAAGACAATGAAATCAAAAGAAATGGTTGACTTAACCAATGATATAGTCCAGCGATACTATAAAAATGATATTCAGCCCTTTTTAGATCATGTGGATGAAAAGGTACTCTGGTATGGTCCCGCTAAGGGGCAGTTTCTCTCCGGCAAGCAAGCGATACTGGATACCTGGGCAGGTGAAAAGCATTCTCTGTCCTTTTCTCTTGGCAATGTCCGCCTGGATCATATCTCATCCCATAATTCTTACTGCGAGGTTATGATGTCTTTCCCCGTCACTACGCACTACCCTGACGGCGGAAGTATCACTATGGATCAGATCATCCACATCACATGGTGTGAGCGAAAGACGGATGACAAGAAAAAAGTTCCCCGAATGCTGGTCGTTCATATTTCAGATCTGTATCAGAAACATAAAGATGACAATATCTATCCCGTACACTTAAACGAAGTATACAATGGTCGCCTGCCCGTCACTGACTTGGGAAAGCGCCTTTATTTCCGGGGAATGGATTCCTCCGACCTGTACCTCTTATCAAATACGATCATATGGGTTGAAAGTACAACCTACGGTCGCCATGCCATCCTGCACACAACAGACGGAGATTTTCAGGCTTCCTCATCCACCGCTGTCCTGGAAAAAGATTATCCTGATCTTCTCATGCGCTGTCATGAGTGTTATCTTGTGAATCCCAGGTTTATCGTCAGCATTAAGCGTTTTAATGTTACCCTGTCAGACGGCAAGGTACTTCCTATCCCCGAAAAAAAATACACCGCCTTTAAAAAAGCGGTGTACGAGAGTTATACTAGCGATTCAGGCAAAAAGTAGGGTTATCCTATTTGTTCACCATAAACAAAGTCATAACCGCACGAAGACCTTCGGGACCATGGTTATCTGTCACCAGTTGTGAAGGATCAAACTATGGAGTAGCCCAGTTCAGGCTCATATCGATAGTACCATCTCCAACAACTGAGGGACGAACACCTACAGCCGTTCCAACATAGGTAGCATACGTTTCGCGCAGGAATACGTGATTCTGCTAGCCCACTACCGTAACCGTACACTTATAGGTCTTCTTTCCAAGCTTTGCCTTGATTATGGCTTTACCTTTTTAGTGTCTTTCTTTGAAACATTTTTCAGCTTGAGGGTAAAAATCTTCCCCTGCTTTATCAGACTGCCAAACCGTGCTACTATCTTCTATATACTTGTGATAATATTAAACAAATGGTTTTTGGGGAGGACTATCATGGCAAAAAAGATATTGTTTGTAAACGCCTGTGCAAGAAGCGGATCACGGACCCTTCGACTGGCCCGTGCTTTGGAAGAAAAGATCGGAGAAGGCGCCGATATAAAGGAGATAAAGCTCTTTGAGATCTCCATGCCTATTCTTGATGAAAAACTCATAGCAAAGCGGGACCACGCACTGATAACGGACGACTATAGCGATAGTTATTTTGATGCTGCCAGGGATTTTGCCAATGCTGACGAGATCATTATAGCGGCGCCCTACTGGGATCTGTCATTTCCTGCGGTCCTTAAGCAGTATCTTGAGATGGTCAGCATTAATGGAATCACTTTTAAGTACACTCCCGAGGGCATGCCTATAGGGCTCTGCCACGCTAAAAAGCTTTATTATGTTACCACCTCGGGTGGGGAGATCGGCGATCTCAACCTGGGATATGACTATGTAAAAGCGCTGACTACCCTGCTATTCGGAGTTGAGCGGACCTACTGCGTAAGAGCTGTTGGACTTGATATATTCGGAGTAGATGCCGAGGCTGTACTGGAAAATGCAATACAAAACCTTGGGCTTTTAAAATAAAAATGGATTTTGGATAGCTTTACTTCAACAAATCCGCAAGGTACAGCTCACCTTTTCTATGGGACCCTTTTATCCGTTTATATTCTTTGATGGCATCAACTAGCAAATCCGGCCGGTCTCCGTAATACTCTTTATAAAACTTCGTGGAGTTGTTGTACCGTTTACGTCCAAATAGGATATTATGCTTTGCAAACTCCTTCGGCGAAATCGAGGACTTCACTTTCTCATATTCAGAAACCAATCCCTCTGAGATGATAAGTAGCATTTCCAGCTCGGGTTTTGTACAGTACTTCTCTACACCGGATATCTTTTCCTTATAATCCCCCGGAATCTTCAGCCTTTCATTTTGCACATCACCAATGCGCATAACAAGAACATCATTCATCGGATAAATATTTAGTTCTGTCCGCACCTGCGCATTGCCTGTAATCTGCCTAGCATGATAAGGAGTCAATCCAAGCAGTTCATCCTCTCCAAAGATCAGTTTATCGTGCAATATCAGAATCCGGATGATTTCCAGTTCATTCGGACCCTCGCACATAATAAGCCGCTTCATGCTTTTAGTTTCCTCTTTAAATTCATCAGTTCATCATAATTAACTGCGGTCTGAAAAGCATTGTTATAATACTGCTTGCTCTTCAAAAGCTCCGGCCGAATCTGATAATCCACATACATGTTGGAGAGGGACACATGCTTGCCGGACTTACAGATCCATATATTGTCCTGCCTTCCCATCTGGTCTAGTACCTCGCAGTAATGAGTAGTAAATATAAGCGTAGCGTTATGCCTGTTTACAGTCTTGTCCTTATAAAGACTGATCATGTTCTCAACAAGCGTCTTATGGAAATGATTCTCTACTTCATCGATCAAAAGATCAAAACCCTCCTTCAAGGAGGCGACCATTAGCGTATAAAGAAGCAGGCCCTTAGTGGTTCCGCTTGATAACATGTACACCAGCTGAGTATCTGAAATCGTCTTAGCCTCGCCGTTGAAAACAAGCTTATAATTGTGTTCGTCGAGCTTTTGCAGATCCTCGATATTCTCATCAAATATCTTCATGATGTTTGCAAGGATTTTAGTATCAATATCATAATTCTGCAATGCCTTAAACATCATCTCATAAGTATCCGCTCCTTTTCCGAAACTGTCAAAAAAGATCGCTCTCGTCTGCTTTTTCTTAAGCACAAAAAACACATTAGATGTATCCTCCGGAAGATCCCCAAGCCCAGTAATCTCCACAAAAGAATCCGCATCAAAAATCTCTTTTACATTTGTTTTATAATACTGCTTTCTATAAATATGCTCGTTCATAAACACAGCTCTGTTGCCTAAGGAAATATCCGCACCAAGCTTTGTCTCATACTTGTAAATATAGTTTTCATGATAGAATACGATCTCCAGTTCAACCCCATCATAAGAATAACTCTTATCTTCAAGCCGAAACTCTCCAAGAATGGAATAACAAGCATCCAGCAAGTCCGCTGCCGATGTTTTTCCCGAAGCATTTTTCCCAATGAATGCCATTGTATTGTACACATGAAGCTCCGGTGCTATCTCCTGAAGCTCATATTCCTTATCCTCTGTCGTCTTTCTTGACTTTGCGACCAGATCGATCGTGAAGCCATCAACACAGTTTTTGAAATGATCAGCTTTTACCCTCAACAGTTTCATCGCTTTACACCTCCGAAAAGAAACTCGTGTTCCGGGGCTTAACGCCCCGAAAACACTGTATTTTCAGTTCGAGTACGCGTACTCGAACTACGTTGTTGTATCATATAGACGCCCACGTAGGGTATCCAATTCCAGTTTTAGTCGGCGATTCTCTTCTTCA
>JAEEGL013895954.1_pt1 | contig 11231 bp, 7 predicted proteins | sample 9134231 | NCBI WGS metagenome assembly JAEEGL01 (sample SAMN16246548, study PRJNA631951) | gut metagenome | biome: gut microbiome; feature: rumen; material: fiber-attached | host: Bos | place: Iran: Karaj | collected 2018-10
AGCTTTGAAAGAGAAAGGTTGAGCATGTGCTGCTTTTCCTTTGCAGATTTGTATTCTGCGTTTTCTTTCAAGTCTCCCTTTTCGCGGGCTTCGGCAATATCCTTTGCATTCTGAGGAATCTCTATGCTCTGGAGTCTTTCTACTTCTGCCTTCTTTTCTTCGAGCATCTTTGCAGTAACAATCATTCCCTTTGGCTGAGCTGTTTTTTCTTCTGAAACGCGGAACTTAAAGTCCGGATACTTGGCAAGAATCTTAGAACGTGTCTGAGCCTTGTAGTTAGGGTCAATGTCTACAATATCATCAATAAGAGTGTAAATCTTCTTAACTGCTGCTTCGTCATTGTCGTTCAGATATTTGAACAGGCTGTCATCTGCAAACAAAAGCTGAGAAGCTGTCTTATTGATTTTCTTGTTGTCTGTAGTATTTACATGGTTGTTAATTTCGCGGAAGGTGAGTTCAATAATGTTGATGAGTGTAATAAGCTGCTTTTCGTAAGAAACACCTGCCTTTTTGTACCATTCTTTGTTCTGACAGTTTTTGAAGAAGTAAAGAACGGTTTCGCGGAAATCCTTGAACTGTTCAAAGGCTGTGCGTACAAGTTTTTGAACATCTGCCTCAAAACCTTTTGAAACAAGTTCATTAAGAAGCTTTTCATCAAGAACTGTAGGGAACAGTCTGATATACTGAGCGTTCCAGTCAGGAAGCATTTTTATGCATTCAAGGAAGTCTTCTTTGAGAGTTGTGTTTTTATAATCTTTAAGCTCGTTGTAGATGGCTCTTGGATCTTCAAGCTTTGAATAAATGTCTGCAAAGGTTTCTTTTACAGGGAACAAAAGCTTTTTGTCTTCACCGCTGATTTTGCGTACAACAAGGTAAGAAGCAAGAACCTGTTCGTTTACCTTTGTAATGTTCTTTAAGTAGCCTGTAAAGTATGCATACATTTCTGTAAACAGATCGCTTGAATTGTCTGTAAAATCGCTGTAGAAGAACTTCATAAGAATTTCAATGCGGGCAAAGAACTGTTTCTGAGCCTTAAATTCGTTAGAAAGCTTTTCTTCTGCGCTTATTTCGTGTTCGCGAACCATGTACATATTAATATCATTTGGATTAACTCCAAATTCTGCATCAGATTCAAGGATCTTTTTGGCAGCTGTGTTCCAGGCTGTCCATTCACCGGCAGAAAGAATACCTGCATCACGCTTTTTGCCGTCTTTTTCTGTTACAGTTTTTACAAGCTCTGCCTTGATTGTCTTAAGGTCACAGTTGTTGTCAAAGCTCTTGATGATTGTTTTGAGGGCCCATTTTTTATCCTGCTTGATTTTCTTTGCAAGAGGAATCTTTTCGTCGCCTTCTTTTACATAATTAAGGGCTTTGAGAACCCAGATGTGGTCTTTTGCAAGTGGTTTGAGCGCTGTAACTGCCATAGAAAGCTTAATATTGCGGATTCCACCGGTTTTTCCAAAGTTGATGATGAGAGTGTCGTTTTCCAGATTGCGGATAATACCAACTCCCCAGTTTCTGTGGAATACAAAGCTTCCCTTGTCAAAAGCAATGTGTTTTTCAAAATCGTTGATGGCTTCAAAAACATTGCGGTAGCTCTGTGTAAGGTTTGAAGATTTAATATAGTTTTCAAGATGACTGTGGCTCTTGTATTTGCCGCGGTAACAGTCTGTAATTTCTTTTCTTGCCCAGGTGTCCTTTGGTTCTACTTCAAGATTCTGCTTGAGAATAAGAATTGCAGTGTCCCAGTAAGAAGGATTTGAAGGTGCGTTGTCCTTGTACCAGTTGTAAAGCTCCTGCATAAGGGTAGTTGTTTTGAGTTCACCAAAGATTTTTGAAATTTTTCTTCTGAGCAGCTGGAAGAATTCAATTTCCTGTGGAATTTCCTGTACCAGAATAGTCCAGACTTCCTTGCAGGAATTGTAGTTGCCAAGATTTATATAGCGCAAAATGGCTTTTTTGTAGTAATCAAGAGAAAGGTCTTTGTCTGTGCCTGCATAGTGTTCTGCAAGAAGCTTTGCAATGTCTGCTTCCTGAAAGTCAATCTTAACAATCTGAGTATAAAGCTCCCAGGCCTTGTCATTGCCTTCTGAATAATAACACTGAGCCAGAGTGCGGAGCGCAAACTTGTTGTTAGGATCATCTTCGAGAATGCTTTCGCAAAGATAGGCAACAATTGCTTCTTTATGATTTTTCTGGAAAATGTCTACAAGGGTTTCAAGAGCGTTATTGTCAATAATTCCCTTTTGAAGAGAGAAAATGCCTGAAAGATAAAGAGCAATGATGCTGTCCTTTGAATGAGAAAGGTGTTCATCGCAGATTTCCAGAATCTCGTTTACGCAATTTTCATTTCTTGCCTGCTCTACAATGTCTGCAAGCTCTTTTAAGTTGCTCTGGGTATAATTGCTGATTGTTGCACGTGTCCAGGTTTCTTCCTTGAGCATTTCCTGTACGCTCTGAATTAAGTTCTCTGCCATAATGAATCATTTACTCCTTATTTGATATAGGCCTCATAAATTGACGGATCCAATATCTTTATCTTTAGTAACACCTCATTGACCTTTGAAGTACTTTCATGTGTAAGCATATAATGGTCGATGAGCCAAAAATAACTGTTCAACAGGCTCGGAACCAGAACTTCTGTATTGCACGACGGATCCTTGTATTCATTTTCCATCGCATAAATATTCTGTTTGAGCCTGCCTACTTCCTGGGAAGTAAGCTCTCTCTTAATATTAAAAATGCCGCACAGTACACCATAAACAGGAATCCACTGCTTAAGGGCCTTTCCCGTGTGACCTTTTTCTTCTGTTTTAGTAATCAGACACTTTATAAGCTCTGAATCAAGGAATTCTATAGCGATGCTTTCTGCATCAAGAAAAAAAGCTTCCCTGAACAGTACCTTGCCGTATCTGTCTTTTCCGCATAAAGAATAACAGTCTGCCAGCTGTGCAATAATAGACGCCGTGTTTGGCAGAATATCGTTTGCTTCTGTAAGACAGTCTTTTGCTTGTTCGTAGTCCCCAAGTTTTTTGCAGCAGATTCCCGCATTTTTGTAGGATTCTGCACGAAGGACAGGGTCTTTTTCTTCCATCTGCTTTTTGTAATAAGCAAGAGCAGCAGAAAAATAACCTTTTTGAACCGAAAATAGTGCCGGTTTGTAGATAAACTCGTTCTTTGAAAGAAAATCCTGAAAAGATTTCCAGTCAGAAAGAATTTGCTGACCTTTTTCATAGGAATTGGTAATGCCCTCAATGCTTCCGGCTGTCTCTTTCCAGAATGTGCAGCAGCGGTTAGTGTATACAAGTTCTTTGCTTTCAAGATCATGTTCAAACAACTTGGCAACTATAAGCTGAGCCTGGACAGGGTCGGCCTCTTCAAGGAAGTGCAGGGCTTCTTTTAAACCTTTTTCCGTCTGAATTTCCATAGCGCTTAATTTTACTATATATTAGATTGGGATTTTAATCAATAAAGATTATGAGAATTTGCAAAAATTGAAACAAGATTTATACACCTATAATGAAGATATGTCAAGCATTTTTTTTAAATTGTTTTTTATGGGAAAATGCTCCCGCAGAGAACCTGTCTTTGCTCTGCCGAGTAGACTTGAGTTTCAACTTAGTGTGTAGTTTCTATATAGCTTGATATAGTTTTTTACTTTTTTAACGCTAACTATGCGTCGCAAAGCCAGTATCTCTGCTCCGCATTTTCCAGAAATACTATTTCAAAAAATGACTGTATCTTCAAAATGTCTTCATATAACATAGTTTCAATTTTTACATTGTAAAATTATTAAAATCCCACTATAATATATACCAAATGAAAACACCAATTTTAGCACCATCTTTATTGTCTGCAGATTTTGCAAATCTTGAAAAGGCAATAAAACAAATAGAAGAAGGCGGCGGTTCTGCCGTGCATATTGATGTAATGGACGGTCAGTTTGTGCCTGAAATTACTTACGGGGAGCCGGTTGTGCGTTCAATCAGACGTTTGACAAAGCTTCCTTTTGATATTCACCTTATGACAGAGCATCCGGAACGCCAGGTAGAGCTTTTTGCAGCCGCAGGAGCAGACTGGATTACCTTTCATTACGAAGCAACCCCTCATGCTCACAGAATTATTCAGATGATACACGAAGCCGGAAAAAAAGCAGGAGTTGCTGTTTGTCCCGGTACTTCTGTATGTGCACTGTCGGAAATCCTCCCTTGTGCCGATATTATATTAGTGATGACCGTAAATCCCGGTTGGGGCGGACAAAAAATAATTCCGTCCTGTGTAGAAAAAATTGAAGAACTGAAAAAAATCAGGGAAGAAAAGGGCTATGGTTATCTTATATCCTGTGACGGCGGAATTAATTCACAGACTGTAAAGAATGTGCTTGCTGCCGGTGTAGATATAGTTGTTTCTGGTTCAAGCTTTTTTACCGGAAAGCTTGCATGGAGGTAATATTTTGAATAGGATTAGAAAGACATTTGCACTTGCCTTTGTAATGTCCCTTCTCTGCGGTTCAAGTTTTATTTTTGCAGCCGATGCTTCTTCTTCTGCTTATCTGGAAGCATGTAAGGCTTTTTCAAGAGGCGAGTGGAATTCGGCTGAAATTCTTTTGCGAAAGGCTGTTGCTTACCCTCAAAATAACAATGCAGATACAAATTACATGCTCATTACTGCAGAAATTTATGCAGGTGATGACAGCAGTGCGCTCAAAGATACAGAAGCCTTTTTAAGGTCTTATCCATCGTCAATTTATACGGCAAGAGTTCAGTATATGCGCGGAAAACTGCTTTATAATCTTGGCGAATATGAAAAATCAATTATTGTATTGAGCGACTTTTGCCATCAGTACGAAAACAGCGAGCTTTATCCGTCGGCTCTTTTTTATATAGCAGAGTCACTTTATTCAGGTTATAAATATGACGAAGCAGAAGCTCTTTATGAACGCATTATTGCCCAGTATCCCGATAATGATAAGGTTTCGGCTTCTCAGTACAGAATGGAAAGCATTGCCCAGCGTTCAAGAGAAGAAAAACTGCTCTATCTGCTTAAACAGACCGGAGAAGAATATCTTGCCGCAAAAGAAGATTACGAAAAACAGCTGCGTCTTTATAATTCAGAAGCAATTAATACAACACGGGAACGTCTTGCAGATGCCCAGCAGAAAAATCAGGAGCTTGAAGATCAGATAAGAGATCTTGAAACTCAGATTGCAGAGCTCAAAAAGGAGCAGGAGCAGAGGGAGTCTCAGGAACAGCCTGTTCTTGTTGCTGCAAAAAAAGAAGACGTTTTTACAGAAACAAGTTCACTTGACGAAGATGTAAGGCTTTTAAAGCAGAAGGCACGTCTTGTTCAGTGGCTTATAGATGAGGATAAACAGAATGAAGCTAAATAAACTTATTACAGGCTTTGCGGCCTTTGCAATTTTAAGTCTTTTCTTTAGCTGTGCTTCTACAGATGATAGTGTAAAAGAAGTTGTCTTTGATGCAGAAGAAACAGAAGAAGCTGCACAGGATGAATCTGAATCAGAAGAGCAGGAAATTACAGAGGATAATACCCTTCTTGTAACTACCGACGAAGCTTCTTCTTATCAGGTAGATGCAGTTGCGCCTGCCGGACGTGATAATAAAAAGAATTATACCGGCTGGATAGCTACTTCTGTACGACCTGTAGTAAAAACTGTAGGTAATATCACTATTTATACAAGACCCAAAAAGGGTACTTTTTCAATTTCCATATTAAATCAAAACGAAAAATCTGTGCCGGTGCTGTCTACTTCAAATGAATATATGACAACTTCCTTTTATCTTAAGGCCGGACGCAAGGTTGTAAAGCTTTGTGATGATTCGAGTGTTGTTACTGCGTCTAAAAAAACAGATAATGGAATTAAACTCCGCTACTCAATTGAAAAAGTTGGAGTTGTTATTGTAGATTTTGAATGCTTCAGCTCTAAAGAAGGTGAACCTGAAGATTCCATTAAGGTTACCGCTGCTGTTGTAAGTCAGTCAAAAAAGAAAACCGATTTTCAGATAAAGTTCTTAATGGATACTGTGCTTGGTGAAACAGACAGGCATCATTTTTATACTTCAGAAGGTCTCCCTGTTAAAAATGAAGTTGTTTATCACTCAATGGACCAGGAAAAATGGTTTGTTTCAAAAAATGCAAAGGCTTCTATGCAGATAATTATGGCAGGGGGAGAATGTACTCCTGTAGAATCTGTGGCTCTTGCTAATTTTGCAACTCTTGATACAAAAAAATGGGAAGCAGATATGACTTCTTTCCGTTCTTTTGATACAGTGCTTTCTTATAATAACTCTGCAGTTGGTATTTACTGGCCAAAGGTAAGCCTGCATCCGGAAGAAGAAGCAAGGAACGTGTTCTATCTTTCTCTTGCTGCAGATGAAGCAGTGCCTGGTGGAGCCGCTTATATTCTTGCAAAAGATCAAGCTGCACAGGAAGCAGAAGCTGCTGTTGCGGCAGAAGAAGAAGGGGATGCCGGTGCTGAAGAACAGACTGCTGTTGAAGAAGAAATGCCTGTTCAGAATATAGAAGCTGTAAAAGAAAAGCTTCCGGAACCTAAGGCAGAACAGACTCCTGCAAAAGAAGAACCAAAAACCGAACCTGTAAATGTCGCTGCTGTAGAAGAAACTCCGGAGCCAAAAGCTCCTGAAACAAAAACTCCGGAAGTAAAAGCTCAGGAACCAAAGACCGAAGAGCCTAAAGGTTCAACAATTACAGATGATATGCTAACGGGAGACTATATACAAAAACTTTTGAATAGAATTGAAGAGCTGGAAGAAGGGGATCCGGAGCTTAACAAACGCGAAATAAACGAGCTTAATGCACAGCTTGATGCAATTATTACGATTTTGAATTCTAAAAATCAATAAATGGCATTTGCTTGCCAGGGTGGGATAGATGGCACAGGATGTATTGACAGTAGCATGGAAATTCATGCGCAGAAGAAAATTTGCTACCGCAATAAAGCTTTTGGAAGCCAGAGAAGAAATTTACGGTGAGAATTTTGAGTATTATGTTCTTCTGGGAATGGCCTGTCTTTATGTTGGTGACATAGGATCCTCTGTAGAATATTTTCAGCATGCAAGAAATATTAAGTTTACCGATACAAGACTTTTGCTTGGTCAGGCGGCTATTTTTTTGCGCCGTGGAGACACAGACCGTGCCCTTCAATATTACATGGAAGTTAAGGAAAGTGATCCTTCAAATAAAACTGCCATTGATGCCATGGAATTTATACGTACCCGCGGAGACTATGACACAATCTGCCGCTGGGTAGATACCGGCCGTATAGAGCAGTTTTATCCGCCGCTTGGGGTAAATCCTGAAACTGTTGCCGCCATTGTTATTCCATCTGTTTGCTTTGTCCTTGGAATTGTTCTGGTGCTCATGCTTTTTCCTCGTAAAAATTTTTACAAGGGCGAACGAATGGATCTTACAGAACTTTCTTTAACATCAGATGAAAAAGGAAATGCTCAGGAAAAGGATCTTTCGGGGCAGACTTATGGATTTATTTTGAGTGATAAGCAGATTTCCAAGGCATACACTGATGCAATGGATTATTTTCAGTCTCATAGAGATAATGCTGCGCAGGTAGAAATAAACCGCATATTAAATTCCAATGCCTCTCTTTCAATCAAGAAGAAGGCGCAGGTACTCATGTCTTATCTTGAAGAACCTACGTTTGATACGCTTACGGATAATCCTTCTTATAAGGCTGTAGAAGCAGAGCCTTCTTTGTATCTGGATGCCTGGGTAAGCTGGGGTGGCAAAATTACAAATGCTGTTGTCTATGAAGACGGTTCTTATTCCTGCCAGCTGCTTGTTGGTTATGAATCTGGCGAGGTTGTAGAAGGAATTGTTACAGTGCGTTTTGCTTCTGAGCCGCTCATTACACCGGATCAGCCTGTTAAGATTCTTGGAAAAATAAGCACCATGGATGGAAAGGTTTACCTGCAGGGACGTGCTATTTACCAGAGCATTAAAGGCGGGTTAAAGTAAAAAAATGCCGATTTTTGCAAAAAAATGCAGAAATTTGCAAAAAAATAAAAATTTTTTCGAAAATTTTGTCAAAATTTCATTTTTTTAGCCATATTATATGTGGGAGGAAGGTGGCTGAATGTCAAATATAAACTCAACTCCGATGGACACATCGGAAAAGATGAAGGCTCTCGAAGCAGCAAGACTGCAGATTGAAAAGCAGTTTGGGCAGGGGGCCTTGATGAAGCTCGGCGATAAGGCAGATGCAACAGGAATTGATGTAATTCCTTCGGGTTCAATTCTGCTCGACGAAGCTCTTGGGATCGGCGGATATCCGCGCGGTCGTGTAATTGAAATGTACGGACCAGAAAGCTCCGGTAAAACAACTCTTGCGCTCCATGCAATTGCAGAAGCTCAAAAGCTTGGTGGTGTTGCAGCCTTTGTGGATGCAGAGCACGCGCTTGATCCTGTTTATGCAAAGAACCTTGGCGTAAATATTGATGAGCTTTGGGTAAGCCAGCCGGACACAGGAGAGCAGGCTCTTGAAATTACAGAAAATCTTGTCCGCTCCGGTGCCGTAGACATTGTTGTTGTAGACTCTGTTGCAGCCCTTACACCTGAAAAAGAAATTGAAGGTGAAATGGGTGATGCAGTAATGGGTATGCAGGCTCGTCTTATGAGTCAGGCTTTGCGAAAGCTTACAGCTGTAATCGGTAAGTCAAATTGTATCGTAGTATTCATCAATCAGATTCGTATGAAGATTGGTGTAATGTTTGGTAATCCAGAGACTACAACCGGTGGACAGGCTCTTAAGTTCTATTCGTCTGTTCGTCTTGAAATCCGCCGTATAGAAACAATTGACGGTAAGGGTGAAGAAGATGCTCTTGGAAACAGAGTACGCGTAAAGGTTGTAAAGAACAAGGTTGCGCCTCCGTTCCGCAAGTGCGAAATTGACATCTACTTTGGAAAGGGTATTTCTAAGTCTGCAAGCTTACTCGATTCTGCAGTTAAACACGGAATTATTGATAAGCGCGGAGCCTGGTATACCATGGGCGAAGAAAAAATTGGTCAGGGTAAGGAAAATGCCGTTTCTTACATCGAAGGCAATCCTGAGCTTGCTGCCAATATTGAAGCAAAAATTCGCGCCGAAGTTTTCCCGGGTCAGGTGCTTAAGGATAAGGAAGGTAATGTGATAGAAGCAAAGCCAGCTCCTGCACCTAAGGCTGCACCGGAAGCAGCTCAAGAGTAGCATGTTGCAGCTGGGGTCCCTGAGCCTAGCTTGTCCTGAGCTTGTCGAAGGGAAGGGCCTTATTAAGGAAGTAATATGCAGAGAGTCCTTCTTGGATTAGGATCAAATAAAAGTTTTCATGGCATGAGTCCGCTGCAATTGCTGCAGTGTGCCTGCCGTGAGCTTGCCTGCCTTTTAGATTCTCCGCGCTTTTCGTCGGTGTATAAAACCCGCGCCATGTATGTAGAGAATCAGGATGATTTTTACAATATGGCGGTTTGTGGTTTTGTACCCGACACAATGACAGCCTTTGAATTATTAAAAAAAGTAAACGAAATTGAAGCAAAGTGGGGGCGCGACCGCAGCCGGGAAATCCGCTTTGGCCCGCGCCCGCTTGATATTGATATAGAACTTTTTGGGGATTTAACTATTGATACCCCTGAGCTGACCATACCGCACCCCCGCATGCACGAAAGAGCTTTTGTTCTTGTTCCAAGCCTTGAGATTTTAACCGATTCTGCCGATATTCAAATAAGAGAAAAATATACTGCTTATTTAAACTCCCTTGATTTACGGGATGGCAGCGGTGAAATTGAACAGGTGGCGGTTATGAGCGACAATTTGGAAATTAAAGAAAGAGAAGGTGCGGGCACAACAGTTACAGCAACAGCAGAACCGGAAAAAAAAGGACATGCTTATAAAGCAGGTGAATTTGAGGGGCCTCTTGATTTGCTCTGGTCCTTAATACGCGAAAGCAAAGTAAATATTTACGATATTCCTATTGCTCAGATAACAGAGCAGTATCTTGAATATCTTGATTATGCTGTTCAAACAGACCTTGGCGACCTTTCTGAATTTTACAGCTGGGCTGCAAAACTTATTTACATTAAAAGCAGAATGCTGCTTCCTGTTGAATTTAATTATGATGATGACGAAGACGAAGATCCGCGCCAGGAGCTTGTTGATAAACTTATAGAATACCAGAAATTTAAGAAGCTTTCTTCTCTGCTCGAAGATCAGGAAGATCAGTCTGAATGGAACTTTGAACGTAAAAAGATTGAACGTGTTCTTCCTTTTGAAGAAAGCGACGACATGTGGGAAGAAATAGACACCTGGGAACTTTTGCAGCAGATGCAGAGCCTCTTTAAGTCTATGATGGGCCAGTACTCTAACGAAAAAATCCTTAACATGTATGAAGAAATTTCGGTAAACGAAAAAATCACCCTCATGAACGAGCTCCTGGAAGACAAAAAAGAATGCATGTTTACCGACCTCCTCACCCGTAAAGGCAACGAAATGGACGTTATCTGCGCCTTCATGGCCATTCTTGAAGCAGTAAAATTTAAGATGATTACCATTTACCAGAACAAACTCTTTGGCGATATCAAGATTTGCGCCCGCCAGGACAATTCCGGATTTGTTCCTACAGAAGAGGATTTAACAAGTAACTAAAATAAAACTTATGGAGCTTTGAAAAAAAACGCTCCCGCGAAGAACCACATTTTGCTCTGCCGAGTAGACTTGGGTGTATTGTCTTGGTTAGATGTGAATTTGTAATCAGGAAGTGCGAATTTGTCGGGTCGCTAACTATGCGCCGCAAAATGTGAACCTTCGCTCCGCGTTTTTTTTAAAAGCTCAACTTTTTTTAAAGTAATTACTTGTTTTATAATCTGTACTACCAAATCCTGCCTTTAAAACCCGGGAATCCATCTTAAAAACCATATCAGATCCTAAGTGAAATAAAAATAAAATCTAATTAGAAAAAATATAGTAGATCCAATTGGGAAAAAATAGCGGAGGCGGAACAAATAATTGATGTTTTTGAAGTTTTCATTTGAAAAACAGATATGCGCGAGCGAAAGCGGGGCTGCAAACTGCATCGTGCGGTGCGAGCGAAGCGAGTCTAATACCTATTACCGCACGCCCGCAGTTTGACAGACACGGTGCAGCGGAAGCATATCTGTTTTTCCTATAGAAGTTTGTTGAACAGCATTTTGTGATCGGTAGCAAT
>JAEEGL014721513.1_pt1 | contig 11231 bp, 9 predicted proteins | sample 9134231 | NCBI WGS metagenome assembly JAEEGL01 (sample SAMN16246548, study PRJNA631951) | gut metagenome | biome: gut microbiome; feature: rumen; material: fiber-attached | host: Bos | place: Iran: Karaj | collected 2018-10
TCGTATACGCCTCCGTCTAAATAATATTTGCCGCCTAATCGGTTAAGACGAAAAAGCGGATAATAGGCGCTTGCCAAAATGTATTCGTGCAATGAGCCGACGGGAATATCTTCTTTATACAGTTCAAGCGGTTTTCGATCGCTTAAACAATACGTTACGAGCGCATAATCCGTTTTCGACGCGCGCAGTTTGTCTTCGTCGACGTATTTTTTTAAAAAAGCAAGCAGATTATCGGTGGGAACGCCGGCGTTTTTTAAAACGGAAACAAATTCTTTCGCCCAATATTCGGCTAGTTTTACCGAATAGTTTTTGTTTCTCAGCGCGTCGATCTGCTCGCGCGAGACGCCGGCGATATCGGCTGCCGACACTTCCGACCAGGCTTTCCAAAGTGTTTCGTATCCGCCGTCTTGAACGATCATTGCGGCGTTGATCGCGCCGATAGAAGTACCAGCCACTCCGTCGAAAGAGTAGCCGGAATCGTATAGCGCTTTGACCGCGCCGCAATGGTAGGCGCCTTTTGCACCGCCTCCTTCCAAGACTAAACCTTTCATTATATTATTTGACCGTCAATCTGAATTGTAAGGAGTAGTTTTGTTTTGCATGGATGTCGTACTGCGGTTTCAGATACGCGATCCCCGTTCCGTCGCCGCCGACGCCGCGCTGCTTTCCATCGATATTAACGGTATAATATCCGTCTTTGACCAGTTCGTGCAGATGAGTCGCTTTTTCGAGTTTTTCGATCGAATAAGGAAGTACGGAAAATTCAAACGGTTTTTCGATCGCGTTGATAATTATGCCGTTATCTTCCGAGCCGATATCGAGGTAGCGGGTTTCGGTATGGTTGCCGTTAGCTTGCGGATAAAGATATTCGTGATTGAAGTCTTCCGCTACGCCTTCGTATTTCTTCAGTAATGCGGCTGTCGCTCGATCGCAATAGTTTTCGTGCGGGCCTTTGCCATAGAATTTCATTCCGCTTATTTCTTCACGCAGCGCAAAATCGAATCCGTAGCGTATGATACCGATAGACGGGTTGATCGTCATGGAAACGTCGATCTCGCTCTTTCCGATCAAATACGACGTCGTCAATTGTTTTGCGTAAGGATACTTCCAGACGATATTGACTTTTGCGTATTCGTCATCCTTCGTTACCGTTATTTTTTTCGGACGAAGTTTTTTCTGAGCGATGAAGTATTTATTGGGACTCTTTATAAGATCGGCCAAAAATTTCGTACCGATCTTATAACTGTCGTTGTCGATCGTAGGTCTTACGAAATTCGGTAAGATCGGCATTTTGAGCATTTCTTTATCGTTCTTAACGATACTTGTCAGTCCTCCGCTCATTTTGTCGAAGATGACGAGCAGTTCGCTGTTTTTAACGGATATTTCCCACTCCGTTTCTTGCACGTCGGGCAGGTCTTCCGGAAGTTTAGGCAAATTAAAATCGCTTTTACGAAGAATAAATTGCTCGTAAGCGACTGTTTCGTCTTTTTTCAGCACGATATCGTTTTCGATTAGTTTTAAAGAAACGATCAGAACCGACTCTTGCGTGGTTTTCGGAATATCCGTCAGATTGATCTCGGTATAGTCGCCGCCTTCGACGGAAGGCACGTCGTAACGTTGCGTCGCGACGAGTTCGCCGTTTTCATAATATTCGGCGTCAAGATAGAACTTATTCAAATTGGTGAACATATAGTTGTTCTGCAAGCGCAAAACTTGTTCTTCCAGCGTAAAATCAACCATTTGATGTTGTTTTTTGACTTCAAAGAAAGCCGGATTCGGAGTCCTGTCCGCGCGAAGGATACCGTTGAAGCAGAAGCTGCCGAAATTCGGTTGATCGCCGAAGTCGCCGCCGTACGTCCAACGGACTGTTCCGTCGGGATCCGTTCTTTTGATCGATTGATCGGCAAAGTCCCAAATAAAACCGCCCGCAAGTCGATCGTATTTTTTAAAGTCGTCCCAGTAATCGGAAAAATTGCCTAAACTGTTACCCATACAATGCGAGTATTCGCATTGCATAAAAGGAAGATCCTTATATTTTTTGACCGAATACATCCGACCGAAAGGATAAGCGAGACTGACGCCGTGTTTATGACGTTTTTCGCCCTTCCCTATTTCTTTCATCTCTTCCTGATGCGTGTACATTTCGCTCATTACGTCGCTGATCTTGCCCGTCACGTCCCCTTCGTAATGAATGAAGCGGGATTTATCCAAAGCGAGAATCGCTTTCTTCATGTTGGCGAATACTTTTCCGCAGCCTGCTTCGTTGCCGAGCGACCAACAAACGATACTGGGGTGATTACGCAGAGCGTTGACCATGTTTGTACAACGATATACGCATTGTTTTTCCCAATATTTACTGTTTTTGGGGAGAATACCGCTTAATCCATGCGTTTCAAGATTGGTTTCCGCGATAACAAGAATACCCATTTGGTCGCATAAATCGTAAAACGCGTGATTATTCGGATAGTGACAGCACCTTATGGCCGTTATATTGTTATGTAAACAGATCTCAAGGTCGTTTTTAATTAATTCGACGGGAACGGCGTGTCCGTATTCGGGATGAAATTCATGTCTGTTGACGCCGCGGAATTTGACGGGTTTACCGTTCAAAAGAATATAGGGTCCTCTGCCGTTTTCCATCGGTACGATCTTTACTTCCCGGAGACCGCAAGGAATGATCCTTTTATCGCAAAGTACGTTACCTGATTTTAATTGGATTTCTATATGGTACAAATTCGGTTTTTCATGAGACCAAAGTTCGATCTCGTCGAGAGAAAGGACGAACGTCGCATTCCCGTCTTCGTTCGTTTTGAGAATAAACGGCTTTGTCGTCTTGTCGGGGGCGATTAATGTCGCCGTAATATCGGTGCTTTTATCGGACGTTACGTAATTCGCGTTTAACGTGATCTCCGCTTTGTCGTACGTTTCGTTCAGTTTGCAGTTGTAATAAGCGTCTTCGATGTGGCGAGAAGCGTTTTCTACCAAATAGACGTCACGGAATATGCCGGAAAGCCTCCACATATCCTGATCTTCGAGGTAGCTGCCCGTACAGTACCGAAATACGACTACGCAGAGTCTGTTCTTACCTTGCTTTACGATCCCCGTTACGTCGTATTCCTGATAGCTGAACGTATCTTCGCTGTAACCGATGAATTTACCGTTCAGATAGATCTCCCCGGAAGGATTGATCCCGCCGAAATAAAGTCGCGTTTCCCCTGCTTTTTTATCGGCGATAAAGTCGGTTGCGTATAATCCGACAGTATTCTTTTTTGCGTTGATATGGGGAATAAGAAGCGGATTCATACTCAATTCGTACGGGTATTTGATGTTCGCATAAAGCGGCACGTCATAACCGAGTATCTGCCATTCGGAAGGAACTTTGACAGTATCGAAAGAAGAAAGGTCGAAATCTTCTTTGACGAAATCTTCCGGTATTTCGGAATAATTATTACAAAACTTGAATTTCCAATTGCCGCTGAGTAGTTTTGTTTTGGGCTGATTTGATTCGTTCAGCGGAAAACCGCATGCATGTCTCGGAAGGACGTTTTTGCAAAAAACGCCTTTTTTGTTATATATATCAAACATAATAAATATGTCTCCGTATTTTAATTTATATTTATATTCTAACATAATAATAATTTCATTTCAACTTGTTTTAGGAAATTTTTGTTTAAAATGCAAAAAAATGTATCGAATGCTACATTGTACAATTATTTGTAGCGCTCGATACATTTTTAAAGTAAAATTATGTATTATGATTTATGATTTAATAAATTTTTGCCAATCTGTTCATTGCTTCGATCGTATTTTTGGTCGTATTAAAAGCCGTCAGACGGAAGAAACCTTCTCCGTTTTTACCGAAACCGCTGCCGGGTGTTCCTACGACTTGACAGTTGTTTAAGAGAAAATCGAAGTATTCCCAGGAGCTCATACCGTTCGGACATTTGATCCAAAGATAGGGAGAATTAATACCGCCGGTAAACCAGATCCCGGCTTTTTTGACCGTGTCCGTCATGATCTTTGCATTGTTATGATAGATTTCGATCGTCTTACGAATATTTTTTAATCCGACGTCGGAAAAGACGGCTTCCGCCCCTCTCTGCGTGACGTAGGATACGCCGTTGAATTTAGTCGTTTGACGGCGAAGCCACATCTTATTCAGGCTCATGCCGGAACAAGTCAGGTTCTTCGGTACGACCGTATAGCCGCATCTTGTACCCGTGAAACCGGCCGTCTTGGAGAAAGAACAGAATTCTACCGCGCATTTATCGGCGCCTTCGATCTCGTAGATGGAGCGAGGCAAGTCTTCCTGTACGAATGCTTCGTAAGCGGCGTCGAACAAAATAAGAGCGTTGTTTTTAAGTGCAAATTCGACCCAAACTTTAAGTTGATCTCTCGAAAATGTCGCGCCGGTCGGATTATTCGGAGAACAGAGATAAAAGACGTTGCCTTTCGTTTTCTCATCCGGAAGCGGTAAAAAGCCGTTCTTTTCGTTGCCGAATATGTATTCGATCTTACGACCGAGCATGACGTTACTATCGACGTAAACGGGATAAACGGGGTCGGGAACGACGATCACGTTGTCGTTATCGAGCAGATCGGTGAAGTTTCCGATGTCGCTTTTTGCTCCGTCGGAAACGAAGATCTCGTCGGCGTCGAGTTTGACGTTCATTTCTTTCAGATAGTATTCCGCTATCTTTTCACGCAAAAACGCGTATCCTTGTTCAGGGCCGTAACCGTGAAATGTTTCTTTGCAACCCATTTCCGACGCGGCCTTTTTCATGGCTTCGACGACCTCGGGGACGAGCGGTTGGGTGACGTCGCCTATTCCCATTTTGATCAGTTTTTGTTCCGGATGAGCCGCAGCGTATGCGTTGACTTTTTTTGCAATATCCGTAAAAAGATAACTCTCTTTCAGATTTTTATAGTTCTCGTTGATCTTAAACATTTATTTCTCCTTCGAAATTGTATTCGGCCGAGCCGATCTGAATAATATCTTCTTTTTCTATTTTGCATACAAGCGTGCCTCCGGATAGATGCACGTTCGTTTCCGCTTTGCCGGATGCGATCAGTACGGCGGCGGCTCCCGTTCCGCAAGCTAACGTTTCGCCGCAACCTCTTTCGTATACCCGCGCGTTGTAACCGTCGTACGTTTTTGTAACGAATTCTACGTTGGTGCGCGACGGAAAGAATGCCGTGCATTCCGATATGGAACGCGCAAGTTCGTCGTCGTACGGCTTTTCGATGACAAAATGCGGGTTGCCTACGTTTACTCTTTTACCGCAATATATCTTTCCGTTTATCACAATATTGCGTAATTCTGTATCGCACGATACGGGCTTTCCTAAATTTGTCGAGACCGTAATACCGTTGAACAAACCTGTTTTAACGCCTGCTTTCGTATGTACTGTTATTTCTTTGCCGATCGCTCCGACATGCCGTATAAGGCATCTTAAAGCGTTGCCGCACATTTCCGCTTCGGTTCCGTCTACGTTAAAAATCTTCATGGACAGAATGTTTTTTCCGATTTCTCGAAAAAGTACCACTCCGTCGCTGCCCACACCCTTATGCCTGTCGCATAAGAAAGGAATATTCAATTCCGGGGTTTCCCCGGAAAATTGTTTTTCATCGATAAAAATATAATCGTTACCGAGACCGTTCATTTTAAAAAACCGCATATGATTCCTTTTTTATAAAGAATATATACGGTTTACGAAAGGTCTTTATTACTTTTTATAGACGATTCTACCGCAATGCGGACACTCGGCGATATCGCCCGGATTATGCAATTTTTTGTCCACTTCGATAAATATATCCATACCGCACGCGCCGCAGTTTTTATCCATATACGGTACGAATGCCGGCATTTTTTTGTTTTTACGAAGTTCCATGTATTGTTTCAGATAATTGGGTTCGATGTCCTTTGCAAGATTATCGAGCGTAGCGCGTATTGCCTGCGTTTTGGTTTCGAATTCGGTTTTCTTTTTATTGAAAGCCTGCGTGCTGTTCATATATTCGCGGTTGAGCGCGTCCATTTTATCGTTGATGGCGCGGTTTTGCGCCGCGGCGTCGGCGATGGACTTCGTCACTTTCGTAAATTCTTTCGACAGCTCGTTAACGATCTTTTCGTACTCTTGAAGTTGGTTTTCGTACTGAATAAAATCATCTTCCGTCTTGAACTCCGCTTCGGCGGAAAGCTGTTCTTTCATCTCTTCCGTTTCGGTGATCTTCGCGGCGAGTTTTTGCATTGCGGCAAAGTAACCGGACAGAGCTTTAGACAGTTCTTGCAAAGAATTGTTACATTCGATGAATTTATTTTTGCAAAGAACGGCTCTCTTGCGTTCTTCGGATTCTCTCAGCTCTTTTTCTTGACGATAGTAGACGAGGTCGGTTTTTTGGTATTCCAACATTTTTTGAAGTGACATGATTTTCTCCTTTATTGATAGGGATTTTGCGCGCATTCCGCTTCATAAACGCGTGCGTTCGGCATTTTCTTTTCGATCAGATCTTTTATTAATTTCAAAAAGCCTTTTTCGCTCGTAAAATGACCGACTTCAATTATAGCATAGCCGATGTCTTTTGACAATCGTGCAACGTTATATTTTACTTCGGAAGTGACTAAAACATCGCTGATTGCGCTGAAAGTCAGTATATTATCTTCGTCTCCGCCGCCGGAACCGTTGACGCAAACGACTTTTTTGATTTTGTTTTTTCGCCCTGCGATCACTTTCACGTATTTTTCGCCTATGATTTCAGCGATCGTTTCGGCGTATTCATACAGATCGGTTTCTTGATCGAGCGTTCCGATCCTTCCTTCCGTAAGAGGTCTTACATCCGTAAGGCCGATTTCTTTCGCAAAAAGATCGTTGAGACCGTCCTGCGCAAAATCGATATTGGTGTGCGCCGAATAGACGGTGATACCTTTATTCGTTGCGTCGATCAATGCGCGTACTTTCGGATAGCGAGTATCTATATTTTCGAGCGGCGACCAAATGGACGGATGGTGTTCGACGATCAGATTGCAATTTTTTTTCTCCGCTTCGATAATTATTTCCGGAGAAAGATCGAGACAGACGAGCACGCCGGTCAGTTCTTTACTCGGATCGCCTGTTTTCAGCCCGCAATGATCGTAAGAAAGCTGTGTTTCTATCGGGGCGAATTCTTCGATTATATCAATGACATCTTGCTGCACCATCGGTCTGCTTCCTCCTTTTCGGCTTTTGTTTTCGGGCTTATTTTGTCTTTTACTAAACTATTCAGCCGATCAAGCTGTTTTTTTCTGTATGAAAGGAATTTGAAAAAATCTTCCGTTTCCGGTTTGTTCTTTCCAAAGAACATTTCTTCGTCCGTATAGTTTGAGTCGCCCTTGACGGCGACGATGATCGGATAGTATTTTTTATCGAAAATAATATAATCTTTTTCGATGAAATAATCATTATCTTTTAGATAAGAACGTAATATTTGCGGATCCTGATGGGGCGAAAGAACATATTTATCGGCAAAATCGCCTTGCGATAATATGTGCACCGTTTCCGTTGCGCCCATTCCCGCGATCACGGCTACGGAAACCTTTTGCGGTAAGTCCGTCGCGCCGTCCGAATAAAGTAAAGTCAGCCGGGAAGCAACCTTTTCTTCCCGGCTTAACCGTTCGGCCTTTTCCAGGCTTAATTTACTGATATCGACGGCATAGCCGAACTTAACTTTTTCGGTAAGTAGCGCGGAGACGATCAACTTTCCGTGGTCGCAACCTATATCCGCGCAGGTTTCACCGCTCAGTTCGGACAAAATGGCCTCTAAACGTCGGCTTAATTTGAGCATTATTTATCCAAGAAGTCCTGGAACTTTTTGATTTTATTCGGGTGACGGAGCTTACGGAGCGCCTTAGCCTCGATCTGACGGATACGTTCACGTGTGACGTTGAAGACTTTGCCGACTTCTTCGAGCGTTCTCGGGCGGTTATCGCGCAGACCGTAACGCAGGATTAAAACGGCCGACTCGCGGGGCGCGAGCGTATTCAGTATCTCTTCGATCTGCTCTTTCAGCATTTTGCTTTCGGCGATATCCAATTGATTGGCCGTTGTTTTATCTTCGATAAAGTCGCCCAAGTGGCTATCTTCCTCTTCTCCGATCGGCGTCTCGAGAGAAACGGGGTCGAGAGCGATCTTTTGGATCTCGGCGACTTTCGATTCGGGAATACCCATCGCTTCCGCGATCTCCGCCTGTGTGGGTTCACGACCCAACTTTTGCAGGAGCATACGGCTTATTTTAGTCATACGGTTGATCGTTTCTACCATATGAACGGGGATACGAATGGTCCTTGCCTGGTCGGCGAGCGATCTTGTTATAGCCTGTCTGATCCACCATGTCGCATAGGTCGAGAACTTATAACCGCGCGTATAATCGAATTTTTCGACTGCTTTCATCAATCCGAGGTTGCCTTCCTGGATCAAATCCAAGAATTGCATTCCTCTACCGACGTAACGCTTCGCGATATTGACGACGAGACGCAGGTTAGCGTTGATGAGCTCTTTTTTGGCTTCTTCGTCTCCTTCCGCCATGCGTTTTGCTATCTCGATCTCTTCTTGAGGAGATAAAAGCGGAACGCGACCGATATCCTTTAAGTACATTTTGACCGAGTCGTCGATGCTGACTTCGTTCATGATCTTTTGGATCATTTGCTCGCTCAATTTTTCCTGATCGGCGACGCTCGTAACTTTAATACCGTTGTCTTCCAACGTTTTATAAACGTCCTCCATCTCGCTTGCATCCAGTTCGATCCTGTCCATGCGGTTGAGGAGTTCGTCTTCCGGAATGGCTTTTTTCTCCTTATACAGTTCGATTATTTTATCCAGTTCCTGTTTCTTTCGTTTTTCTTTTTCCGCCATTTTCTTTCTCCTGTTTTATATGGTAAGTTTGGTTAATTCGGCAATTCTGTGTTTTATTTCCGATTTTTGATTTTCATCCGCATTGTTTAATTCGACAAGTAGTCGCTTCATTTCCTTAACTTTGAACTCTTTTTTTAATTTTGTCAGACTTTGACGATAATATTCTTCCTTATTTTCCTCTTTGATATCCTCGATCGCGTCGATGATCTTACCGGCTTCTTCTTCGTCGATCAGCTCGAAAAGTTTGTCCGCGCGTGGATATATACCGTTTTTACCGCATTCGATGATATAGCCGATGACTTTTTTGTGTGCCTCTTCGGAAAAGTAGTCCGCGTTGACGTCCACGACTCGCACGAACGGTTTGCCGAAATACATACAGGACAAAACGAAACGTGACGCTAAAAAGAGCGCGTTCTGTTCTTTGTCATCTTTTTTTACGAGTTGCGCGGGTTGTTCCGGTTCTTGCTCGGGAACTTCCTGTCCGTTGAGCGCCTCGATGGTCAGGCCGCTTTTTTTTGCGACTTCTTCGAGATATATTCCTTTTTCGACGTTATCCAATCCGTTTAATACGGCGAGCGCTTCTTTTGCATACTTTACTTTATCGTCATAACTGTCGAAATTATGTCTTCTCGCTATGGAATATAACTTAAAATCGATAAGCGGCAATGCTTCTTGCATCAGTTTTTCGTATCCGTCTCGTCCGTATGCCTTAACATAGTCGTCCGGATCGAGATTATCCGTAAGACAAACGACTTTAATGTCGATGCCCATGCCTTTTAACAGTTCCAATCCGCGAATAGTGGCGTTTTGTCCGGCGCTGTCGCCGTCGTAAGAGACGTAAACAATGTCGGCATAACGCTTGATCTCGCGGCATTGTTCGAGAGTAAGAGAGGTGCCCATAGACGCTACGGCGTACGGAATGCCCGCCTGATTGAGGCTGATTACGTCCATATGCCCTTCTACGAGGATCATTTTTCTCGGCGCGTCCTGCTTGTATTTTTTAAAGATGTTAATGCCGAAAAGATTCTTTCTTTTGTTGAACGCAAGGGTCGTAGACGTGTTCTTATATTTTGCGAAATCAGGTTTCTTTTCTAATAATCTGCCCGTAAAACCGAGTACTTTTCCGCTTCCGCTGATGATGGGTATAATAAGTCGCCCGCCGAAGAAGTCGTACGTCTTACCGCTTTCGTTAACGCCGATCACTCCCGCTTCTTTCATGGTCGAGACGTCGTAGCCTTTTTGCGTAAGATACTGCGGTAAGGTATCGAAATCGGGCGAATAACCCATCCCGAAACGGTTTACCGTCGACCAGGTCAGTTCTCTGCCGGCAAGGTATTCCCGTGCGATCGCTCCGGAATCGGATTTTAAGCAATTATAATAAAACATAGCCGTCTCTTTATTAACGGCGTATATTTTTTCCAAAGTCTTTTTTCGTTTTGCTTCTTCCGGATTATACGTTTGCTCGGGAAGTTCGAGACCGGCGCGACGAGCGAGCGCTTCTACCGCTTCGACGAATGTCATCCCGTTTTCTTCCATCATAAATGTGAAGATATTCCCGTGTTTACCGCATCCGTAGCAGCGATAGACCTGCTGGTCGCATCTTATCTGAAAAGAAGGCGTCTTTTCTTTATGAAACGGACAGCATGCCCAATAGTCCCGTCCTTTTCTGGAAACGGGAATATACTGTCCGATCACGTCGGCGATGTCCAATCTGCTTTTGATCTGCTCGATAAAACTGTCCGGATACATATTTGCCTACCAATGATTAATTCGACAAAATGCGCCGTATATCCTAATTTATATCATAGAATTTCTTAATTTAATATAAATAGACGACATATTAAGAAGATATCTTTGCTTGCTTACTTCGTCCATTTTCGATAACTCTTTTTTGTCGGTCATAATTTCAAGCGGATTGACGAATTCTTCTTCGGCGAGTACCTCCGCGATCAATTGACGGTACCGGGCGACTTCGGCCAGCGGTAATTTTTTTCCGTTCAAAAAGATCGAGTCGTCGCCCGATTTGACTAAAGTCATTCTTTGCAGTCTGATTTTTGCCGTTCTCACAACGTCTGTTTTCATATATTTTTACCTCCTTTGTTATTTTACTTTATTGTTTTGCCGTATGGTTTACGTTGACAAGATCGGATAATTAACGTCAAAATATTCCATTAATCTGTTTTTTGCGACAAATTTATTTATTTTGGGAAAATGGTTTGACTTTTAAAAGGAAATCATATAATATAATAGCAATATTTCCGAAACAAAGGGGGTGAATTATCATGGCTACGGTATACGTTAAAGAAAACGAATCGGTAGACAGCGCCTTCCGTCGTTGGAAAAGAA
>JAEEGL014783638.1_pt1 | contig 11231 bp, 9 predicted proteins | sample 9134231 | NCBI WGS metagenome assembly JAEEGL01 (sample SAMN16246548, study PRJNA631951) | gut metagenome | biome: gut microbiome; feature: rumen; material: fiber-attached | host: Bos | place: Iran: Karaj | collected 2018-10
AAACAAGCAGCTTTGGTCGCGCTGGAGCCGTCGGTCCGTAGAACAGAAGGGCATATTTCTTAAGGCCATGAATTAGGGCGAGAAGGTCGACAAGGATTTGGAACTTTTTGTTGCGGGAGGTCGGCAGATGGAGCCGGCTGAAGCCCCGAGGCATTCACGCCGCCCCTTACCCGAAACTGTGAATGGTAACGGACTATAATGCACAGTTTTTCACTACTTTACTTAATCAGCAGAACAAAGAAAATCATGAGGTAAACAGGAATGCATACCATGTAGGCAAAGAATGATATCTTTTCACTGATAAGCGTCCTGCTCTCCAGCTTCTTGGAATTCTTATCGGAAAAAGTCATCCAAAGAAGAATCAGTATAGCCAGAACATTGACCGCATTTAAACTGGAGCCCAGATCTCCCAGAGTGGGCGCCTTCTCAATTATTTTGTCCACCAGTGGATCATAGGTCTCATACTTCGTTGACCCGAACCTTTGGCAAAACGCCACAACAGCCTTGTTGCCACCTGTGTAGAGCGTGTTCATATGCATGGGACTCTTGATACCAAGGGTAAAGAATCTTACATAGTTTAGAATCGCCATCATAAGTACTGCCAGATCATAGCTCTTTCCTTCGCACAGCGTAATCAGGATGCATACGAATGGCACAAACAAAAGCGACCTGTAAAAGAGACTGTTTGTAAAAAAGCTGAGATAGATAGGAAGAAGTGATGAAAACCATACTATCTGCCTTGAACTTATATTGCTATCCAGGTAAAAGCAGATCACAAAAACAGCCAGAGAAACAAGAACCATGAGGGATGCACTTCCGTTGGCAACAGGAATGCCAATGTAGTCTATGATCCACTCAAACTGCTCATTCATGGTGTTCGCTGTATATTTTCCTTCCATTCCGGCTGAAACCAGTGTCCAGAAGCCTGAGGGAACGAACATGATAACCGCATCCAGGATCACTCTGAAAAGATTCTTTTGCCTTAAAAGAAGCATTGCAAACATCGGAACTATCATCAGCGGACATAGTGTCACCACAAAGGTTGACAGCCCCACAAAGAGCTTCATCCTGTTATGGATAAGCGCATCCAGAGCCATAACCGTTGCGCAGAGATATACAATCTCATCCTGTCCGGAATAACCTGTGCTTAAGAGGATTTCAGATGATCCCAGTACCAAAAGCCCTGCCATAAGGCTCTTGTATCCGCTTCCCGAAAGCTCTTTTGCCATCTTATAGCAGTAATATGCCATGACAACAGTAAGTATGAACAAAAGAACTTTATAGTAATAAACGCATCCCATGGTTCCGATATAGAGATTTCCGTTGAAATAGTGGGTAAGCCAGATTGGAAGGCACCAGATCGACTGCAGTATGTACATAAATGGCGAGATCAGCCCCTCAGCCGACATGTCGTTGTGCATGGCTCCCCTAAGATTAAGGGCTTTATCGGTGTAAAAATCCTGCCATCTCCCCTCCACAAGAAGGTCCCAGTTATTTACCGACCACACCATAATGGACTGACCGTCAATATAGTTAAACAGCCAGTACATGAAAAATGTTCCTATAAGTGTGATCACAGCAGCTATACAAAAAAGTGTCTTCTCACTCTTTGTCAGAGCCGCTATGTCTTTTCTCAGTTCTGATAGCATTTCACTCCTCCGGAAAAAAACTAATAATTATTTATAAATACTAACAGACAGCGCCGCCAGAGCAGCTCCCTGTCCCCAGGGATAATGACCATAGGTCTGATAGTGCACTCCAAAATCATCACAGGCGCTTAGCGCATTTTTGACTTTTCCATCCTCAATATTTCTCTCAAGTGCTTGTAGAGATCCATGAATTTCTTCTCCATCGCACTTTCCGCCATTCAAAAGACCGTAGAGGATCATGCCTGTAGCAGATGTATCCACAGGACCTTCCATAGCCTGAACCTGCCAGCCATAGCCTCCGTCAGATTTCTGATATTCCAAAAGAGCTTCCGACAGTTTGAAATACCACTCATCCATCTTATCCTGCCTTGGGTCCCTTACTCTGTCATCCTCATCCCAGTCATCGTTGTCATCATTTGTGCCGGGCAAAGAAGCGCACTCTGAAACGCCCATAATAAGCCATCCTGCAGCTCTGCCCCAGGATAAAACTCCCTTTTTCTCTGCCTTGGACTCAGTAAGACAGTAACCATGATATGGAAGAAATGTCTTTTCATCCATTCCGTATTCCATATAGTTCTCGATCTGAAGTCTTGCAAGCTCCTCAGCTTCCTCCACCTCAAAGGTCTTTCCGTAGGCTGAAAGGAACAACGAAACCTGTCCCACGCCATCCGCAAAAACATTGCTGCTTTTCTCAGCATTATAAACTATTGTGCCCTTCTCGTCCCTTGGTGCAGCCTTTAAGTACTCATAGATCTTGTCAGCAGCTTCCTTGCAGTAGCTTCTTATGGCCTCGTCATAGCTCTGCTGATACAGCTTTACCAGCGCAGCTCCCGTGAGGGCGTCATCTATAAACTCAACCTTAAAGCCGTATTTGTGCTTCCACAGATTGAGATGCTTCATTATCACTGCATCGATTTCAGAAACCAGATTCTGCGACTGCTCATCTCCTGAGAGTTTTTCAAGGAGCGCCCTTCTTGCTTCTACCAGACCAAGAACCAGCATACCCGAGGGCCAGAATATAGGATCCTTTGTCCTTACAGACCTTCCCATGGCACTCTTTACCAGGTCCTTTGCCCAGTCCTTTATGGAGAAGTCCATGATACTGCCCAGTTCTTTTACAGCTTCCCGGACAACAGCGACATATTTTTCTGAATCAACATTGAAACTACCCATAGATCTACCTTCTTATCTTTTCAAGCACCTTTCTGCTCAGGTACCTGAACTCTTCACTTCTGCCGTAAAGCAGCAGGTAAACACCGTTAAAGATAACCGTAATGATGACCGTCATCAAAAGAAATGTGAATATGTTAAGGTTCACAAGAACCTTCTCGCCAATGAAGCTGCAGGTAAAAAGAACTGCCAGCATGCTTGCCAGATACTTGGCGGTATCGATGAAGTACACACCTGCACTCTTATCAAAGCATGTGCCATAGATGATCACCGGCTTTGTTATATTTGCGATAAGTCCCGACACTATAGTTCCGATATACACACCGGTGATACCAAGCGGTGTCTGAACAAGGGCAATGGAGATAACAAGGTTCACAGCCCCCTGGATCAGTGCCAGGTATTTATCCGGCTCGAACACTCCCGCCGCGGTCTTGTAATTACTGAGGACAATCCTGTCACCCTTGAAGTAATAATCTATCAAGATGCAATACACTGCTGCCGAAGTCAGTATCCACTTATCCCCCAGCCAGATCCTTATGAGCGGTGTCAAAAGAACCATAAACCCGACGCAGGAAAATCCATAAATCCATGATGCAAAGAATCTGTACACCTTAAACATGGAGTACTGCTTTTCCTTGGACTCCGTGGCGATGAGATTTCCAAAACTGGATATTACCGAGTTGAAAATGATGTTCACGAAGTTGGATACCGTGCTGATCACCATGTTGTAGTTGTCCACAACTCCCGCCATGGCAACTTCGATGAAGGATGAAATGATAAGAGCATCCGTCTGAAGTCTTGCCACATCGCCTACCTTGTGGAAAACCAACGCCTTTGTCTTAGCCCAGACATTATCACTCTCTTCCTTTGAGAGCTTTTCTATGTTCTTCTCCCTAAGATATGGATACATGTTGTCCAGATATCTTGAGACAAATATCTTCTGGATCAGCTGAATGAAGGCATCTGTCAGAAGGAAAAGATAGAAGTTCTCGGTTACCACCACCACAATGATCTGGAAAAACACAGTTATTATCTTTGTTATGGTGATGATGTTAGTCTGGATATAGTTCTTTTGCTCAGCATTTATAAGGCTGTACTTGTATGCAACAAAATAGCTGCTGACGGTATTGAACAGGAAAATAAAGTAGTAGATCGTCAGATCCTTAAGCGTGTTATTCCCGGGATTTCTGATAAAGAACTTCAGAAAAGGAGTCATGGCAAGACCGATCACCGCCACCACAATGGCTATAACATGGTAAGCCTTCCTGTACATCTGCATGTAGGACTTTATCTTCTCTTTTTCGCCTCGCGCAACAGGTCCGTAGAGACTGAAATTAAGAGCAGTTCCAATTCCGAGCTCCGCCATGTTCAAAATGGACAGAATATTGGTGTACAGACTGTTAACTCCAAGCAGAGTCTCGCTTAAGTGCATGATAAATATCTTGCGCAGTATGAACGACATCAGAGCCGTTGCCAGCTGCCCAACATATCCGAAAGCAATATTTCTTGTTGCTGACTTTACTCGTCCCATAACAACTTACACAATGCTTCCTTTCTCATCCATCAATATCCAGCCCTTCCAGTAATCATGCATGATCTCCGGAGTGACCTTCTGATTGTTTCTCATCTTGTAGGTGCGGATAATCTCTTTGTCCGGTCTCTTATTGAGCCTCGCTCCCCAGAAGCTGAAAGTGGAGTTGGCGCAGATATTGCCCTTGCAATGGCTCATGAGCATCAGATCCTGGACACTGTTTTTGCCTGTGTTCCAGTCAACTATAGTGTACCTGTTCTCATCAGAGTAGTGCTCTCTTGCATACTCATGATCACTTGTAAAAATGTAAAAATGAGTGTCCGGAGCCTTTGACATGAAATAATCCATTGCGCAGTCATAGTATTCGCTGGTAGCGATATTACCCAGGATTGCAAAGTTCGGAGGATCAAGATAGTCCCCGCGCCTTATATGCACGCTTACGGAGTTCTCCTGTTCCATCCTCTCAGCAAGCGCCATGTTCCTGGAGTGCAGGATCTCATCCGGATGATCCGGGAAGCGGAACACCTCCTGAATATCAGCCATTATGTCATCATAGTATTTCTGGCACGCAAAATAACCGGATATATATCTATCCTCCAGCTCAAAAACCTCAGGATGATACATGCCTATTTCTGTAAAGACGTAAGGATTCTCCTCGCTTCTCATGCCAAACTTCTTTGCCAGTTTTCCAGTTGCCTTCTGAAATGCATTTCTCTTTAAAAAGAAATCTCTCTCCTCTTTGGTACACTCCTCATAGGTAAGTCCCTTGAAGGTTGTGAGCTCAAATTCCCTGGGTGCCAGCATATTCTTCTGGATGGCAGGATCAAACCATGAAAGATCAAGCTTTACATCCTTCCCCAGCTTTTTGAGCTTAGTATAAACAGAGTACTGCTGCATTTGGTTTCCCAGACCGCCTGCAATCTTAACAATAAGCATAAATAAATCCCCAATTTACCTTTCTTTTTTCATTCCCATCACTTTTTCATTATAAACTCATAGGACCTTATCAAAGCCTCCGGGTCGCATATCTCCTGAACCGGAAGGACATAGTTTTCATAGGTTCCAAAAAGATCTGTAGCTATCCCCCTGCTCTTAACAGAGTATCCTATAACCAGAGTCGGCACACCCGAGCTGTATGCAGCTATAGTGCTGTGGGTCCTGGCCCCGACAAAGAAACTGCACTTTGATATGTAGCCCTTTAATACCTCTGCGGGATTATCCTCGATAAGTACTGCTCTTCCCGTGCCCTTATACTCCTCGTAGAACTCCCTCAAGGGCTTTCTGTCATCGTTACTGCCCCATACCACATGGGGTACAAAGGCAATATTCTGATCAGTGTTGTCCAGAATATACTGAATAAAATTCCTGTAACTTGTCTTCACCAGCTCAGGATTCCCTGCTCTTTCAAGAACCATGGGGCTTAAGTTGATACCTACGGTTTGCCCTTCAATAAAGCCTTCAGGCAGTTCAACTTCAGACGCAGCCAGCTCAAATGCCGGGTCTTTTCGAAGGGTGAGCTTATCAGCGGAAATACCTACACTTAAAAGAGCATTATAGGTAATGGACTCTCTTGCATAAATGTGATCATAGCTCATAAGGTCTCTCAAAAGAGCTGCATCCTTCAGTGAATCCGGCTCGATGGAGCATCCCCACAGGACCGTATCAAAGCCTTTCTTCCTGAAATACTCATGAGCCAGGATAAGATCCGGAACCATATCCGGATAGCAGTAGTTATCTCCTCCGATTGATATGGCAAGGGGCTTGTTTCCGACTGCAGAATCAGAGCTGTTCCCGGAAATCACTTCGCACCTTTTCTTTTCCTTGAGATAACCATTGTAAGCATCCCTGAACCTGTATCTCATGAAGGACTGCTTGTCACCTGTTATCTTTCGCCATCCGTAGTAAAAGACATGGGCAAAAAAGTCCCTGTCAATGTGCCTTTCAGTCTCAAGGCGACAAAGCCCCTGTCTCTCCAGCTCCCCAAGGATATACTTTCTGTCTTCGGAAGCGTCATTGGAGATAATGACTGGAGCGGGAATATTAGCCATATCGCAGCCCTGAGCAACTCTGATATCCCTTATCATTCTCACTGTGCTGTCAGCTATAGCCTCGCAGCCGTGATTTCCGCTTCCCGCGTGCATATATAGAATTATTGGTCTGTTAAGGTTTTCATTCATATGTATTCCCCGATCATGCCTTATGCCTGTGATACATCTTCAGATATAAAGAAGGGCTTATCTTAAACAGAATAACCTTGAGTTTATATCCAAAAGACAATCCGGCAAAAGCCCCCTGAGTCCTGAGACCGTGCCCTATCTGCTCTGAAGCCTGTGAAACCGCAAGCTTTGCAAGATCATTGTCCCTGTCGCTCTCTTCAAGTGCCGCCACCTTTCCTATCACAAGAAATGCAGTCATTATCTGACTTACAGCCAAAGACACATAGGCGTACCTTGAAAGGCTGTCCCTATATGGCAGGAGCTTTTCCTCTGCCGATCTCCAACACTTTATCTCATCCATGTATCCGGCCTTGAAGGCGCTCTTCATGGCTCCGTTTTCATTCTCTGTATAAAAATATCCCCCAGTGGAGGTGCATTTGATCGTATGCTTCTTTTCCTGCGAAAGAGCGAAGTCCAGCAAGAACAGAAGATCCTCTCCTATAGTGAGCCCCTCTTCAAACATAATGTGGTTCTGTGCAACAGTCTCCCTGTCAAAGAGCTTCCCCCATACATGGGAGTTCCCCTGCAGGATCACATTTTCAATATACTGAAAGCCGCTTATCTTCTGGGCTCCCGAATATATATCAGTTTCATCCAAAAGAGCTGTGCCCTCATCTGCATGTTTCATCAGATTTTCAAGGTAGCCGCTCTCCACCGCATCATCCGAGTCCACAAAGGCAATAAATCTGCCGGCAGCCTGCTGAAGACCAATGTTTCTTGCGTGAGATACGCCGAAATTTTTCGTGTGGACCACCTTGATACATCCGGTCTCATCATCCCTTTCAAGCTCATCGCAGATCTGCGTAGAGCCGTCCGTGGAACCGTCGTCCACCAGTATCACCTCAAGCTCCCCGGGAGCAATAAACTTCTGATTTAAACAAGATAAGACACACTTTTTTAGTGTGTCTTTTGCCTGATAAACAGGGACTATAATACTTACAAGTTTATTCTCATTGCTCATTAATATTCCGTCCAGTCTTCGCGCTCCACAGCCTCAATAAAGTCAAGTCCATAGTGGGCGCAGTAGCTGAGGTTCAGCCAGTTGTCCTTATCCTCTGATATATCCGAATCATAAGCCATGGAATAAACACTCTGCCAGTCAGGCCGAAGCTTCGGTGCATTGATCCACAGCTTATCCTCCTCAACCATCTTTATGTAATACGCTTCCCTCTCGTCAAATTCTCTCTTGATCCTGGCAAGATTTGCCCCCTGCTCAATATACGTCAGAATAAGGAACACACCGTATATAGCCACAAGAGAAGTCGCGATTATCTGCACCATATCCTCTTTAAAGCCCTTATTTACCATCCAGGCAAAGCCCTGCATTATGCCTGTCATCAAAAAGAGACTTGCACCATAGTAGGTCCTGAGCTGCGACTGAGAAACCATGACCAGCGCATAGCAGGTAGCAAGGAACAAAAGTCCGAAGATGAGCATTCCCTTTGAAGCCTCTAAGAATTCCGAAAGCTTTCCTGTCCTGTACGCCAGTGCGATCACCAGCACCAGGAAAACAAACACGAGAACCAGATAGTAATTCTTGATATTGAGGGTCACCTTCAAAAATCTTGCAGCCAGGGCAACGATTCCCGTGTGAGCCTCTTCCTCGGATTCAATCCCGGCTCTTGCAAAGTTTCCGGGTGATGCAAGAAGCAGGATGTATCCCAAAAGATTTCCCACTATTCCCGAGACCATCCAGTTCTTAAAGCCTGAAAAATCTTTTTTCTCAAACCACTTTGAAAACAGCATGAGAACAGTAAACAAAAGCACTCCGCCGGAGGTGTTCTCATTTCCCCAACCGGCTAAAAGTCCCAGGAAAAATGTCAGAACCGCAAACTTTGCATCCGATGCCCTATTTTCCTTAAAAGCTTTCCTGAATACAGTGATGAAACCAAACATGATGGCAGCCGTGAACATATAATTGCAGGTTCCGGTCTCCCAGAATGTACTGTTGCTAATAGTGGGATCAAAGAGCCACATGAGGATCATTATCCCAAGATACACCCTGATATCATATTTCTTCCTGTGGTCAATGTTTGCATATATCAAAAGAGAAAGTCCCACAAACACAAATGCTGCCACAATATTAAAGACTGCCTTGTTGCCGATATACAGGAAGATCCTAAGTAAAATGTGCGCCACGCTTCTTCCCGTATGGTCGATCCACTGCTGCGCCTCCTGGACAAACAGATCAAAAAAGCTGTTTGCCTTGGCAACTATATCCGCATATATAACGTCATCAGACATATTCGGCGTCAGAAACTCATATATCGCCACCATTATGTAATTTGCGATGACCAGCGCGAAAAAGAGCTTTTTCCTAAGCTTCTCTGACATTTAACTCTCCTTTATTATTACCATTGTCATGGAAAATCCCCATAAAGAACTCCCCAAGATAAACTCCCCCGATCAGCAGAAAGAAATCTCGACCGAAGTACGGAGTTACATATGTAGCCTCCGCAAGCGTGTAAATCGACAGGGACACAACCAGAATAAGCGTCCACAGATCCCGCTTTTTGCAGCTTACATACACAACAATGAAGATGCACAGAGTGATGAGTACTGTTGGAATAATGCCATACCAGTAAAAGAGCCTTGCCCATCCCATATCAAAATAGGAATCACTTCCGTGACCTGCAAACAGCTTCCACCTGTAAAGGACTCCGCCTCTGTCCTCCGCACCGTAATATAGATTACTTATTCTGTATCCGATCTTACCTTCTATGGTCCAGAAATATGGATCAAGGTCATTATCGATATACTGTTTTGAAGCCGCCCAGGCAGCTGCAATAGTCAGTCCGATACATGTTATGGGAGCAAAGACGCATCCAAGCACATAGAGTATCTTTACCTTGCCAAGCCCCTTAAATATTCTTGCAAGAATAGCAAGAAACAGTGTCAGCACACATATGACAGCGCCGGTTCTGGAACGTGTCAGATAAACGATCACAGCAGTTAATCCAATGGTAACGGCATATGCCCACCACTTGGCAGTCTTTCCATAAATCCACACCCACATTAGAAGCACGGCATAAAAACAGCCAAAAAGCGTATTTGGATGTCCAAAGCCAAATACATATCTCTTTTCATACGGATTCTGTCTTCCAAAATCCCCAACCAGAGCAATATCCCCAAGTATTCCGAATACCGCCAAAAGGAAGATCATCACAAAGCCTGTCACAGTCACGTAAAAGCTGTACTTCATAGCTTTATTCAGGTCAATATCCCTGGCAGCCATGAGAAATACCGAGAGCCTCAAAAGATCGTTCTTGCCGGAGTGCCTGTAGCAAAAGAATGTAAATGCCAGAACAAGAATTATGGCGATCCATTCCTTTTTATCATGCTTCATGACAAGCACAGCAAGGAAAGTCAAAAGAAACGTAACGCGGTAAACATAGCTCTCATAGGAAAAGACTATCTCGCTTTTTTCCACGATCATAAGAACAAGCTCGATGGTCAGTGCCGCATAAAACAGGTAATTCACTATTTTTTTTCTGTTTTCATCAGATAAATATTTCGAAAGAAAATCCATTATATCAGTCAGACCCTTTTCTCAGCCTTCTCTTAACCCAGTTCTTAATGCTCCTTGTTGTTCCATTGATCAAAAGAGCAGAACCCTTATCATCTGCCATCTGTAATTTCCGCACAAATGCAGATTCCTCCGGAGCCCAGTCCGGAAGCTCGTATGAATGGTATGTCCTGTAAAACTCATCAGAAAGAAGCTTTGACAGCTTATATTTCTTTTGCCCGATCAGCATATTGGAATAGATGAGCTTTGTGACCGCAATGGTGCAGGTCAGGGCTTTTCTGCGGTTGATGATATCCGTGTATTCAAAAAGCTCCCACTTGTTAACCATTTCATCAAGCTTGCCCCAGGTTATCTTCTGGTTGTCAAGATAGAGCTCACTGTATGTGGAGGACAGGCTCACTGCCCCTTCCCTGTAGTAGTATAAAATCTCATCAAAATAAACTACAGCCTTTGCTCTGTCCAGATATTCAGCTGTCTGGTACAGATCCTCACCATAGTTAAGATAAAGCTCCTGTTTGCCCAGGTAAGCTATTCTCCTGCTGATGCACTTTGTCCACATGGAATTTATGGAATCATCCATGCAGAGCTTTTCTTTAAATATCCTGATATCTTCTCCGGTACAAACCCTGTCCGGTGTAAAAGATCTCTTAAAGAGCTTTTTCTGAGCGCTCCTCATTCCTGCAGCATCATAAATGATGAGGTCAGGCTCAGTCCCTGCTTCCCTGTATTTGCAAATAGCGGAATAAAGCTTTGACAGCGCATCGGGTCTTAAGGAATCGTCCGAATCAAGAGCAACGATCCATTCTCCCTTCGCAGCCTCAATCCCCGCCTGTCTGGCACTGTAGAGACCTATGGCTTTTTTGTGGATCACCCTTACCGGACTGTTCTTTGCCAGTTCATCCGCTATCTGTGGAGTACTGTCCGAGGAACCGTTCTCAACAATAACGATCTCATAAAGCGGATCCTCTCCATGATAGAATCCCTGGTTCTGCTCCAATGCAGACTTGACACTGCTCTCCAGATATTCAGCTCCGTTGTGCACAGGAACGATTATAGAAAAAAACATTATCTCTTCCCTTTAATCTTTCTTAAGTTCCCAGTTCTCGTGAATATATGGCCTGTAAGCCCATGTCAGGTTG
>JAEEGL014966582.1_pt1 | contig 11231 bp, 3 predicted proteins | sample 9134231 | NCBI WGS metagenome assembly JAEEGL01 (sample SAMN16246548, study PRJNA631951) | gut metagenome | biome: gut microbiome; feature: rumen; material: fiber-attached | host: Bos | place: Iran: Karaj | collected 2018-10
CGGTTACGCGTCCGTATCGATATTGCTGACGGGCTTAATCGGTAGTCGCGGCGGCGTGAACGAACGCGGTTTGGCGGCGACGACGTGCGATTTGCTCGACGAGGTCTATCGCGCCGCGCCGAAAGAGGGCTTGCATCGCGGGGTCGTTTTGCAGACGATCTTGGATCGTTGCGCGACGGTCGAGGAAGCGCTCGAATTTCTCAAGACGACGCGTCTTAGCGGCGCGAAAGCGATTGGTCTGAGCGACGCGCAAGGCGCGACGGCGCTGGCGGAATACGCGGGAGACGAGCGAGGCGCGCTCGTCGTTAAGCGCTGGTTCGGGGCGAATCACGCGCAGACGCTCAAGTCGGGGCTCGATAGTCAGAGCGCGCCCTCGCATTCGATCGCGCGTTACGAGCGCTTGCGCGAGTTGCTCGGCGCGGACGCGAATCGTTTGGCGCGCGCGAGCGCGGACGCGTTCGCCGTTTTACGCGACGAATACGACGCGAAGCGCGCGAACTCAAATTCTCGATTCCGCACGCTCAATATGATACTTCGCGCGGACAACGCGTTTTCATGGCTATTCTATCGCAACGCGGGCGTAATTCGTTTCCAGCGCACGTATTCGAACGCGATCGAGCCGGAAGGAAACGACGCGAGCATGGTCTTTTCTCTCAAGGAAATCATGCCGGAATACGGCGCGACGCCCGTAACGTCGAATCCGACGCAACCTATTGCCGCGACGGAAGTTGTGAAGGAACCGTCGCGTCCGAGCGCGCAATTCAATCCCATTCTTCAACCTCAAGACTACCTGGCGAATCTCGAAGCCGATCTCGCCGTTGGCGCCGAAGAGAAGACGATTACGGTGCGATACGAAGACCGGCTCGTGCCGACGGCGACGCCGCCCTCTTGTTCGACGGCGCCGCAAGGTCGCGTTCTCGTGTTGGCGAGCGGTTCGAACGCGCTCGCGCAGGCGTTCGAACGCGAATTAGCGGCGCGCGGCGGCGACGCGCGACTCGTCGCGCTCCTCGATCGCGCCGGCGCGCCGAAATCGACGGACGCGCTCAGCCGTGAAATCGCGTCGCTCGCCGACGAATCGTTCCCGACCTCGGTCGTAATTCTAACGTCCTACGACGCTTCCGAGTCCATTTTTACCTCGCAAGGCGCGTGGGAGCAGACGCGCGCGCGCGGAATCGCGTTTCCGATCGTCGCGTTGCAGATTTGGTACAAGCAGGCGCTCGAACGCAAGATTAATCTTACCAGCTTGCGCGTGGTCGCGGCGACGCGCATTGGCGGCGAACTTGGCGCCGACGGCGACGTCGCGCGACCGGAAGACGGCGCCATGGCGGGGCTCATGCGCGCGTTCCAGTTTGAGACGTACATTGCCAAGGGCGCGCGGACCTACGCCTACTGCGTCGATCACGAATACGACGCCGACGTTCAAGACGTCGCGCGCGATCTCATTACGGAGCTTCAAACGAGCGCGGAATTCGCCGAGGACGTCGGCTATCGTTCCGGCGTTCGCCGCGTTATGCGCATGACCGTGCGCGCGCAGGAGCCGGCGCCGCGGACGGAACCGGCGACGCAGAACGCGCCCGTCTGGCTCGTAACCGGCGGTCGACGCGGCGTTACGGCGGAGCTCGCGTACGTTCTGGGAACGGAGTTCGGCGCGAAGTTGTGTCTCGTCGGCTCTTCCGATCCGGAGGTTCCGCACGTCGAAGAGGCGCTCGCGCTCGACGCGGAAGGGCTCAAGGAGCTCAAGAAGCAGATAACGCGCGAGGCGCTTGCGCAGAAGCAGAAGCCGATCGAGGCGTGGTCGCGCTTTGAACGCGCGCTCGAAACGCGCAAGACGCTCAAGAGATTCCAAGACGCCAAGATAGAAGTCGAGTCGTACAATTGCGATCTTGCGGACTTCCAGGCGGCGCGCGAATTGACGCGCAAGCTCGTTGCGAAGCACGGGCGAATCGACGGCGTTCTTTTCGGCGCCGGATTTGAGAAGGCGACCCTCTTTGAGAAGTGCGCCGAAGACGCTATTCTCAGGATTCTCGACGTGAAAGTCGCGTCCGCGGTCGCGATTCTTTCGGCGTTCGACGAGTCGAATTATCCGAAGACGCTCGTCGGCATGGGGTCGATTTCAGGGCGGCTTGGTTCTTCGGGACAGGTCGGCTACTGCGTCGCGAACAATATGCTCGGCAAGACGCTTTCCTCCTTCGCGCGCGGACGCGCCGACTGCCGCGCGCTCCTGATTCACTGGCATCCCTGGGACGAGGTCGGCATGGCGGTGCGACCGGAATCGCGCCTCGTTTTTGAATCGGCGGGCATACCCCTTATGCCGCTCAAAGAGGGGCTGAAGACCTTTGTCGACGAACTTAACGGAGTTCGGCGGCCGGTGGAAATTTGTCAAACGGATCCGGGCTATTACCACTGGTACGCGAAGAATCCCTATCCGTACCTGACCGACGTCGGACTCGCGTTGATTCAAGAGAAGGCGAACGCGCCGCGCGAGACGAGCGCGGAGGCGACTCAGAACGACGTCGCGCAACCGTCCGCGTCTCCGGACGCGCCGACTCGCGCGCTCATTACGCTCGACGAATACAAGCGCGGCGATTCCTGCGTCGCGACCCTCGGACCTGCGCCCCAGCTCGACGATCCGATGGAGCGACTCGGACGATTTGTCCCGAGGCTCGTCGAGACGGAACTGCCCCCGGACGCGTCTTCCCCGGACGCGTGGCGAGGGCTCTACGAGAACGAGTTTGCGCTCGTCGTCGGCGACAACGAGCTTGCGCGCGCGCTTACGGCGGCGCTCAATCGCGTCGGCGTTCCCGCGGACAATCTGGTTCCGACGCCATACGACGCGTGCGAAGAGGATATTGCCCGCGCGATTAGAGCGCGCGGCGAACGGCTCGCGACCATTGTCGATTTGTGCGGCTGGACGCGCAACGATCCGGTTTTTACCGAGGAATCCTTGAATCAGACGACGCGAGGCGACGTCCTCTTTGAAGCCTTCTTACTAAGGCCCGTCGTTAGAGAACTGCGGCCCGTCGGAGGGTTCGCGCGATACAATCACATGGTTGCGACTCGATTCGGCGGAGATTTTGGTCTTTCCGCGTTGGAGAGCTATCCCGAAGGCGGCTTCGGAAGCGGCGTCGCCAAGGGGTTGCGCGACGAGTTGCACGTTAAAGAGAATCTGTACGTTCCGATTAAGGTCGTCGATCACGCGTGCGACGCGCCGATCGAACGCGTCGTCGCGCATTTGCTCGCCGAGCTTCGCCAGGAGCGACTTGCGATCGCGTCCGGCGCGAATCGCGATCCGATACTCCTTGCGAACGAGCGCGAGGGACGCGAGACGTCGGGCGAGTGGTCGCCGTTCGATATTGAGACGGGCTATATGGGCGAGCGGCGTTACGTCGTGCGCACGATCGGGCTCCCGCATTTAACGGACGCGACGACGTCGGACTGGTTCGAGTCGCTGAAGCGTTCCGAGCCTCGGGACGGGGCGTGGCTGCTCGTCGGCGGCTTGCGCGGGATAACGAACGCGAACCTCTACGCGCTCGCGCGCGAAGTTCGCCCGAAGAAGATCTGGCTGGTCGGCTCGTCCGACCTTGAGCCGATCGACGCGAAGTATTTGGATCTTTCCGAGTCGGAGCTGGGCGCGGTTCAGCGCGAAATGACGCGCGAGTCGCTCAAAATGAAGGTCAGTCCGGTTAAGCGTTGGAACAAGTTCCACCGCAATCTGGAGGGCGCGCGCAATCTTCGCGCGTTCCAGCGGCTTGGAATCGAGATCGAGTATCGCGCGTGCGATTCGAGATTTACCGATAAGATAGGCGCGCTTGTCCGCGAAATTGAAGCGAGCGGCGACCGCATAACCGGCTTGGTCTTCGGCGCCGGCTGGGCCGGTCGCGACAACGCGATCGAGCTTGGCGACCCGAACGACATCGTTAACGGAACGCTCACGAAGACGAACGGGCTTTCCTTCTTCCTGGAATCGCTGGCGAATCATCCTTTGCGCTTTGCGGTCGCGTTTGGCTCGGTGAGCGGGCGGTTCGGCGGCAACGGGCAGAACAGCTACACGGGCCAGAACGACATGAGCGCGAAGACGATTCACGCGTGGCGCGGTCGCAAGCCGGACTGCCGATTCCTGTGCGTCGAGTGGGGACCGTGGGGCGACGTCGGCATGGCGGCGCGACCCGACGTTAAGGGCGCGCTCGTCGCCGCGAAGATCCTCTTCCTTACGAAAGAGACGGGCGCGCCGCTCTTCGTCAACGAGTTCCGCGCCGGGCTCCCGGAACCGGAAGTTCTATTCGTGTCGTGGAAGTATTACGATCGCTTCCAACCGGAAGTAACGTCGAATCCGAAGCGCGTTCTGACGAGCGCGTCGGCGGAGCGTGCGACGGACAAGGTCGCGACAGGTCGCGGCGTCGTAATCGACGGGGATTCGTGGGAAGCGCGCGAGTTGCGTTCGTACGTCGGCGACTGCGCGCTTGCGGACGCGTCGTTGTACGTTATAACGCAGCCGCGCGAATACGGCGCGCTGAAAGCGGTCGGCGACGCGCGAATCGCCGCGCGACGCGAGGAGATGGAGAAAGTGATGACTCGCGTTCTCGCGTGGCGTGAGGCGCGACGCGGGCACGACGACGACGCGCTCGTTATTCTCGGAATCGCCAACGACGACGCGGTTGGACCGGCGCGCGACGAGGGCGAGGAATATTTCGCGCGCGCCTCGGAATTAGAGGAGAGCGGCGAGTACGGACAATTTGAGATCGCGCTCATGACGGCGCCCCTCGACGCGACGCCGACGCGCGCGCTCGTCGACGCCATGCTTGCCGAAGCGCAGGCGGAGGACGAGTCGGAAGAAGAGGACGAGCCGGAAGAAGAGCCTGCGCCGGTCGCGTCGCGTTCGCTGGTCGAGCGCGTTTCCGCGTCGCGCGATCAGATCGTCGGCGCGCTGACGCCGGATCCGAGCGTCGCGCCGTACCTCCTGCAGCATCAGCTCAAGGGAACGCCGATCTTGCCGTTCGTCGTCGCGCTCGAATCCTTTGCGGAGACCCTTGCCGACAATACGAACCGCAAGAGGTGGACGTTCTGCGGAATCAGGGCGGTCAACGGGCTGATCTTTACGCAGCCGCGCCCGTACCGTTTGCAGACGATCGCGACGCGCGACGACGACGTTTGCAACGGATGCTGGAATATGCGACTGGTCGGCGAGCGCTTTAACGCGAGCGGCAAGCTTGTGAACGATTCCTTCCTCTATTTCACCGCCAACTGCTGCATGACGGAATCGCCGGACGCGAACGCCGTCGTCGCCCCGAGTTTAACGCTCGATCTCAACGGCGCGGTCGAATGGACGCCGAGCTATCCGGGTCCGAATCCGAACGGGTTCTATCACGGACCGGCGTTGCAGAAGCTCAAGCGCTGCTACTTTAAGAGCGAAACTGAAGCGATCGGCGTTCTCGAGGCGCCGACGCGCGAGGAACTGCTCGGGTCGGAATCAGCGCGCGCGACGTTGGACGCGGCGCTGCTCGACGCGGCGTTCTGGACGTGCGGCGCGCTCAACGGTTACGCGCGGAACGGGAAGTCGATCATACCGGACTCCATAGCGACGCTGCGCGGCGTTTCCTCGGTAATTAAGCCGGGTGAGACGTGCTACGCGCGCGCGGTCGTGCGCGAACGCGTAACGCTTCCGCTCGGCTATACGCAGGCGGTCTTCGATTTTGGAATTTACAATAGCGAATATTTGCCGATTTGGGAGGCGTTAGGTTTTTGCGTTACGGAAATTTAGGCGCGTAAGACGTCGTCTTGAGCAATGGCGGCGCGTATTAGAGAGACAGCTAGCTCGCGAAGACCTTTCGCAGAACTCGGATTAAGGACAGAACTATGATAGATCTTACAGGAAAAGTGGCGCTGGTAACCGGCTCGTCGCGCGGGTTAGGGCGCGCGACGGCGATTCGGCTCGCTGAAGCGGGCGCGGACGTCGTGGTGAATTACGTAACGTCGCAGGCGGCGGCGCGCGAGACGGCGGAAGCGATCGCGGCGCTGGGTCGTCGAGCGTGGGTCGTGCGCGCGGACGTCGGCGAGAAGGAAGACGTCGACGCTATGATACGATTTATCGAGGAGCAGATAGGACGCCTCGACATAATCGTGAGCAACGCGGCGACGGGCGGGTTCCGACCGTTGCTGAAGGCGACGAAGACGAATTTCGACGCGGCGTTTCACGCGAACGTACTGCCGACGATTCTGCTGGCGCAGGCGGCGAAAGATCTGCTCTGGCGCGCGGAAGGGCGCGGTAAGATCGTGGCGCTGTCGAGTCACGGCAGTTTTAAGGCGCTGCATTGGTACGGTCTGATCGGCGCGTCGAAGGCGGCGCTGGAAGCGACGGTTCGACATCTCACGTTGGAATTGGGCGAGAGGGTGAACGTCAACGTCGTTCTTGCGGGCCTACTGGACACGGACTCGGGGCGCAAGCTTCCCGGCGCGGACCAGATGTTCGACGCGATCGTAGCGCATTCGATGGTCGGCAATCGCACGCTTAAAGTAGAAGACGTCGCGAACGCGATTTTATTCCTTGTCAGTCCTCTCGCCGACATGGTGCAGGGCGCGACGCTCGTCGTCGACGGCGGGTCTGCGGTTCACGCGTAAGGGAAGCGAGCGAACGCTATGACGAAATACACAATTTTAACGGGCGCGACGGGACTCCTTGGTTCCTTCTTACTGCGCGACCTCATGATCGAAGACGTTCCCGTCGTAACGCTGGTTCGTTCGTCGCGCATGGAGACGGCGGCGGAGCGGGTCGAGGGCGTTTTACAGCGATTTGAGCGCCAGCTTGGCCGCGCGCTGCCGCGTCCGATCGTAATGGAATGCAATCTTCGCGAGCCGGAGCTGGGCTTAACGAAGGATGAGAAGGCGTGGCTGTCGCGTCACGCGGACGCCATGCTGCACAACGCGGCGAGCTTGAGTTTCGTCGAGACGGAGTCGGGGGAGCCGTATAAGTCGAACGTGGACGGAACGCGCAACGCGCTCGAATTATGCCGCGCGATCGGGGTGCGGAAGTTCTATCACGTCTCGACGGCGTACGTGTGCGGCAATCGTCGCGAGCTGATTTTGGAATCGGACCTCATTGATAAATTCGGGTTTGGCAACGACTACGAGAAGAGCAAGTTTACGTCGGAGAAAATGGTCCGCGAAACGCCGTGGCTCGATTCGGTTACCGTCTTTCGACCGGCGATTATCGTCGGCGATTCCACGACCGGCTATACGTCGACGTACCACGGCTTCTACGCGCCTATGAAGATCCTCGTACCGCTCGTCGATCCTCAGGACGTCGACGTCGACGGCGTCGCGGCGTTCGGCGAGATACTCGGCATGAATCCGAACGACATGAAGAATTTCGTGCCCGTCGACTGGATTTCGCGCGTTATGACGGCCGTTGTCGTCAATCCGCGCCTGCACGACGAGACCTATCACCTCACGGCGGGCAATCGCGTGTCGATCGGCGAGATGAGCCGCCTAATTGCGGAGGGAATCTGCCGATATAAGAAGCCGCGCACGAAGGCGGAGCAGGAGCGCGCCGCGGAAGACATGGCGAAACTACTGCCGACCTTTCACGAGCAGATGGAAGTCTATCGCGCCTACTGGCGCGACGATCCCGAGTTCGACATGACGAACACGCTGCGCGCGGTTCCGCAGTTTCCGCCGGTTCCCATGACCGCGGATCAGCTGCTCGTCTTTATACGATTTGCGATCGAAAGCAATTTCGGGTGGCCGAAGCCGAAGCCGACTCGAATCGAGTTTCCCGTCGGCGCCGCGCTCGAATCGGACGAGCCAATGGCGGACCGAGCGGGAGCGAACGCGTTTGGTCTGCGCGTCTCCGGGGTCGGGGGCGGCGACTGGACGATCGCGCGCGCGGACGGCGCGCCGCTAGCGACGCGCGGGCTGCCGGTCGAGGCGCCCCTTATGACGATGAATTCGCGAACGTTCCGCGCGTTCTGCGCCGATCGTTCGGTCGACGCGCTGGCGGCGAAGGCGTCCTGGGAAGGGGGCGCGGCGTCGGAATTCAAGAGCGCGCTCGCGACTTTGCGCGAACTTATCGCGACTCGCAACACAACGAACCTATAACATTGCGTCGGGGAAGAGATGAGATTTTCAAGGGATTACAAAGAGGAACCGATCGCGATCGTCGCCGCCGAGTGCCGGTTGCCGGGCGGACGGAACGTCGACGAATTCTGGAGTTCGGTTTGCGCAGGGAAAGTCGCGATCGACCACATTCCCGAATCGCGTTTCAATCGCGAGCTTCTCTACGACCCGGAGGTCGGCGCGCTCAATAAGACGTATACCGATCTCGCCGCGCTCGTCGACTATCCGCCGATCGATCGGTCGCTCGTTCCGCTGCCCCCCGACGCGGAAGAGAAATACGATATCGCGCACTTAGCGTACGTCAATACGGTCGCCGCCGCGTGCCGCAAGGCGGGCTACGATCCGAAATCGTTCCCAATTCGCAATACGGGCGTCTTTGTGGGGCACACGCGCCCGGGCGTTATTTCTCAGGGTTGGTCGTATCGCTTTACGTATCCGGAAACGATTAGTTATCTGAACGAAACGCCGTCGTTCCAGGGCGTCGTACGCGACGTTCCCGAGTTCTCTAGGCGATTGCAAGAGCGCGCCACGCGCGATTTCCCGAAGGTTCCCGAAGGCTTTCGTTCGCTCTACTTGAGCAGCGACCTTGCGCGTCTGGTCGCGGAGACGTTCAAATTGGACGGACCCGGCATGGTCTTTAATTCCGCGTGCGCGTCGTCGTTGCACGCGTTGGCGCAGGCGACGCTCGCGTTGCGACGCGGGCGCATTGACGCGGCGATCGCGGGCGGCTCGACGTTCTTCCATAGCGACACGCTTCTTCTTTTCGCAAGTTCGCGCTCGATGACGAAAAATCGGTCCTGTCCGTTCGATAAGGACGCGGACGGGCTCGTTATTGGCGAGGGATCGGTCGCGTTCATTCTGAAGCGACTTTCAGACGCGTTGGCGGCGGGCGATCCGATTATGGCGCTGATCACGGGGCTTGGAATCGCGTCGGACGGCAAGGGCAAGAGTTTGTGGGCGCCGCGCAAGGAAGGGCAGATCGAAGCGATCCGCAAGGCGTACGTCGACGGATTGCACGCGTCGGACGTGGATTACATCGAGGCGCACGCGACGTCGACGGCGCTCGGGGACGCGACGGAGCTGGAAGCGTTGCAGACGGCGCTTGGCGACGCGTTGCGCGGGCGACGCATCCCGTTGGGCAGCGCGAAGGGGAACGTTGGTCACACGTTGGAAGTAGCGGGCGCGACGGGGGTTTTGAAGGCGGCGCTGACGCTTTCGACGGGGCTTGTTCCGCCGGTCGGCGGGCTGCGAACGCCGAATCCGAAGATTCCCTGGTCGGAAATCCCGTTCTACGCGCCGCAGGCGCTGGAGAAGTTGGCGCCGTCTCCGAACGGACGCGCGCGTCGTGCGGCGTGCAATTCGTTTGGGATCGGCGGACTGAACGTGCATATCGCGCTCGACGAGTACGTCGCGGACTACTGGCGCGCGGAGGCGCCGAGCGGCCGGACGAGCGTCGCGGTTGCGAAGCCGGAGAGCGACGCGGTCGCGATCGTCGGCATGGGGTGTATTTTCCCAGACGCGTATTCGGTCGAGTCGTTCGAGAAGCTTTTGGAATCGGGCTCGCCGTCGAGCGTTTTTCGCAGGGTGCCGAGCAAGGTCTGGGAGCACGACGTCTTTCGACGCGATTACCAGGGGCGCGATTTTTCGCAGGCGCCGCCGTTTTTAGCGGGCGTAATCGACGGGTATTCGTACGACTGGAAGAAGAACAAGGTTCCGCCGAAGCAGGTGGAAAACGCGAGTCCGATCCAGTTCATGATGCTGGACGCGACGAACGAGGCGTTTGCATGCCTAACCGCGCAGACGGGGGATGAGCGACGTCGCACGGGCGTGGTGGTCGGTTCGGGCTTTGGCGGCGATTTTTCGAATAAGATGAACGCGGTATTAGATCTTCCTCGTTTCCAGCGCATTTTAGCGGACGCGTTGCGCGAGGAGGGGGTCGCGCAGGATCGAATCGACGTTATTCTTGCGGAGTACGGGGACGTTTTGCACAAGCGCATGCCGGCGCTTAAGGACGAGACGGGCAGTTTTACGCCGAGCGCGTTGGCGTCGCGCATAACGAAGACGTTGGATTTAGGGGGCGGCGCGGTCGCGGTGGAGTCGGAGCACGGCTCGTTTGGCGCGGCGCTGATGTGCGCGGTCGATCAATTGTTAGCGGGCTGCAACGACGTTATGGTGGCGATAGGGGGCCAGCAGGATTTGGGACCGGGCGTATTTGATTTGCTTTACGCGACGGGCGCGCTCCCGACGTCGCCGGAGCTTTCGCCGTTCGACGCGGACTCGAACGGCAGCGCGCCGGGCGAGGGCTGCGGCGTTTTGCTGATTAAGCGACTGGCGGACGCGCAGCGTGCGGGCGATAAGATATACGCGGTGATTGAGAAGATTGGCGCTGCGTCGAATCATGCGGCGTACGAGAACGTCAAGCTTGCGGCGGAGCGCGCGAGCGCGTCGGACGCGCGTCCGGACGTAGTGGAGCTGCCGGTAGCGGGCGGCGACGCGGACGCGGACGTATTCGACGCGATTGCGGACGTCGTTAGCGGGGCGCCGGGAACGCGTCCGACGCGGGTAGGGTCGGTAACGTCGCGAGTTGGCAATTTCGGCGCCGGCAGCGGCGCGGCGGAGTGCGTTAAGGGCGTATTAGAGCTTCAGCAGAACGGGGCGTTTCCGGAGCGGGAATTACGAACGGTCAGTCCGTTTTTTGCGCGTCGTTCGGAGGCGGCCGTTCCGACGGACGCGTCGAACGCGAGCGCGCCGGTCGAGCGAGTCGACGTCGTTACGGGCGATAATTACGCGTATTACATTAGAATGCGCCGCCCCTGAGCCCGGGTTGGCGCTTCGCGCTAGCCGCGCGGTTGGTAAACGCCCATAAACGTCCACAACCACTGACGTCAATCGCATCATCCTGCTGCAGTATGCTTTGCAATCCTATCGGAGCGACGCGTAGCGTCGCGTAGATCCGCGAGGGTCCCGGCTTTAGCCGGGACGAAATTGTGCGGGCGTCAATTAGTAGACGCGCATAACAAACCCGCAAAGCGCCGCACAAAACCCGGTTGCAAACGAAGAACCAACGCGTTATCGCTCGCGTCCCCCGGGAACCGGGGGGCCGACGATAACGCGGGCCCTGC
>JAEEGL016471388.1_pt1 | contig 11231 bp, 14 predicted proteins | sample 9134231 | NCBI WGS metagenome assembly JAEEGL01 (sample SAMN16246548, study PRJNA631951) | gut metagenome | biome: gut microbiome; feature: rumen; material: fiber-attached | host: Bos | place: Iran: Karaj | collected 2018-10
AATTTTATTGACTATGTCATTTTGGACCCATGGTAATGGCTGCCCAAAGTGACATAGTCGTTTATTTTTATAGGTAAGGAGTTAAAGCAATGAGCAAAGGTTTTGATGACCTGCTTGCAAAGGTCAGAGAAGTAGGAAAAAAGAAACTTGCAATAGGAAACGCCCAGGATAGCTTTGTTATGGAGGCTGCAAAGCAGGCTCATGACAGAGGCATAGTAGATGTGGTGATGACAGGTGATGCAGACAAGATATCCGCCATAGCAAAGGATATCGGCATGGACCTCAGTGAATACGAAGTGATAGATGTAAAGGAGCCCATGGAGGCAGCCCTCGCAGCGGTAAAGCTGGTGCATGACGGCAAGGCTGACATCTACATGAAGGGACTTCTTGATACAAAGAGCTTTTTGAAGAGCATACTGGACAAAGAGGTGGGCCTGCGTACCGGAAAGCCTCTTTCCCATGTGGCTGTTTTTGAGATAGAAGGAATAGAGCAGCTTCTGTTCCTGACTGACGTGGCTTTTGTGCCCTATCCCACTCTGGAGGATAAGGTAAGTCTCATAAATAATGCGGTCAACGTGGCTCACGCCTGCGGCATAGAGAATCCCAAGGTGGCTCCCGTGGCTGCTGTTGAGGTGGTAAATGAGAAGATGCCCGTTACCGTTGAGGCGGCAGAGCTCACCAGGATGAATGAGGCAGGTGAGATCACCGGCTGTATCGTGGACGGTCCCCTGTCGGTGGATCTGGCTATCTTCCCCGAGGCTGCAAAGCACAAGGGAGCTACTGACCGTAAGATTGTTGGAGATGCGGATGTGATCCTCTTCCCCGATATCCATGCAGGAAATATTGCATACAAGTTCCTGGTACATACCACAAAGTTCAAGAACGGATGCATCCTGGCCGGCACTTCTGCCCCCGCCATCCTGACATCACGTTCCGATTCCACCGAGACCAAGGTGAATTCCATCGCCCTGGCAGCAGTGGTGGCAGCAGCGAAGAAATGATCTGTTTAAAGGAGAAGATATGATAAAGAGTTTGATAATCAATCCCGGTTCCACATCCACAAAGCTGGGGGTATTCGAAGACGAGAATCTGATCTTTGAGGAGACCCTGCGTCATACCACCGAAGAGCTTAAGCCTTTCAACCTCATTGTGGACCAGGTTGAGTTCAGAAAAAAGATAATCCTTGATTTCCTCAGGGAAAAAGATGTGGACATCAATTCATTTAACATGATCGTCGGAAGAGGCGGCATGTTAAAGCCCGTGCCCGGCGGCACATACAAGACCACCGACGAGCTGGTGCATGACCTTAAGATCGGCTTTTCCGGACAGCATGCCTCAAACTTAGGCGGTATCCTTGCCAGGGATATAGGCGATTCCATAGGAGTACCTTCCTTCATAGTGGATCCCACCGTGGTGGATGAGATGGAAGAAGAGTCCAGGTTTTCAGGAAGCCCCGAGCTTCCCAGGATATCAGTGTTCCACGCCCTTAACCAGAAGGCTGTGGCCCGCAGGTATGCAAAGGAAAACGGCAAAAAATACGAAGATCTGAACCTTATCGTGGTCCATATGGGCGGCGGCGTATCCGTAGGACCCCATAAAAAGGGCAAGGTCATAGACATTTTTAACGCCCTTGACGGTGATGGTGCATTTTCGCCTGAGAGAGCGGGAGCAGTGCCCGTAGGTGCTCTGGTAAGGCTCTGTTTTTCCGGGAAATACGATCAGGGACAGGTCATGAAGATGCTGGTGGGAAACGGCGGTTTCAACGCGTATCTGAACACCAACGATATGAGGGAAGTCTCAAAAATGGCCGAGACCGATGAAAAGGCAGCTACCCTTAAGCGTGCCTTCATAAGACAGGTGGCCAAGGATATAGGCGCCATGGCTGCAGTGCTCAAGGGACAGGTGGATCAGATCATCGTTACCGGCGGTATCGCATATGACAAGGACGTGGTAGCAGGACTTAAAGAGGCCTGCGAATGGATCGCTCCTTTCACCGTATATCCCGGAGAGGATGAGCTCCTGGCATTGGCACAGGGCGGACTTCGTGTGATGAACGGACAGGAGGAAGCAAAGGACTACGCCTCGGTATAGACAAAAGCGTACTTTTTTGCTAATATCTGACGTATATCCGCTCAGGTGGCCGATCATCCACTGTCTGAGGAACGAAGTGATGACGCATCAATAACGAGAAAAAAATATGAAGACTGTGATCTTAGCCGGAGGCTTTGGCACCAGGATCAGCGAGGAGAGCCATCTTCGCCCCAAGCCCATGATCGAGATCGGCGAAAAGCCCATCCTCTGGCATATTATGAAATTGTATTCACATTACGGACATAACGAGTTTATCATCTGCTGCGGTTATAAGCAGCATATGATAAAGGAGTGGTTTGCGGATTATTATCTGTATAACTGTGATGTCACCTTTGATTTTACGGATAATAACCGCATGACCGTCCATAATAACGTGACCGATCCCTGGAAGGTGACCCTGGTGGATACAGGGCTTAATTCCATGACCGGAGGCAGGATAGGACGGATACAGAAATATGTGGGTGAAGAGCCTTTCTTCCTGACCTACGGAGATGCTGTCAGTGATGTGAACCCCGATGATGTGCTTTCCTTCCATAAAAGATCCGGCAAGAAGGGGACTATAACCGCCATTAACGTAGATCAGCGGTTCGGAGTCATAGATATACGGGAAGACGGCAGTGTAAACGCCTTCAGGGAGAAAAATGAGACCGATTCCGCCTGCATAAACGGCGGTTTCATGGTGATGGAGCCCGAGGTTTTCCGGTATATCACCGGGGATGAGTGTATCTTTGAAAAGGACGTGCTGCCCAGGCTGGCGGCCGAGGACCAGCTCTCAGCCTATTCACATGATGGCTTCTGGCAGTGCATGGATACAGCCAGGGAGCTTAAACGGCTGGAGGAAATGTGGCAGACAGGCAAAGCGCCCTGGAAGGTCTGGTAGACGACCGGCCGGGTTATTCGAAGTAACGGTTAATGAGTAAAAAAAAGATCGGAAAAAAGGAAAGTGTAAAGCACACTCCGGCTCAGTGGATCGCATATGTGTATCTGCTCCTGATGCTCGGGGTGTTTCCTTTGTTTTACACGGATAATTATATAAATATCATGGAGTCAAAGTGGTATGTATTCATGATACCTACCATGATCGCTCTTGTATCCATAGCTGTATTGCAGATCGTGACGGCGGTCAGGACAGGGAAAAAGCCTGATGTGATGGCGGTCGGAACAATGCCGTCCTATTGCAAGTTCCTGCTTTTCTTTTTTGTGGTTCTCATGATCTCCTGGACCGGTACTTTTTTTATCGGCCTTGGGAAGGAGAGCTTTTTCGGAACCATGGGAAAGCTTTCCGGCACATTTTTATATCTTACGCTGATGGCTGCTTTCGTCGTCATAACGGCCTACGCCCGTTTTGACAATGTGGTAAAGCATGTATTCCTGTGGTGTAATTTTATCGTATTCTTTCTGGCGCTTCTCAATCATTTCATGGTGGATCCCCTTAATATGTATGTGAACCTGGATCCCGAGCAGTATTGGATGTTCTGCTCCACCATGGGCAATATCAATGTGCTCTCCGGTTATTTTTCGGTATTTGTACCCATAACCGCTGCGCTGTTCATCTGGTCTGACAATATGGATGAATCCCTGATGCTGGGGCTGATCATGACCGTGAGCTTCATGGGCCTTGTCGCGGCAAACGGCGACGCCGGGATCCTGGGCGTGCTGGGTGCCTTTATCGTGCTTTTGTGGTTTTCATTCTCCGATATAAAAAGACTCACCAGATTCTTTTTCTCGGCAGCTGTATTTTTTACCGCTGCGGCTGTGGTGGGAAATATGGATGACAGCTTTGCCGATACCGTGAAGGACGCACTGGACACGCTGCCTGCATTCATCTCAGGATCGGCTGTGAACAGGGTGGGTACCGCAGTCTGCTGGGGATTGTTCCTCCTGCTTTTGATACTTGGCAAAAAGAAAAAAGAAGCGGATCTTAAAAAGATCAGAAATGTGCTGTTCGGGATACTTGCTGCGGTCTTTGTCCTGATAATGGCTGTGTTTGTGTATTTTTCGGCAGTGGACACACAGAAGGATCTGGGAAGCTGGGAGACTTATTTAAGGTTCTCCGATCTGTGGGGCTCATCCAGAGGCTTTACCTGGAAACGAACCATGATCATGTATCTTCAGCATTACAATATTTTCCAAAAGCTCTTTGGTTACGGGCCGGATCTTCTGATCGAGCCCTATCACACTTATTTTCACGACCAGATCATGGAAAAGATGGGTGCGTATCTGGCGGATGCACATTCCGAGTTTTTCCAGATCCTGGCCAGTATGGGCCTTATGGGCGTCATCGGTTATTTCGGCTTCATGATGACGGCTCTTAAAAGTCTGCTGAAAAAAGCATCCGGACTGACCGATGGTCAGATCAAAGGGGCTTCTGTCTTTGTCATAGCAGCCTCGGCCGGTGTTTTCGGTTATATGATCCAGGGACTTCTGTGTTCCCCCCAGCCCATTTCCACTCCCGTTGTCTTTGTGGTTATGGCTCTTGCCCTGGCACGGGCTTCATGAGCCCGTACCGTCGTATTTTCGCGCTCCCAGCATCCAGAATTTATAACTGAGCCAGAAAAAGAAGATCCCGAAAACAGGGGAAAGCTTTGATAAGAGCGGGATCTCATCGGGCCGGAGCAGTACCAGTCCCGGATAATAGGCGATGAAAGCTATGGGTATGACAAAGGTGAAGATCACCTTGAATATGCCGTCAAAAATGCTGACGGGATATCTGGCGTAATCCTTGAACCTGAACATGACTACCATGACGAAGCCCGAATGCTGGATCCAGAAGCAGGTGGCGGCGGCGGCGTTCATGATGGCTATCATGAACAGGGAAGCCGTGATGAGCAGCAGAAGGAGCTTTGCCATGGTCCCAAAGGTCACGGGAATGTCAAGATGTGCCCAGGAATAGACCAGCACTCCGACGCCGAAGGCCAGCTGTCCCAGTCCCTTTATATCAAACACCTCGGATATGAAGTAAAAGAAGATGTTTATGGGGCGGAAACAGTATTTAATAAAATCCCCGGATTCCACCACATACCTCAGATTCCAGTTGTTGTCAAACAGGCACTGGAGCGGAGTGAGGGCTATGAGTGAAAAACCGTAGAGAAACAGCATCTCATGGTAGCTCCATCCGTTTATGGACGGGAAATTCTTAAACAGGATGTAAAAAGACATGAATCCCACCACGTTGGTAAGGAGCATGCCGAAGGTGGATATGATAAAATCCGACCGGTAGCTCATCTTGCTCTTCAGATCCTGGATCATCACCATACGGTATATGCGTGCGTAGAAGCCAAAGCTTCTGGCATTTTTTTTGATAGTGTTATCGTTCATCATCAGCCTCCGTTTACGGTTATCCTTCTGACGGAAAATTCCCAGAATACCTTTGATATCAGTGACAGGGCCACGCACCACAGAAGCTGCAGCCCCAGCATCATAAAGACGCCTGAACCGGGAGTATATCCTTCCTTTTCCAGCAATATGTTAAGAGGAGTATCATAGATACACCTGAAGGGCATGAATTCCACCAGGTGCCGCAGTTTTTCCGGGAAAAATACCAGGGGAATGGTGGCTCCCGAAAGCAACAGGACTATGCTCTCCTTTACTATGTTGATCCCCCAGGTGGACTCCGTGTACAGGCAGATGGTGGCCACAAACATCTCAATGAAGAAATTGACCAGAAGTGCCAGCACTACGGAGACGATGAAGAGGATCAGGTTGAACCCCAGATGTATGGCTCCGTGGGTGATAAAAAATACCACGATAAAGGTGGGCAGGAAGGTCAGGAAAAAGGTCATCACATTGTTCCCGAAGAAATTGAAAAATGTGAACACCCTGAAGTTCATGGGCTTTAACAGATCGAGAACGATGGCTCCCGTCTGTATCGACCTGCTCATGTTCCAGACGATGTACATCTCAAGGAAATTGAAGAGCGCCGTGGCCAGGACCAGATATATGATGGTATCGGTGAAGGTCATCCCGTTCACCACATCGCTGCCGCTGGAGGCATAAATGGCCTTCCACAGGTAGTATACCAGCGTCAGATATATCAGGTTGCCCAGTATGGTGACAAAGGTCCCCAGGCGGAAATGCAGCTCCTGGATGATCCCTGCTTTAGTCAGTGCCAGATATTTTCTCATTTTTATCCGTCTCCCCCTCATAGATCTTTTTTATGACTTCTTCTGTGGTTATCTCTTCAAGCTTGATGTCCAGTATCTTTCCCTTCTTCTGATATTCACAGATCACGCTCATGACGTCGGTCTTTGACTCGTCTATCAGCCTTTCGGCCCATACATCCCCGGGCAGCCTCAGCTTCAGAGTCCTGTAGGACCCGAAATAGGTCTTCAGATGCTCCATGTCATTGTCATATATCATCCTGCCGTGGTCTATGATGACGATGCGTTCACACAGGGCGTCCACATCTCCCATATCGTGGGTGGTGAGGATGACGGTAGTCTTTTTTCTCCGATTGAGTTCCTTTATCAGCTCACGTATCTTTGCCTTCATTGACACGTCCAGACCGATGGTGGGCTCATCCAGAAAAACGATCTGCGGATCGTGCAGGAAGGCAGCCAGTATATCGCTTAAGGTCCTCTGACCCAGGGACATCTGTCTTACGGTTTTGTGAAGGAGGGGCTTTAAGTCCACAAGCTTTTCATACAGCTCCATCATCTCACTGTAATCATCGTCGCTTATCAGATATATCTCCTTTAACAGTTTGAAGGATTCTATGAGGGGCAGTGACCACCACAGCTGGCTTCTCTGACCGAATACCACGCCGATGTTCTCTGCGTTTTTCGCCCTGTTTTTGTAGGGGACGCAGTCGTTTACAAAGATCTCGCCTCTGGTGGGCTCCAGTACGCCGGTCATCATCTTGATGGTGGTGGATTTGCCCGCGCCGTTGGGACCCAGATATCCCACTATCTGTCCGGCGGGTATTTCCACCGATATGTCATCCACTGCGGTCACGGTCCTGTAATCCCTGGAAAAGAGATCCATGATGCTTCCCTTCAGTCCTTCGTGTCTGTTCAGGACCTTAAATTCTTTTGTGATCCCCTTCATTATTATGGCATTGTCATTTTTCATATCCCATCTCCTTGAAACTGTTCAGGAAATAATCCGGCAAAAAGATCAGGCGTCCTTGAATATTTTTATGATTTGGATTATACTCCTTGTGAAAAGTAAAAAATAGCCATAAAATTCCATGTTTTTATAACAATTTTATATAGGGGGTGGAAAATAGTGATAAATGAATACAAAGGACTGGTCAGGACCAGAGAGGATGGATCGGAGATAGTCAATTATGATGATGCCTCATTTCCCTCATATATTTATGACGGTTATGTGTACAGCGGATGTACCTGGGAGAGGGTCCCCCATTTTCATAAAGATATCGAGCTTCTCAGCGTGCATTCGTCCTGTATGGGATATTCGGTAAACGGGACGAATATTTTTCTTGAAAAGGGAGATACCGTATTTGTCAACTCCGACCAGCTGCATTATTCTTATGCAACTCCCCCCCGTGAGGGAAGATATGTTATAGCCGTCATGCATCCCAGGATACTCTGCGCGAATTACGCGGTGGAAGCCAAAGCGGTATTGCCCGTCATTTCGAATAAGAAAGTGCCTTTTATCCATTTCAGGAACGGAGACAGGGATGCGGCCAAAATGCAGGAGCTGATGCTCTTTTTATACAGGCAGGCTCATGGCAATGAATTTCTTATCACAAAGACATTTTTTGAGATATGGGAGCTCATCATGGTACGTGTGAATGAGACGGGTGAGTTCAGTAATGATGATATGGCAAACCGGGGCGTACATAACGATGTCCTCAAAGCGATGATGAATTATGTGGACAAGAATTACATGAACAATATCACCCTGAGCGAGATCGCTTCTGCCGGAGGAGTCAGCAGGTCTTTGTGCAATTCCATCTTTAACAGATATACCCAGATGACTCCGATAGAGTACATTATGCACTTCAGGACCAGGAAGGTGGCGGATCTTCTTCAGTCAGGGGATATGCCCATGTCCCGGATAGCTGAACTGACAGGTTTTTCCAACGCCAGTTACATGACTGAGACTTTTAAAAAATTCTATAAATTTACTCCCCGGGAGTATAAAAAATCCGTGCAGGGCTGAGCAAAGTATTCAAAAAGGTGTAGACTTATCATCTAAAAACCTATATAATGAAAGGCGGTACTTTGAATCGGTATGACAGTATGGATAAGGATAAAAAAAGCGTACTTAAGGCTCTGACGATGATCAGCCAGTTTGGGATAAACATGCTGGTGCCTATAGTAATTTGTGTTTTTATCGGGATAAAGGCGGATCAGCTTTTTCACACTTCTTTCATTGTGATCATCCTTTTCTTTCTGGGGGCCGCAGCGGGCTTCCGCAACATATTCATCATGTCAAAGGATATATATGGCTCAGACACAGGGAAAAGAAAACACTGAGTTTGACACCTTGAAGGAGCTTATCGCAGGGATCCTGATCTGGGCTTTGGCCGGACAGGGAGTGATAGTGCTTTTGCTGCGGGGCAGAGCCCCACAGGGCCTTCCTTATTCATCGGTCTGCTGGTGGCTCGGCGTTATGGTGGCCCTTATCTGGGCGGTGCATATGTGCCTCGGGATGAGGGAGGCCTTTGTCCTTAACGAAAGCGCTGCCGTGGCCAGGATGCGGTTTCATGTTATCATCAGATATGCAGTGGCTCTCATCGTGATGCTTCTGATATATCTGTACATTAAAAAATATTTTGATGAGAAAATGCTGATATACGCCACAGCCTATGTACCCGGCATAATGGTACTGAAGGCAGGCGCATATACGCAGCCTCTTATCCGGTGGATAAGGCGCCGGACAGGCTCTTTTGACGGGAGTCCTGAGGCAGAAAAGGAGCAGGAGAATGGGTAATGTTGTATTGTTGACGGGGACCGACGATCTCGGTTTCATGATCAAGGGTATCTTCACTTATAATTTCTTCGGACATGAGGTATGGATCACCACCACCCATGTCTGTCTTCTCATAGTGATGCTGGTCATCATCGGTTTCTGCATCGCCGCGAATATCTGCATCAAAAAGGCTCAGGCCGTACCTTCGGGTTTTCAGAATGTGGTGGAGTTGGTAGTAGAGCTGCTGGACGGCATGGTCTCATCCTCCATGGGAAAGGCCGCCGGCAAGTTCGCGAATTACATCGGCACCCTTTTCATTTTTATCTTTATCAGCAATATATCGGGACTTTTCGGACTTCGTCCCCCCACAGCGGATTATGGCGTGACCCTGCCTCTCGGCGTCATCACTTTTTGCATGATCCTCTTCAATAAGCTTAAGTATCAGAAGCTTTCCGGCTTTATCAAAGGACTTTGCGAGCCCTGGCCTTTCTGGGCTCCCATCAATATAATCGGCGACGTGGCGGTGCCTATTTCGCTCTCGCTCCGTCTTTTTGCAAACGTGCTTTCAGGCACGGTCATGATGGCTCTGGTATACGGCCTGTTAAGTATGGTGGCCTATGCCTGGCCTGCAGCATTGCATGTATATTTTGACCTGTTTTCGGGTGCTATCCAGACATATGTGTTCTGTATGCTCACGATGACCTATGTCACGGATGCCATCGGCGACGGGTTGGATGATACTGCTGTTCAGAGTAAGGCATGATATTTTGGCAGTTGAACAGTGAAATGAATTAATTAAGGAGGACAATCACATGGATGGAAGTACAGGAATTTCGGGAGCAGATCTCATAAAGGCTTGCTCAGCCATAGGTGCGGGACTTGCCGTTATCGCAGGTATCGGACCCGGTGTAGGTCAGGGTATCGCCGCAGGTTATGCAGCATCGGCAGTGGGACGTAACCCCGGAGCCAAGGGAGAGATCACCTCTACCATGCTTTTGGGACAGGCAGTTGCCGAGACCACAGGTCTCTACGGTCTGCTTATCGCTATGTTACTGCTTTTCGTAAAGCCGCTGTTGAACGACTGATACACATCCTTTCAAAAGAAAGAGAAGAAAGGAGGATAGGTCGTGGAACGATTATTTAATCTGGATATCCAGCTGATCAGCGACTCCTGCCTTACGCTCATTGCAGTATTCGTTCTGGTTCTGGTGGCATCCAACCTGCTGTTCAATCCTGTCCGCGAATTCATGAAGAAGCGCCGGGAGAGGATAGCGGAGGATCTGGAGGATGCCCGCAAAAACAGTGAAGAAGCTGCGGCGTTAAAGGCTGAATACGAGAACAAGCTTAAGGATATCGAAAAGGAGGCCGAGCGCATTCTTTCCGAGGCACGCCATAAGGCGGTAGAGGGCCAGAAGAGAGTTAATGAGGAGGCCAAGGCTGAAGCTGAGCGTATCATAGCCCAGGCCAGAAGAGAAGCCGAACTGGAAAAGGAAAAGGCAGCTGACGAAGTGAAGCAGCAGATGATAGATATAGCTTCCCTGATGGCCGGAAAGGCAGTGGGAGAGGCTATAGACATAAAGATCCAGGATTCTCTTGTGGAGAAGACACTCAGTGAAATGGGAGAGAGTACATGGCTAAGCTGATTGCCCGGACGTACGGTCAGGCTCTGTTTGAGCTGGCCTGCGAAAACAATAAAACAAAAGAGCTGTTTGATGAGGCCGGAGTGATACGCAGCGTTCTTGATTCGGATACTGATCTGATGCGCTTCATGAAGCATCCCGGCATCCTTCAGGAGGAAAAGCAGAAGCTCATAGAGGATTCCCTTAAGGGACGTATCAGTGATGAGCTGCTGGGATTTCTGGTGATCCTGGTCCAGAAGGAGCGCTTCGAAAAGGCTGATGAGATACTCGCCTATTTCGAGGAACAGGTCAGACATCTGCAGGGAACAGGCTCTGCTACGGTCACTTCTGCCATGGAGCTGACAGCGCAGCAAAAGGAAAGCATAAGAGAAAAACTCCTCTCCACCACCGGATTTAAGGAAATGGAGATCGAGTATGTAACGGATGCGTCTCTTATCGGCGGCATCACCGTGAGAGTCGGTGACAGAGTCGTGGACGGCAGCATCAAAATGCGACTTAACACATTAAGGAAAGAAATGAAGAAAGGTGCGTAATTTCTATGAATCTCAGACCTGAAGAAATCAGTTCGGTGATAAAAGAACAGATCAAAAGATATTCTGCGCAGCTTGAAGTTTCGGATGT
>JAEEGL016840511.1_pt1 | contig 11231 bp, 2 predicted proteins | sample 9134231 | NCBI WGS metagenome assembly JAEEGL01 (sample SAMN16246548, study PRJNA631951) | gut metagenome | biome: gut microbiome; feature: rumen; material: fiber-attached | host: Bos | place: Iran: Karaj | collected 2018-10
CTTCTGTTTGATGTTTAATAATTATACTTGTGTCTTTTCTTTCAAATTTAACAACTATGTGTTTGTCTTCAATCATATTCTCAAATAATGGTAATGTATATGTTCCATCATTTGCTGGAGTAAATTCTATTGGATTTCCATTAATTGTAATACTTGTAATTTTATATCCACTGTCTGGAGTCGCTTTAATTTCTTTTGTTGAATCGTAAGTGTGGATTACTGTTTCATATGGATTTTCATTTTGTCCACTGATAGTTCCACCTACACCATCAACTTCTGTAGTTATTATATGTTCTACTAATTCGAACTCTACTACAATATGCTTGTCTTCTGTCATTTCTTCAAATTTAGGCATACTGTATTCATTGTATACATCATTTGGTAACTCTTGCTCTACATCATTTATAGTGATACTCTTTATCTTATATCCAGCTTCTGGAGTTATTACAAGGTCTTTTACACTATCTCCTTTATGATTTACTTCTTCATATGGATCTTGACCTTGTCCTGAAATAGTTCCTCCTTGTCCATTTACATCGGTTGTTATTTTATGTTTTACTATAGTATTTGTAATAGTATTTCCATCAATAGATTTTGTATAACCTGTTAAATCATTTTCGTTAACTTCAACTTCATCTACTGTGTACTCAATTACTTGACCAGTTGTATCATAAAGTGCTAAGTTTTCAAAAGTATATACTTTTTCATTTACTGTGTTATCTACATCTACAACTAGTTCTTGTACTACTGTAGTACCATTTTTAACTTGAAGTTTGATTTGAGCTGGTCTTGTAGCATTTTCATTTGAGTTATCTGACCAAATTTTTGTTACTTCTATATTTGTTTTATCTTCTGGTACTGTAAATGTATTTGTAATAGTATAAGTTGCTTGATCTATTTGTTTAGAATAGAATTTTAAGTCGTCTGTATTTACTTCTACCTCATCTATTGTGTAAGTAATTTCTTGTCCATCTTCATCATAATATGGAAGGCCATAAATAGTATCTGTAATATTATCATCTTGAGTTACATCTATAATCTTTTCTTTTATTATTGCATCACCATTTTTAGCCACTATTTTAATTTTTTCTGGACGTTTAGAATATTCATTTGAGCCGTCTTCCCATTGTTTAGTGAATGTTATCTCTTTAGTTATTTCTGGTACTCTGTATGTGTTATTAACAGTCACCTCAACTTGTAATGTATCGTTATCTATGTTAAATGATATTTCATTATCATAGAATTCTAAATCATTACTGTTAACTTCTTTTTCTACAAATGAAATTTTACTCAAATCATATGGAGTTCCATTTTCATCTGTGCTATCAAACACAAATGATGTCATCCAGCTATTTTGTAAACTGTCACCAGTCATATTTATTTCTCTTAGAACTTCTGTGTTATATAGCATTTCTACTATAATAGCACTCGGTCTTTTCTCATTAATGTTATTGTTATCGTCCCAATTTTTATTTATTGTTACATTGTATTGTTTTGGAATAAATGTAACAACTATATGTTTATCTTCTGTCATGTTTATGAATTTAGGCAATGTATAGGTGCCATCTTCTTCAGGTTCAATATCTACACTATTGTTATTAATAGTAACTGTATTTATTCTGTAACCATTATCTGGTTCTATTTTAATTATTTTTTCGCTATTTTTTCCATGTTGAACAACTTCATATGGATCTTGTCCATCTCCTGAAATTGTTCCTCCATTTCCTTGAACTTCTGTTGTTATTTTATGTTCTGCTAAATTATAATAATAAATTACTTCTGTGTAAGTATCTTCAATTGTTCCACTAGTGTTACCAGAATCGCCAACCACTACATATTTTTCATCTATATTAGGTGGTGTAGCTGCATTAGTTGTATATTCATATCCCATAGTAACAGTTTGCACTTCATCTGGTGCTAAGCTATACTCTGTTCCCTCAAGGTAATGATGAACAATTAATGTTGGAGTTTTTGGTACATAGTAATAATTAACTATTTGTTTTTCTTCTGTAAATACTCCAATTTTATTATCTGGTAAAATTAGATTTCCATATTCATCTTCCTCTAATGTATATCCTTGTATATCTGCATGCGGTTTAGTAGTATAGTCTTGCCCGATTTCACCATAAAGATTAGCTGTTGGTGCTATTTTTGTATCAGTTCCTTTAATATAATGATTAACCTCAACTTCTGCACTTATAGGTTCAAAATGTACACCTACTATAATATTTGATTTTACATTTTCAAAAATAGGAAGTGTATATGCTCCATTTTCATCAAATGAATCTGGCACTATTTCTCCTTGTCCTAAAAACTCAATTGAAGACTGATCATCAAACGATCCATTAAAATAAGCATATAATATTTTTGAAATTCGATATCCTTCTGTTGGTTGACATTTAATTTGGATTGTTGAATTATCTCCATCTTTGACTTTTTCAATATGTTTCTGTTGATTGTTGTATGTCATTGCTTCGCCTTCAGTCCAACCTGTAATGTTTCCAACCACTGAATCATTAGGATTTAAATATGTTGTATAAATGTTATGTTTTATTGCTTCTTTTTCATTTTCAATTACTAATGTATTAGTTTCTGGATAATCATACATATCAACCTCGTGATATATGATTTTGTTATATCCTTTGTCTTTAATTTCATTATTTGAATTTGTGTTTGCATATACTATATATTTTGTATCTTCAGGATCAGTTGTGTCTATTTCTAGTTTATCTATCTTGATTGCATATTCTGTTTCATTATTTATTGTTAGATTGTTTACTGTTTTTTTAATTTTAGAATCAATATCATTTATTCCTCTTACGAAAATAAGTTTACCATTTGCATCATATTTTAATAAATAAGATTCTGTCCAAATCTTGTTGTTATAATAGTAATAACTTGAAGATGAAGCTCCTGAGGTTGAGCCCATTCGTTCTGGACTGTAATAGTATAAAATGTTATAAGTCATCACAAACGAACCATCTTCTTGTTCAATTATATTATCTATCCATACACTTCCATCTCTAGGACGTGCTTGAAGTTTATTCTCCCAAATAGTATTAAAATTATCATCAATTACTTTTATAGTACTTCTGTCATTTATCATGTATCTATTATTTGAAATCTTATTAAGCTCTATTACTTTATCTGTATCTACCCCAGTATATCCTTCAAATTGGCCATTTTCAATATTGTACTTAAACATAATATATTGTTTATCTATATCTGTTATTTCTACTGTTCCGTTAAGGACTATGCTGTTATTATTATGCACAAGTATAGTTAGAAAATCTTCTTTAGATTCAATTTTTTCGATATCTGCATGAGCTATTATTTGATAAGAAGTTAAATCATAATTTTCATCATATTCTAAAAATACGTAGTTATAATAATCATCGCTAGATGTATTGATAACTGTTCCATCATCTAAAGTTAATTCTGTTTCAACTCTAACGATAACTAGAGTTTTTTCTCCTAAATCTATGATAGAATGCGTATCTATATATTCTCCTGAGTACTTTTCTATAACTTTTGTTGTATCACCACTTACATCTAATACTACAGTTTTTCCGACATCTGATTCTTGGAAAGTATATCCAAGAAGAGTATTTCCTACTATTGAAGAGTTTTCAACTTCAAATGATACTTTACCATTATCATAATTATATATATGAGTTCCTTTATAAAAATCCATATTAAGAACATTTAAATCTTTATCTAATTCAACTTTTATTGTGTTTGCTCCAGTTTGAGATGAGTTTGCTACATAAGTTTCTCCAAAAATTGTATTATTGCCATTATATATCCATCTTGAAAAATATGCATATAATTTTCCATCTTTTTCTTCTAATCTTGTGTTACCATATTCTTCATTACGTTTACTATTTATAATGTTTAAATTTTCATCAAATTTAATTAGTAATTGACCATAATAATCTTCTTCATTAATTTCATAATCCATATAATCATAAAAGAAGACATTGTTATCATCTATAATGAAGTTATCCTTGCTTATATTTATTTCATAGTAATCTTGGAATAATACATAACCTGTTATTATTCCTTCACTATTCTTCTTATAAAGAATAGCATTGTATCTAGCATTTGATTGAATATTTACATTACTTGCTTCATCAACAAATGAATCTTTAAAATATTCTATATAATATCCTTTTCCTAATTCAATAATCTCGTTTTGTAGTGGTTCTACTTCAATTGGTTCTACTAATTCGCTACTTAGAAATTCTAGTGCTTTGTGTTTGTCATATGATGAACCAAATCCTAGCTTAATCGGATCTGTTGCTTTATATCCTTCAGGTGTAACTTCTCTTAATTCATATTTACCACTATTTATAGATTCATTAATTTCTCCATTTTCATCTGTTACAAATCTTAAGCCACTATCTCTTCCATATGATACTTCAATATTTTTAACTATTGCCCTATCTACGTTATTAGCATAAAACTCGATTATATATTCTCCTTCTTGTAGTTCTATTTCTTCACTTTCAAAAATGTTTTGTTCAATCATTCCTGAATAAACAATACCATCAAGGCTCTTATAAGAAACAGCTTCGCCCTGATTTCTTTCAGATATAGAGTAATAGAATGAGCCTGTTGATTCGCTTATTTCAGGTATCCATTCAAATTTGATAGTTCCTTCTTCGGGTAATGTAAATTGGAAATCAATTTCTCCAAATGAATAATCTTGATTAATAAACTCATAATAATTATCTTCTTCACTAAATCTTTTGTTGTAAATTTTGGTTAATGGAACTATTGTTTTTTGTGAATCTTCACCAATTTCTTGCCCATCATCGCTATATAAATAAAATTCAACATTTGGCATTGGTTGGCCTGTTTCTTTATCTATTTTCGTTATTTTAAAGTTAGAAATATTTATAATTTTTATAATGAATGTATTATTTTCTTGGTCAAATTCATATTCTACTTCGTTATTATCAAGGGTATTAATAGCAAGTTCATTTCCTTCTTTTTTTATACTAAATGAAATTGTTTCTGTATTAACCTTAAAACCATCCGGTGCATATGTTTCTCTTATTGTATATGTTGCATCTTGATCCTTGTTTTCATCATAAATGTAAAGCCCTTCAACGTTTATTTTACCATTAGCATCTGTTTCATAAACTCTATTGTTAATTGTAGGACCATTTACTACAAATTTTACACCTTTTATTGGTTCATTTGTTCCATCTTTATATTTTTGAACCTCAAAATTATATGTAGGAATTTTTTCATTAGTGTAATCTATATTTATTGTTGGTCTATTTTCTCCTGTTTCTACACTTATATTTGGATTATCTACGAATTCTCCAGATATAATATTTAATTCTAGGTTTTCACCATTTCTTTCAACTTTAAATTTTATATCTTCTCCACGAATGTAATATCCCTTAGCTTCTACTTCTCTTAATGTATACTCATTTTCTGGTATTAATCCTTCTACGTTAAGTATTCCTTCTGAATTTGTAGTAAATATTCTATTAGAATATCCTCCACCATTTAGAGAAAATCTTACATCTGCAAGTCCGTTTCGTGAACTTTCATCATATTTTACTAATCTTAAATTACATTTCACTTCATTTTCTGTTTGAATTTTAACCAAACTATCATTTTCTATAGTTGGGTCTGATTTTAGACTTCCAGAAAGTACATTTATACTTAATGATTCACCATCTGGACTACTTGTTGTGAAACTAATTTCATTAGGATCATATACATAATCTGAATTTGCTCTTAATTCTTTAAGCTTATATTGTCTTCCGGCATATAAATCTGTAAATACTAGTTTTCCTTCTTCGTTTGTTGATTTTGTAAATGATTCATTAGTAGATACATCTGTAATCTTATATAGTGTGTTAGGAATCATTTTTGATGATCCTTTTTCATATTTGCTCAATTCTAAATTATATTTTTTAACTATTCTTATACCAAGTTTATTTGGCTCAGTTTGAGTATAATATTTTCCTTCAACAGTATTAATTGCATAATATATTGCGTGATCTGCATATGATATTTGATTTATTCTTGCATTTTCATCAATTTCAATATCATAACTAAACTCATATCTTGTGCCATTTGGCATACTATAGTCTCCAAAGTCTATAAGATAGCTCTTAATTTTTGAAAAATCTTCAGGGTCTGTTTTCCAGTCATTTGCTCTAGCTTCTATATCATTTGTAACTTTCTCTTGTGTTGAATAGTATATTGTAACTACATCTTCAAGTTCTTCTGGAACAACTATTCTTCCAAAAATTTTAGTATCAAATTCAGATCCCATATCTCTAGTATTTATTGGATATGTATTTCCAATATTTGGTATTTTTCCAATTATTTTTGTATCTGTAATTGTTGAACTATAGTTATTAAATACTTTTATTGTAACTTTAGCACTTTGTTGACCAGGCTTTTTAGCTACATCTGCTATATTTGGTGCTAATGTTATACTATCGCTATCATCATACTCACTTAATTGTTGTGATGTTATTAATGTTGATGGTGATATGAATTTTATTGTATTTGTTGTATGTAATATTTTTTCATCATTATTACCATTGTAGTTTATATCATAATTATCGCTTTCTGCTTTAGAAGTATAGTAATTTTTACATGCACCATTTTCAGCATATAAGTGTATAGTTTCTGTTTTTGATATTACAGCTGGATCGCATGCTAAATCTGTATTAATGAAAATTACTACATCTTTTGGTTCTTCGTTTGAAGTATAAACCTTTATTGCTTTACAGCCGTCAACTTCACATATTTCATAACTATCTACTGTAACATTTGCACTTACACTATTGATGTCAACATAGTAAATATCTTCTGGTAATTTTAGTAAGAAAATACCATCTTTCCATTTACTTTTTACAATTCCATCAGATGCTGTATCAATTGTAAATGTTATATTTTCTTGCATTATTTGTGTAGAAATCCATTCTTTATCTACACTAACATTTGCTATTGAATAAGGGAATAAATAAGCTGCTGAGTTTAATTCTGAATTTACTCTAACGATTTCTCCATCATCAAATAGCATACTTCCTTCTATACCAGTACTAATAGATTTTATATTTTCAAATTCTTCAAAAGTATGGTCATTTACTATTAAATTATCATTTAAAGTTTTTGTATGATTAATTCTAGCATATGTATCTTTACCATATTTACTTGTAATAACTTTTACATGTGTTATTGGTTGGCTATAAACGTATGGGTTTCTAGAATCATAAGTAGTCAATTCTTGTCCTTCAAATCTTTTGATTAATTCATTAGAATCTGCGTCATATACTTCTACCCAACCATCTTCACCTAGTAGTTTTTTGATATTACTAAATGAAATAGCTTTAAATTTGCTATAATTGTCGATACTTTCAGAAGAACCATCGATATTGTTAAACATGTCATTAGGATTGCTTGGATCTTCTATAAGAATCAATCCTGCATCAGCAGGTTGTGAACCTGTATTAATAATCCAATCTACTTTATATAAATCTTCTTTTTCTTGAGAAGTAATTAAACCATTGTATATGTTTAAAGGAAGTTCTTTTGATATTGCTCTTTTTGAATATCCATCTGGATCATTATAGTATTCACCTATTTCAACTTCAACTCTAACATTTCTTCCATATGGTCTTCTATATGTTACGCTTCCTATATCTTGTACATCAGAATAATATGGATTATCAAATTCTTCATTGCTATTATTGAATCCATTGTATATTGCTTTTATTGGGAATGAAATTGCTATTCCATCTCCTCCAACAGCTTGATATGCTTCAAATGGATATGTTACTTCTATTTTGTAATTATTGTATGCAGAAATTTGATCCGTAATTTTACCAGTTGAATCATCAACTACTGACTCTCTTTTTATAGTAAAGTTTCTTGTTGTGGAATCATATTCAAAAGAAACTTTATCAGATTTACATTCAACTCTTATTGGATCATATCCTTGAAGTTGTGGAATATTTCCTTCTATAATGTTATTCTTTAGTAATAAAGTTCCTGTTACATGAGCCCCCATTGTAAAATCAACTAGTATTCCTTCATCATTTTGCGGAATGTTGTCTTGAAATTGATATGTGTTTTCTATTTCATATTTATATATTTCTGTTTGAATTTTGCCATACCAATCTACAATAATTGGAATAGTTTTTTCAATATCAACACTATTTCCAGAATCATCAACATGAGTACCAGTTAAAGTTATAGTGCTAGTCATTGTATAGTTATTAATATTCTTGCCTAAAGCAGAATTGCTGTCTCCTTGACTATATATACCACTTCTAACTTGTCCTATGATAATTCTTTGTGTCCCACAATCTATTCTGTTAAATTCAAGGACTTTTGTATCTTCACTTACATAATCTTTCTTTAAATCCCCATTAGTAACTTCTTCTGTTTTAAAGAAAAAGTTGTTTCCATTAATTGTTATCTTTGCGTTTTCAAGATAACCTTCAGTTAGGACATTAAGGTTAATATATAAGTCATCTGAAGTTCCTAATTCCTTGCAGGTACCTAATAATTCTTCAGCGACGCCATCTTTATTTAAATCCCTTAAAAACACTGCTGAAAATTTAACAAAATCTGTCCCTTCTACGGCACCTTCGTCTGTTGCTTGTTCATAATTTAAAGCTCTTCTGTCTTCAGCGCTAAGTTCAATTTCGTTATTGAATTTTGGAACTATGAACATAACAACTCCGATTATAATTGCCATTAATGTTGTAATGAATATTCTCTTTTTCATATACTTCCCCTCAATTCTTTCAATTACTCTTTTATTATATAATATAATTTATATAGTGTATTTATAGTAATCATTTTTTTATCGAATTTTAGCATTTTTTCTTATATTTGTTACATTTTTGTTACATTAATTAAATATAAAAAAACTCGAGTATAAACTCGAGCTTTTGATTTTTTAATCTATTTTTACTAATTTCATTTTTGTATAGTCGCAACCTACCATTTTATATTCAATATTTCCAATTAATCCTTCACGTACAAAATTATGTGCATATCCATGTAAATGTCCATAAATACATGTTTTTACTCCATATCCTTCCATTATTTCTTGAAATCTTCCAACAAATGGAGGAAAGTGTAAAGCTACTATGATTGGTTTTTCTATACCTTTTTCTTCTTTTGCTTTTTGTTTTAAAATAATTCCTGCTTTAAGAGAATTTTCAAGTCTTACTTCTTCTCTTGCAATTATTTTTTGGTCTTCCTCTTGAGTATTTCCTTCTGTTTTTCCCCATCCACGTGTTCCACAAATAATACATGTTTCTGTTTCAATTGCAGTATTGTGAACGATATCGAAATTGGCTAAGTTATGTGACTCAAAGAATTTTTTCATTTTAGTTACTGTTGAAAAATAATAGTCATGATTACCTTTAACTAGTATTTTCTTTCCTGGTAAAGATGCAATATATTCAAAGTCTTTAACACTTTCGTCTAGTGTCATAGCCCAAGATATATCTCCAGGAATAATAACTATGTCATCTTCTTTTACTGTCTCTATCCAGTTATTTTTAATTTGTTCTTCATAATTATCCCAAACCTCACCAAATATATTCATGGGTTTGTTTACACCAAATGATAAGTGTAAATCTGATATTGCATATATTGCCATTTTCTCACCTACTCTTCTATTTTTAAATTTGCAATAGCATTTAAGTCTAATTTATCTTCTATTTCATAATATTTTCCAGCAATAAAATTATAGTGTGCAGCTGATGCAATCATTGCCGCATTATCTGTACAATATTTAAAATCTGGAATGTAGCATTCATATCTTCTGTCTTTTGCAGCCTTTTGTAATTTTTCTCTTAAAAATTTGTTTGCACTTACTCCTCCTGCAAGAACTACTTTATCTATTTTTAGCTCTTTCATTGCAAGCATAGTGTTGCTAATTAACTCGTCTGTAACAGTTTCTTCAAAAGAACGTGCAATATCTGCTTTTCTTAGAGAATCTCCTTCTTTATGTGCAATATTTATTACTGCAGTTTTTATACCACTAAACGAAAAATCATAATTATCAAATTTAGTTTTTGGTAATTTATATGTATATTCTCCTTGCATAGCAAGTTTGTCAACTTCTGGGCCACCAGGATATGGAAGTCCTAGAACACGAGCTACTTTATCAAAAGCTTCACCAACTGCATCGTCTCTTGTTTTTCCTATAATTTCAAAGTCTGTATAATCTTTAACATATACTAGATGAGTATGTCCACCAGATACAACTAAAGACATAAATGGTGGTTTAAGCTCTGGATATGTAAGATAATTTGCTGCTATGTGACCATGTATGTGATGAGTTGGAACTATTGGTATGTTTAATGCGTATGCTAATGATTTTGCATATGCTACACCTACTAAAAGTGCTCCAACAAGTCCTGGTCCATATGTTACACCAATATAATCTATATCTTTAAAATCTAGTCCTGCTTGATCTAGTGCTTCTCTTACTACAAATGCAATATTTGTTAAGTGCTTTCTGGATGCGATTTCTGGCACTACTCCTCCAAACTTCTTGTGAATTGGTATTTGAGTTGAAACAACATTAGCTAGAACTTCTCTTCCATCTTTAATTATTGCTACAGCTGTTTCATCACAACTACTCTCTATTCCTAAACAAATCATTTTATTTCCTTTCTACAACATCAAAATCCAGTTAATTAGCTTTAATACCAAATTATATCCTGGAGCAATTATATATGATGTTAAATTTGTAAAATATATAATCATTATTATAATGAATGAATATCTTTCTAATGTATACATGAATCCTCTTGCTCTTTGTGGTAAGAAATACGCAAGAACTTTTGATCCATCAAGTGGTGGTAATGGAATAAGATTAAATATTCCAAATACTATATTAAATTGAATAACATATAGTAGCATATTTAAGATAATATTACCTGTATTGCTATTTATTATGTTATTCATTACGCCAAACACCATAAGAAGTTTTAGAATTATTGTAACTAATATAGCAAGTAGTAAATTAGAAGCAGGCCCTGCAAGAGATGTTAACATCATCCCTTTTCTGCTATCTTTGAAATTTCTATCATCTACTGTTACTGGTTTACCCCAACCCACACCAACAAGCACAATAGCTATAAATCCTATTGGATCTATATGTGCTAATGGATTTAGTGTAAGTCTTCCTCTAATTTTCTGGCTTATATCTCCTAGTTTGTATGCTA
>JAEEGL017125829.1_pt1 | contig 11231 bp, 9 predicted proteins | sample 9134231 | NCBI WGS metagenome assembly JAEEGL01 (sample SAMN16246548, study PRJNA631951) | gut metagenome | biome: gut microbiome; feature: rumen; material: fiber-attached | host: Bos | place: Iran: Karaj | collected 2018-10
CCTGCTCTACGTCACCATCCCTAACGGCACCGCCATTGAAATGCCAGGCGGGGGCACCCGCGCCGAGATATTCGACGACCGCGGACGCAAAGTCGCCGATTACAAATTCCGCACCTCGAAATTCGAAATAGACGTCAGCACCCTCCCCGACGGACACTACACCCTCCGCCTCTCATCAGGAAAGAATGTCGGAACAAAAGGATTTGTAAAGGAATAAAATTTTATTATCCGCATGTATCCGAAAGGCGGCATGAAAGGCCAACAATACACCAGCCCAGTGCGATGTCCTGGGCTGTAGGCTCATTGTCCCTTTGGGGCGTTTCCGGGTGATTGCGGATAATCATTAAATAAAATACGGATACTACTTGGGATAAAGCAGCGGCGTTACTCCACGACAATCTTTGTACGAATCTGGTTGACAACGCCACGTGCCACCGTATCGACATAGGAGTTTCGCTTTAGGGCCGCAGCAGGCTTTGGTTTCTCCGTCTCTGGTTCTATAACAATTACCTCCTCTCCTCTCTCTTCAGGCTGCCACACAGTTTCTTCCTTCGAGGCTTTGACTGCCTTCAGATAGACTCGCTCGCGTACAGCGTTGAATTGCACAGTATATTCGCTGTGTTTCTTGTCGGGCTTTATTTTCCGCGTTACAGCCACCTCGTAGGGGTCATCGATGACAATCCTCACATGATACTCCTTATCCTCGAGGCCGCGTAGCGTCACCATCCCCGAAGAACGCTCATTCTGCAATTTCCCGTTAAGATAAACGTAGAACTTTGCATCGGTTATCGAAGTGAAAGTCAACGATAAATCTTGGGCTTTTAGACTCGAAAACTGAAAGCTGAGAGTTGAAAGAACTGCTATAAATAATACATATAATCTGTTCATAACATCAGTATTGACCGCAAGCAAGGCTGCATGCACACTAATCAATTAACGTAACAATGTTTTTTTTATTGTGTGAAACAATAAACAGATTGTGGGTCCGTTATAAGAAATTATTTTGAACCGGCTCGGAGCTGGAACCTCCGCTCGAAGCGGAACCTTAATAATAAAAAGTTGAAACGGTTTCTACTTACAATACTGATCCTCATTCCGACACTGAATCTGTCGGCACAGCATGAAGCGATATTGCGCGGTACGGTCTATAATGACGACAACAAGCCTTTGCAATATGCCCATGTCGCTGCAATTTCGCTGACACCCGTACGCGGTGATGTCACCGACAACAAAGGCATCTACTCATTGACTCTTCCTGCCGACAGTACCATAACACTTAAAATCAGCTATACCGGTTTCGCCACCATCGACACCACAGTACGGTTGCACAGCGGCGTCAACAACCTATCTTTCCATCTTTCGCAGAAATCCCGACAATTGGGGACTGTCACTGTCACCGACGAAAAGAACAGGAATACCACCTTCACCACAATAGACGTGGAGCGCGTCGAGCACTCTGTAGGCCCGCAAAGCGGAGTGGAGTCGCTGCTGAAAACCCTGCCCGATGTGAACTCCAACAACGAAATGTCAACGCAGTACTCGGTGCGAGGAGGCTCTTTCGACGAAAACCTCGTCTATATCAACCATGTAGAGCTATACCGACCACTGCTTGTACGCAACGGGCAACAGGAGGGCACCTCCATCATCAATCCCGATCTGGTGGACAACATTTCCTTTTCGCCGGGTGGATTCGACGCCACCTACGGCGACCGCATGTCGTCTGTCCTCGACATCACCTACGGGAACCACGAGAACTTCCGCGGGCGGGCTTCGGCCTCTTTCCTCGGAGCTTCGCTCTCGCTGCAGGGCATGATAGGCGAGCGCATCAACTACTCTATCGGTTTCCGCCAACATTCAAACCGCTACCTGTTCCGCTCACTCGACACAAAAGGCAACTATACAACTTCTTACACCGACTTTCAAGCTCTGCTTTCCTACAAGGTCAACGACAATCTCGATCTGCACCTGCTTAGCATCCTCACACGCAACATCTATGGTCTCGTCCCCGATTCGCAAAGCACCACTTTTGGCGGCTTCCAAGAGGCCATGCAGTTCGAAGTCTATTACGAGGGCGAGGAGCGCGACAGCTACCGCACCGCCCTCTCAGCTCTGACTCTCGATTTCAGACCCGACGAATATTCACGCATACTCTGGACCAACTCGTTCCAGACAAACAACGAGAGCGAGAATTATGACATCCTAAGCCAATTCTGGCTTTACGAACTGAACGTCGGCAACGTCAATGAGCAGGGCGAGACGGAACGATTTGACCGTGGCGTGGGGTCTTTCCTTGAACATGCACGCAACAAGCTACAGACCAACATCTTCTCATCGGAGGTCCGTGGCTCGCACTACGCCGAACTGGGCAACTGGTACTGGGGCGTAAAGGTGCAGCACGAGCAGGTCAACGACCGCATGCGTGAATGGAAATGGGTTGACTCGGCGGGATTCGCCATGCCAACGACACACCTCACTCCAGGTGACAGCAGCAATGGACCGCAGTCACCTATATTGCAGCTCTTCTGCCGCTCAAAACACGAAATATCGACATCGCGCCTGTCAGCCTTTCTGCAACGCAACCTTGATTTCTATACCAAGCACGGCGACCTGCTACGTGTAATTGCAGGCGCAAGACTGCAATGGTTTGACATCTCCTTCGCAGACGACAGCACTGTGGGCAACGCCTCCAACTATGCCCAGGATTTCACTTTCGACGAGACAAGCCTGCACAACCACCAGTTTCTTTTCTCTCCACGCGTCAGCCTCAACTACAAGCCGAAATGGGAGAAAGACATGCTCTTCCGCCTTGCCGCGGGAGTATATAGTCAGGCTCCATTCTACCGTGAATCCCGCTACGACAACGGAGCACTGAACCACGACATCAGGAGCCAGAAATCCTATCAGGTGATGGGCACCATGGACTGGAATTTCAAAATCAGCAACAGTCCGTTTAAATTTACTGCCGACCTATATTACAAGTATATAGACGACCTAATCCCCTATCGCATTGACAACCTCCGCGTCCGTTACGATGCGCATAACGACGCTGTGGGCTATGCCGCAGGTCTCTCGCTGCGTCTCAGTGGCGAAGTGGTAGAAGGTCTTGAGTCATGGGCTTCACTCTCGCTGATGAAAACCCAGGAAGACATTGGGGGCGACAGCTTTGGATGGATTGCACGCCCCACAGATCAAAGAATCAGTTTCAAACTCTTCTTCCAGGATTATATTCCTTCCATGCCATTCTGGAGAATGTCGCTCAACTTCATCGTCGGCAGCGGATTTCCTTTCACCTACCCTACCCAAAAAGATTTCAGCGAATCGCACTACTACCCCGCCTATTTCCGCGTGGATTGGGGAAATACCATACAACTCTCACGCTTTGAACGCATCAAGGAGAGCAAACTTATGCGCCATATCGACGACATTCTTCTGTCGTTGGAGGTCTTCAACCTCTTCGACTATAAGAATGTGGTCTCTTTCATCTGGGTAGCCGACTACGCCAACCAATACTACCCTGTACCGAACTATCTGACATCAAGACAGTTGAACTTAAAACTGACAGTTGTATTTTAAATTATGGAACTCATAAACCGAGACGGACTTATACCACATAAATACCAAATGAAGAATGGCTGCGAGGTCAGCTATTTCCCTGACAGTCATATCAATCTACTGAAATTAGACTTCATTTTCGAAGCCGGCAGCGCCCTGCAGGAAAAGAAGTTCCAAGCGACAACAGCAATACAGCTGATAGCCGATGGCACCAAGAAGTTCTCGGCACAACAGATAGCTGAATTCCTCGACTTTAGAGGGATAATCACCGAAAAGAACAGCGACTGCTTTTCTGCCACCCTGACAGTTTACACCCTCGAACGATACGTGGCGGAACTGCTGCCTATGCTTAAAGAAATTATAGACGGGGCTTGTTATCCACAAAATGAATTCGACATCCACATTGCAAAACGCCGCCATCAGCTGCTAACCAACTTCCAGAAAACCTCTTATGTGGCACGTAACATATTCTATGAAAAGCTCTACGGTTCCGACCACCCTCTGGGAAGTTATGGAAGACCTGAGGATTTGGAGTTGCTTACCGTCGAGGATGTGCGTAGTTTCCACGACAGATACCTCACTTCAGCACATGCTGAATTTGTGCTCAGCGGACTGGTAACAGAGCAGACTCTCAAGATTTTCGACGATGTATTTGGCAACGAGGTTCATATTCAAACAGCAAAGACACAAATATCCGCACATTTTTCCTCTGTTGGCGAAACTGTCAGCATCCCCGTACCGAATGCGGTGCAAAATACGCTACGTGTCGGCAGAATTCTGCCTTACGAATGGCACGACATTGAATATGCACAGTTTATGGTTCTTTCCACTGTAGTGGGTGGCTACTTTGGCTCACGCCTAATGTCAAACCTCCGCGAGGATAAGGGCTATACCTATGGCATCAATGCCCTAACACAAATTTTCCGCGGAAACATCGTCTTTTATGCCATCTCCGACGTCGCCGCCGACAAAGCAGAGCCGGCAATGAATGAAATTCTACACGAATTCGAGCGACTGACAGAGGAACTTATCCCTGAAGAGGAGCTTGAACTGGTGCGCAACTGCATGGTGGGCGACTTCATGCGCAGCATCGATGGAATATTCGAGCGTGGCGAACGCTTCTGCCAGATGTATTCATCAGGCGTAACAGAGAAATTCACTGACAATTACCTCGCCGTACTAAGCAAGGACAGCCCTTATTTCGCAACTGCTGAACAGCTGCGTGAGATAGCACGAAAGGTGCTCCATCCAGAAAAAATGGTCAAAATTTCAGCAGGGAAAAATTAGAAAATGTTTAACGTACCATCTCACCTGATTCCAAACAGAGACGGTGGTAGTCGTCAGGGATGCCGATGTCAATAAAGTATGCCGATGAGGGATAGGCGTAAAAATATTCCATCTTATAGAGTTTTTGTAGCAGTTCCTTTTCGAACGAAAAGGCCATTCCAAGTTCAAATTCCTCAAGCAAAGAGCGTTGCAGCAAATATATTCCTCCGTTGATGTAGCCGGAACCCGTTGCGGCCTCTTTCTCAGCAAAATTAATTATATGTCCCTCTGAATCAACGCTTACAGAACCATAGCGCGACGTATCATCCACCCTGCGCATCACCATCGTCAGACGTGTCCTGTGGGCATCGTGGAAATTCTTCAGAGCATCGTAATCAACCTTGAACAGGGTGTCGCCGTTCAGCACCACAATATCATCCTGATTACAGAAACTCAACGCATTACGCATACCTCCTCCTGTTCCAAGAGGTGTCTCCTCAACGGCATAGGAAAGCGTGACGCCACGGTAGTTGTCGCCAAAATGCGACTCAATCTTCTCGTGCATGTAACCCGTTGAGAGGATTATATGGTCGAATTTGAAGTTCAGCAGGTGGTCGAGAAGAATTTCAAGGAAAGGTCTCTCTCCTATGGGTGCCATGGGTTTGGGTACGTCAGAAACCACTGACTGCAATCGTGTTCCAAATCCTCCGGCAAGAATAATGGCTTCCATTCTCCTCTATTCTTTGGGGAACATTGCTTTTTCGACGAGTTCACAGATGATGTGCCCCACCATGATATGCGACTCCTGGATGCGAGGTGTGTCGGTTGAGGGGACATTGATGAGCAGCCCGCCGAAGTCTTTCATCTTACCACCTGTAGCTCCTGTAAAAGAGATAATCTGCACACCAATCTCCTGACACACCGTGTAAGCTTCAAGAATGTTACGGCTGTTTCCGCTGGTACTGATTCCTACCAAGACATCTCCTCGTTTGGCAGTGCCACGCAACAGACGGCTGAAGATGAACTCGTAACCGTAGTCGTTGCCCACTGCAGTAAGATATGAAGTATTGCAATGCAAAGCCTCTGCATTGAGGGGTGGACGGTCGTAGTAGAAGCGTCCGCTAAGTTCCGCTGCCAGATGCTGGGCATCGGCGGCGCTGCCACCATTGCCGCAGAAATGGATCTTTCCGCCGGCACGCAGCGAGGTCTCTATCATACGTGCAGCCTCAGCAATGGTGTCCATAAGACGATTGTCGGCTATTATTGCCTGTTTGACGGCAATGCTCTGTTCTATTGATTCTTTTATTCTGTTCATGATATATCATTTTTAACTTTCAACCACCCATGTTTTCAAGCCTTCGTGGGTAAATTCGTAACGTTTTGTCTCACCGCCGAACTGACCGAGAGCTTCGCGCACGGCAAAGCGTGTCAGACCCGGGCAGTAGAAGAACATGAATCCACCTCCACCAGCGCCACTGATTTTGCCACCCGACGCACCAGCGCCGATAGCAGCCTCGTATATGGCATCGATTCGGGCATTGGAGATACTCTGCGCCATCTGTTTCTTGTTTATCCAGCCAAAATTGAGAATCTGTCCTATATCGCCCACATGTCCCTTGAGCAAGGCTTCCTTCATTTGACGCGCCTGCTCCTTGAGCTTGTGCATACTCTCTATACTGCTGGTTTTCTTTGCTTTGACATTCTGTTGCTGTTCTTTGATGATATCCGCGCTGACATGCGAGGTATCGGTATAGTAGAGCAGCAGGTTATGGTTCAGCTCATCGATGTAGCGCTGGCGGACACGCAGTGGGTTGACGATGACATTGTCACCGTTGAATTCCATATAGTTGAATCCGCCGAAAGTCGCTGCATATTGATCCTGCTTGCCACCGGCAAGCCCAAGATCTATACGCTCTATTTCGTATGCGAGACGGGCTATATCATACTCACCAAGAGGCAGTTTAAGCCATTCCACGTATGCGCCAAGGATGGAGACAACAAGCGTGGACGAGGTTCCAAGACCACTGCCTGCAGGAGCATCGACAAACGAGGAAATCTTGAGTGACAACGGTTTGTGCGTAAACTGCTTGACTATTCTGTTATAGACTCCTTTGTGCAGGATAAAATAGCCGTCGGTATTGACCTCGTAAGCATTGTCATACTCCTCGTGCAACCCCTTGTCGGGGGCGAGAAATACAACACGTCCGTCATCGGTGGGCTCGATGGTGGTGTATGCATACATGCTTATTGTGGCGTTGAGGATTGCCCCGCCATAAATGTCGGAATAAGGTGAGACGTCAGTGCCGCCGCCGGCGAGTCCCAAACGTAAGGGTGTTTTGCTTCTGATTATCATAGGGGATGTTTTTTTTAAATTATAGTTTAGTGGGTAGATGTTTTCGGTTCTCCAATTGCCGCGACCATTGTTGACCATGAATATTTCCGGCTCTCTTCCAACACATTCTTCGCGAAATCATCTTCCATATTTTCATCATAATAGCGCACCAATGCGTCGGCAATCTGCTTTGCGTCGGGCTCCACCACGAAGCCTATCCTGCCGTCGGGGATAATCTCGGCAAGGCCACCGACATTTGTCACCAGCATTGGCTTGCCAAAATGGAAAGCTATCTGTGTGACACCGCTTTGCGTGGCACTCTTGTATGGCTGTGCCACGATGTCGCAGGCGCGGAAATAACGGTTCACTTTGCTGTCAGGGATGAAGTCGGTGAATAGATCCACTCTGCCGCCAACACCCAAACGTTCAATTTGTTCCATGTATGGTTTCGGGTCGCCATAGAATTCGCCGGCAACGACAAGTCGCACACCCATCTGTTCCAGACGCTTGTCGGCTATTGCCTCAAGCAGCAAATCGAGCCCCTTGTATGCCCTTATGAAGCCAAAAAAGAGCACATACTTTCCTTCAATACTAAGTCCCAAGAGTTTGCGGGCTTCCTCCTTGCTGATAAGCTCGCCGTAGTGGTCAAAGAGCGGATGGGGACAGAAGGCACGCGGCTTCTTGGTGTCGAAGAGTGCGAGGTCGTCGAGCACCGAGCGCGACATGGCTACAAAAGCATCGGTGGAACGTACAAAATAGCGCGAAAATAGTTTGTCGAAAGGTCTGTGTTCGTGAGGTATGATGTTGTCAAGAATGGAGACAATTTTCGTGACTCCGTTACGCCTTACTCTCCTCTCTATGGTTCCCAGACAAGGAGCCATAAAGGGCAACCAGTACTTAGTAATCAGTATATCAGGTCTTTTCTTGGCTATTTCGCGACCAACACGAAACCAGTTGAGCGGATTGATGGAATTCACCCTGCGGTGAATCACCAGACCTTCGGGAGCCGGTTCGTCGCTATATTGTGTCTTGCCAGGGAAGAGAAACGACGGATATTGCAACGAGAAAGTATAAATCTCGACCGAATCGCCGCGATTCTGATACTCGAAAGCGAGCCTCTCGTTGAAGGCACTAAGACCACCACGATAAGGGTATGCCGTTCCTAATATTATGATTTTCATATCTAAAATACGATTCTCGCGAAAACAATCAAAATGCAAAGATAATAAATTTTGCTGAAATGGAGTTTTAATACTAAATTAACAACTTTTTTGACGAACCGAATAATAAAAACGGTGGTTTTTTGTTTTAGAGAGAAAAAACAAGAAACTACTATGAGGAAATTCTTTTTCAACCTTCTGATGGTCGGCATCTTGTTGATGCCGACAGCATGCACCGCACAGCCCGGCGCAGAGAAAATCCTGGCAAACGCCACGACACATCGTCCCGCAACTCAACTCGTAGATTTTTCGGAAGTGGCTGCTCTCACCATTGATGCCGTTGTTCACATCAAGACCGAGATGACCAAGCTGACACCTCTCTATCAGACTTTCTTCGGAATGATTATTGAACGTGGAATGCAACGACAAACTTACAACGCTTTCGGCTCAGGTGTCATCATCTCTGACAAAGGCTTCATCATCACCAACAACCATGTGGTGCAGGATGCCGAACGCATCACCGTTACACTCAACAATAAGAAGGAGCTACCTGCTCGTATTGTGGGCACAGACCCTGCCACTGACCTTGCCGTAATCAAAATTGAGGCACCCAATCTTCAGTCAATTCCTTGCGGCAACTCCGACTCTGCACGTATCGGTGAACCGGTCCTTGCCATCGGCAACCCCTTCAACCTGACCTCAACAGTCACCGCAGGCATCATCTCTGCCAAGGCGCGTAACATGAACATCATCCAGAACCCAAGCGTGGAGAGCACCATTGAGTCGTTCATCCAAACCGACGCTGCAGTCAACAGCGGCAACTCGGGCGGCGCGCTCGTAAATTCCCGCGGAGAACTCATCGGCATCAACACCGCCATTGCCAGCGGCGACGGCTACTACACTGGCTATTCCTTCGCAATTCCCTCGAACATAGCACGCAAAGTGGCCAACGACCTCTGCATTTACGGTTCCGTGCAACGCGGCTACCTCGGCGTAAACGTCGTTGAAATCACCAGCGAGATTGCCACCAAAGTCGGACTCTCTGAACCTAAAGGTGTTTATATCGCCCGCGTCATACCAAACTGTGCCGCTGACAAGGCCGGACTGAAGGATGGCGACATATTGTTGAAAGTAAACGGTGTGGAGGTCAACTCCTACGCCTCCATGATGGAAGAGGTAGCACTGTTCAACCCCGGCGACAACGTGTCGGTAATATATATCCGCAATGGTATTCCGAAAACAGCTGAACTGACACTGCTCAATTCCAAAGGAACGACAAAGATTGGTAATTGAGGGTGAACCATGACCGAACTGGAAGACAAATACCGCGAGATGACAGAGACTCCTGTTCCGAGTCTCGTGGTTCGTCTCGCCATTCCTTCCATGGTTAGCATGGTCGTTACCGCCCTCTACAATGTCGTAGATGCAGCTTTTGTCGGTCGCCTCTCGACCGAAGCAACGGCAGGCATCGGCATCTCCTTTGCTTACATGACTTTCATCCAAGCCGTTGGATTCTTTTTCGGACACGGGTCTGGCAACCATATCTCGCGCGCTCTGGGCGCCCGCAAGTTCGACAACGCAGGAATCATGGCTTCGGTAGGCTTCTTCACTCCACTGCTGATAGGCTTGATTGTTGCCATCGTTGGACTGCCTCTGTTGCCCCAGTTGGTCAGACTATTGGGTGCCACTCCCAACGTGGAGCCATACGCCTGTGACTATCTGCAATATATACTTATTGCATCGCCCTTCATGATGTCGGCATTGACACTGAACAACCAACTCCGCCTCCAAGGAAACGCGCGTTTCGGAATGATAGGCATCGTCAGTGGTGCCATACTCAACATTGCACTCGACCCGTTGCTTATTTTCGGTATGGATATGGGTGTCACAGGAGCCTCGATAGCTACAGCCATAAGCCAGTTCTTTGCTTGGGGACTGCTGTTGTGGGGAACCTTCAGGCGCGGCTCGGTGCATATTCGCCTGCACAACTTCCGCCCATCATTGTATTGCTACAGAGAGATTCTCGCCGGCGGCTTGCCTTCTCTCTGCCGACAGGCATTCAACTGCCTGGCAGTCATTATGCTAAACCATGCCGCCGCCGGCTACGCCCCTGAAGGCCAGGAAGCTTCGTCGGTGGCCGCCTTTACTGTAGTATCGAGAGCAATGATGTTTGCCTTCTCCATCATCCTCGGCTTCACTCAGGGATTCCAACCCGTGAGCGGATTCAATTACGGTGCACACAAATACCGACGCGTCAAGCAAGCGTATCTTTTTGCCTATGGAGTATCAACACTGATGCTTATTGTCATGTCCGCTATAGGCTTTATCTTCGCACCCGAAATCATCAGCCTGTTCCGAAACGAAGACCCTGTGCTGATAGAAATCGGCAGCCGTGCCTTGCGTTGGCAGTGCGCTGTTTTCCCTCTGATTACACTCTGTACAGCAACAAACATGCTGTTCCAGAATATTCGTATGCCTTTCCGTTCCACACTATTGTCGATAGGTCGCCAAGGACTATTCTTCATCCCAGCCATACTCATCCTGCCTCTCTTCTTCGGTCTGCACGGCGTCGAGATGGCACAGGCTGTAGCCGACCTCTGCACCTTCCTGATGTCCATACCATTCGCCGTCTGGATTACTCGCAAACTGTCGCGTTTGGCCGCCGAAGAGGAGTGAGAAAATATTTTTTCACAACAACGAAATATTAATAGGGGTATTCCGTTAATAAAAACAAATTAAAATCATACATCAATGGAAAACACTCAGAAAAAATTTCACATCAGCGGCGGACTGTGGGCTGTCATTGCCGTTGTCGTGTTCGGAATCTTCTTGCTTTTCGGCATCAGGCAGATGAAATCCTATGACCGCACCATCCAAGTCCGCGGCCTTTGCGAACGCGAAGTACCAGCTGACCATGCCAA